>Ga0209536_100004687_pt1 | contig 21541 bp, 20 predicted proteins | sample DeeMarSeWOR28_12_FD_187461 | JGI IMG/M metagenome (GOLD analysis project Ga0209536, IMG submission 187461) | Marine sediment microbial communities from White Oak River estuary, North Carolina - WOR-2-8_12 (SPAdes) (version 2) | ecosystem: Environmental > Aquatic > Marine > Intertidal zone >... | reverse complement strand
ATGAGCGGGCGATCGGTCGACAACAAGTTGGCGGAGAGGCAGGGATTCGAACCCTGGGACCCCCGAAAGGGTCAACGGATTTCGAATCCGTCCCGTTCAACCGCTCCGGCACCTCTCCAGGGCGCGCATAGCTTACGTGTTGGGCCTTATAACGACAAGTCAGCCTGGCGCAGTCGATTGTTGTTCCTGGTGGCATTGATTGCGATGGCCCTGTCGGTTTCTTCCTGCGCAGACAAGGCAGGCAACAAACTGGAGGCGGTAAAGCGTGCCGGAGAATTGGTGGTACTGACCCGCAAGAGCCCGACGACTTTTTACGAGGGTAGCGACGGCTATGCCGGCATCGAGTACGACATGGCTCGCGCCTTCGCCGAGCACCTCGGCGTTACGCTAAAAATGGTTGTCCCCGAGCATTTTGCGGACATCCTGGAACTCCTGCAAAAGGGCAAGGCCGACATGGCGGCGGCGGGCCTGACCGTTACCCGTGATCGCAGCCAGGTAATACAGTTTGCCCCTCCCTATCAGCGCATCAACCAGCAGCTCATCTACCGTCAGGGCACCGTAAAGCCAAGGTCCGTGGCGGATATTGTCGGTGAGGACATTATGGTCACGGCCGGCACCACCTACGCGGCGCGGCTGGGCGAACTGAAAAAGAAATATAAAAATCTTGAGTGGAAGGAAAGCCGCGAACTGGACACCGAGGAACTGATTCAGCGCGTTGCAGACGGAACACTGACCTTTACCATCGCGGACTCCAATATTGTTTCCACCAACCGGTCATTGTTTCCGGATCTCCGTATTGCCTTTGACATCCAGCGAAAAGAGTCGCTTGCCTGGGCTTTCCGAAAGGATGGTGATGACAGCCTGTACAACGAGGCAGTTAAGTTTCAGCGACATCTGAAGCACACCGGTGAAATCAAGGTGCTACTGGAGCGCTATTACGGTGCAACCGACAGCGACTATTTCAACATGACGCTGTACCAGCTGCGCATTCAGAATGTTTTGCCAAGTTACCGTCACCTGTTTGAAGAAGCTGGTCAAAAGCAGGGCATTGACTGGCGCCTGTTGGCAGCCGTCGCCTATCAGGAGTCCTACTGGAACCCCCGCGCCACTTCCCCTACCGGTGTTCGAGGATTGATGATGCTGACCAAGGCAACCGCCGGGCATCTGGGCGTCAGCGACCGGCTTGATCCAAAACAAAGCGTCGACGGTGGTGCGCTCTACATCCGCCAGATGATCGATCGCATGCCGGAATCAACCACCGAACCTGACCGGACCTGGATGGCTCTCGCCTCGTATAACGTTGGCTTTCATCATTTGATGGACGCCCGTGAGATCACAGTCCGGCGTAAGGGCGATCCCGATAAATGGAGTGATGTAAAACAAAACCTGCCGCTACTGGCCAGTCCGGTTGTCTACAAACACCTGAAGTACGGCTACGCTCGCGGCAACGAGCCGGTGCGCTATGTCAGCCGTATACGCCGCTATTACGATGTACTGGTGAAGCTGGATCAGAAGGTTCAGGAAAAGATCAGGAACGAGGCAATTGGCCTGACGGCACCGGCGATCTAGCTCAGCGCCTGGCTTTGAAGAAACCCTTAAGCAATTCAGCGCATTCCGCTTCGAGGACGCCGCCGACAATTTCCGCCCGGTGGTTGAGCTTGTCAGAATCGAGCAGATTGAAAACAGATCCGCCGGCGCCGGTACGGGGATCAGGCGCACCAAAAACGACCCGGGAAACACGCGCATGCACCAGGGCGCCGGCACACATCGGACAAGGCTCAAGGGTCACGTACAGGCTGGTTCCCTGCGGCAGGCGATAATTGCCCAGGCGATAGGTTGCTGCCCGCAGCGCTACAATCTCTGCATGGGCAGTCGGATCGTGAAGCGAAATCGGCTGGTTCCAGCCCTCAGCCACTATAGCGTCTTGATTCACCAGTACCGCACCAACCGGCACCTCGCCTTCACTCCTTGCACGCTCTGCCAGAGACAGTGCGTGTTGCATCCAGCGTTCATCAGGGGAAACGTCAGTGACTGGTGTCATGAATTTGTCGGGGCCAGAGCAGTAACCGGCAAGCGGGCTGATTATTCCCACTCAATTGTTGCTGGTGGCTTACCGGATATATCGTAGGCAACGCGGCTGATGCCGCGCACCTCGTTAATGATGCGCCGTGAAATAATATCAAGCACGTCGTACGGCAGGCGTGCCCAGGTAGCCGTCATAAAATCGATGGTCTCGACCGCGCGCAAGGTCACCACGTATTCATAGGCACGGTTGTCACCTACTACGCCAACCGACTTGACCGGTAGAAATACCGCAAACGCCTGGCTTACCTTGTCGTAGAGATCGTGACGATACAACTCTTCAAGATAAATCGCATCGGCCTGCCGCAGAATATCGGCATACTCCTTCTTCACCTCACCCAGTATGCGCACACCCAGACCGGGTCCTGGAAACGGATGACGATAAATCATGCGGTGCGGGAGACCCAGCTCTTCACCTATCTTACGCACTTCGTCTTTAAACAGTTCGCGCAGCGGTTCTACCAGATCGAGTTTCATATCGTCAGGCAATCCACCAACGTTGTGATGAGACTTGATAACCTTGGCCTTGCCGCTCTTGGTACCCGCGGATTCAATCACGTCCGGATAAATCGTGCCCTGGGCCAACCACCTCGCGTTCTTGAACTTGACTGCCTCTTCCTCAAATATCTCGATAAACATGTTACCGATTACTTTTCGTTTCTGTTCCGGATCATCAACGCCTTTCAGTTTGCCGAGAAAGCGATCTTCCGCATCTACGCGATCCACGCGCACTCCCATGTGCTCGCCAAACGTGGCCATGACCTCATCACCTTCATGCAGACGCAACAACCCGTTGTCAACGAAGATGCAGGTAAGCTGTTTCCCGATAGCGCGATGCAGCAATGCCGCCACGACTGAAGAATCCACGCCGCCGGAAAGACCCAGAATCACTTCATCGCCACCAACCTGATCACGTACATTGCGGATCAGGTCCTCGATAATATTACCGGGCGTCCACAGACTCTCGCAGCCACATATCTCGTGGACAAATCGACGAATAATGTCCTGTCCCAGCCGTGTATGGGTTACTTCCGGATGAAATTGCAGGCCGTAGAATCCGCGGGCCTCATCGGCGATGCCTGCCAGCGGTGCGTTATCGGTGTGGGCAATTGAAGAAAACCCCTCGGGCAGCGCTGTTACCTTGTCACCATGACTCATCCAGACATCAAGAAACGTCTCGCCATTATCGTCAAGACGATCATGGATATCATTCAATAGCGTGGATTCAGTTGTTTGTACTTCAGCGTAGCCGAACTCCCTGGCCGCTGACATGTCCACCTTGCCGCCCAGTTGTGACGCCATGGTCTGCATGCCGTAACAGATTCCCAGCACCGGTACGCCGAGCTCGAACACAACTTCCGGTGCGCGCGGGGTTTTATGTTCGGTGACGGATTCCGGACCACCGGAGAGGATGATGCCTCGAGGAGCGAACTCGCGAATCGCCTCCGCAGCCATGTCGTAGGCGTGCAATTCGCTATAGACGCCGGCCTCGCGAACACGCCGCGCAATCAGCTGCGTGTACTGCGACCCGAAATCGAGAATCAGGATGCGTTGTGAATGCGGGTCCATGGCCTGACTGGACAATTAGCGCTGATAGTTCGGCGCTTCTTTGGTAATACTCACGTCGTGCACATGGCTCTCGGTGATTCCGGAATTGGTGATGCGCACAAATTCGGTCTTGGTTCGCATCTCTTCCAGGGTCGCGCAGCCGGTATAGCCCATGCTGGAACGTACACCACCCATTAACTGGTGAATGATGTTAACCATTGTACCCTTGTAGGGCACACGACCTTCCACGCCTTCCGGCACCAGCTTCTCTACTTTCTTGGTATCTTCCTGGAAGTAACGATCGCTCGAACCTTGCGCCATCGCGCCCAGCGAGCCCATACCGCGATAGGTCTTGTAGGAACGACCCTGGTACAGCTCCACCTCGCCCGGAGATTCGTCAGTACCGGCCAACAGGCTACCCACCATAATGCTGTGTGCACCGGCAGCAATTGCCTTGGCAATGTCGCCAGAGTAACGAATGCCTCCATCGGCAATCAGCGGTACTCCTGTCTTTGCCAGTGCCTCGGCGACATTCGCGACCGCAGTGATCTGGGGAACACCAACACCGGCGACCATGCGTGTTGTACAAATGGATCCTGGGCCAATACCTACCTTCACTGCATCGGCACCAGCCTTTGCCAGCGCCCTGGCTGCCTCGGCGGTCGCTATGTTGCCGCCAATCACAGAGACATCAGGAAAATGATGCTTGATCCAGGCAACGCGGTCGATCACACCCTGGGAGTGGCCGTGGGCCGTATCCACGACAATCACATCGACACCGGCCTGCACCAACTGCTCGACGCGCTCATCGGTGCCTTCACCGACACCCACTGCCGCACCGACGCGCAACCGCCCGTCACTATCTTTCGCGGCATTGGGGTGCTCGGTCGATTTCTGAATATCCTTGACCGTAATCATGCCCTGTAGCTTGAAGTTGTCATCCACTACCAGCACTTTTTCAATGCGGTATTCATGCAACACTCTCAAGACTTCGTCATTTGGCGTCCCCGGCTTGACCGTCACCAGCTTGTCTTGCGGCGTCATGATTTTTGAGACCGGTTCGCTAAATCGCGTTTCAAAACGCAGATCGCGGTGGGTCACGATACCGACCAGGTTGTCGCCATCGACTACCGGTACCCCTGAAATATTGTGTTTTCGCGTCAGCGCCAGCACGTCACCGATGGTGGCATCGGGCGAAACGGTAATCGGGTTGGTGATAACGCCACTTTCAAATTTCTTGACCCGTCGCGCTTCCTTGGCCTGGTCAGCCGGGCTCATGTTCTTGTGGATAATTCCGAGACCACCTTCCTGGGCCATACAAATGGCCGCGCGGGATTCAGTGACGGTGTCCATCGCCGCCGAAACCAGGGGTATTTTCAGTTCGATCGACCGGGTCAAAGGCGTTGTCAGGTCGACATCGCGGGGTAAGACGGTGGAATGGGCGGGGACGAGCAGTACGTCGTCAAAAGTAAGGGCTTCTTGGATGATTCGCATGCCGCATTATACGGAGAGTGTCGGTGCCGGTAAATCCCGTAGGCACGATTTTTGCCATCTGCCCCCCGATTCGACCGACGTCCCTATGACGGGGTGGCTTGACGCGACCGGCCCGGTGCTTTAGGGTTTCGCGACTAGTTAGAAAAGACATAAGCCCCTGGAGGAGAAGATTCCAATGAAAAAAATTATTATTTCCGGCGCTGTCGCACTGTTCGCCAGCAGCTTGATCGGTTGTGAAAGTGGCCCGTCCTACGACGATCTGGTCGCAGAAGCCAACAAGGAAATCGCAGTCGCCAAGAAAATGAAATATGAATGGCGCGATACCGGCAAGCTGATGAAGCAAGCCAAAGAAGCCAAAGAAAATGGCGACTCTGCCAAGGCCAAGAAGCTGGTAAAGAAAGCCATCAGCCAGGCCAAGGATGCTCAGATGCAGGCCAAGGCCGAAGCTAATCCGAAGCCGTTTTATAACTAGTCCGGCTTTTCAGGTACGGATAAAAGCCGGGCACCGCCCGGCTTTTTTTCGTCTCCACGGCAGGTAAGATAGGCCGATGACCGACCTGCTCTCCGATCTTCCCGAACGTAACCGTGACGTTTATACGGTTTCCCGGCTAAACCGGGAAGCCAAGGCCATGCTTGAGGGCGGTCTTGGCCTGTTGTGGCTGGAAGGCGAAATCTCCAACCTCGCCCGCCCCGCCTCTGGCCATGTTTATTTCTCTCTCAAAGACGAGCAGGCGCAAGTGCGTTGCGCATTCTTCCGGGGCGCGCAGCGTGGGCTGGGTTTCAAGCCGGAAGACGGGATGCAGGTCCTGATCCGGGCCCGCGTCAGCCTCTACGAGGCACGGGGTGAATTTCAGCTCATTGTCGACTCGATGGAGCCGGCGGGCGAAGGCGCGCTGCGCCGCAGGTTCGAACTACTGAAAGCCCAGCTGCTGAGCGAAGGTCTGTTTGACGCCCAACAAAAGAACCCCCTGCCTACCTTACCCAGGCGCATCGGCGTCATTACCTCGCCGTCTGGCGCGGTATTACATGACATTCTGACCACGCTGGCACGGCGCTTTCCCGCGATACCGGTGCTGGTATACCCGGTACCGGTACAAGGGGACGGGGCTGCCGCGGAGATCGCGAGAACAATTGCACTGGCTGACGAGCGCGCCGACTGTGATGCATTGATCCTCGCACGTGGTGGCGGTTCGCTCGAGGACTTGTGGTCATTCAATGAAGAAGTAGTGGCGCGCGCGATCTACCAGTGTTCGATTCCGCTGGTGTCCGGCGTGGGGCATGAAACTGACATTACCATTGCCGATATGGTAGCTGACGCCCGGGCTCCGACACCGACTGCTGCTGCCGAGATGTTAAGCCCTGACCAGCACCAGTGGCAAACACAGCTCTCACTGCGGGGTCAGCGTCTGATCAGGCTGATGCAGGATCATTTAAACGATGCGCGTCAGGGGCTGGACTGGGCCGCTAGCCGCCTGATTCACCCGAGAGACCGTATCCGGCACTTGCGCGATCGACTCGATCATTTGTCACAACAAATCGTGTATGCCCAGCGACACACGGTACATACAAAGCGCGCGCGGCTTATGACCGCGAACAGCCGATTGCGACAGGCAGCACCGCCCGCGCGCATACATTCGCTATTGCTTAACGCACGCCACCTCGAGCAAAGATTAAGAGGCGCCACACATCATCATTTGCAACGCCAGCAACAAACATTGGGTGCCCTGGGCGGCAGACTGCATGCGCTTAGCCCACTCGCGACCCTGGACCGGGGCTATTCGATCCTGACCGATCAGCTTGGAACAATCGTGCACGACGCCGGAACGGTAAAATCAGGCGACCGGGTGCATGCAAAACTTTCACGCGGTGAGCTAGAATGTGTTGTAGAGGAAGTTCATGAAAAAAATTAGCCTGTTCGTCACACTACTACTGGTTGGCACCGCCAACGCGATAGAGTTGCCAGAATCCAGAAGCGTTCCTGGCGGCGTTGTCGTGGTTCCGCTCTATCTGGAAGGTCAGGCAATGCCACGGGCAGAATTTCAGAAACGGCAGGTTATGGTGGTTCGGGACAATGATCGCTGGCTCGCCATCGCTGGAATACCATTGAAACTGAAGCCGGGCGAATACAAGTTAACGACGACTGCTGACGGGAAAAAACGCCACTACCCGATCAAGGTTGCAGACAAAAAATACCCGGTGCAGCGACTTACCATCAAAAACAAGCGCAAAGTCTACCCGAACAAGGAAGATCTAAAACGCATTAACGCAGAGAGAGAAGAAATCGGTAAGGCGTTTGTGGTCTGGACTGAAAATCCGCGACCACCACTCAAATTTGACCTACCGACTCGAGGTATATTTAGCAGTCAGTATGGACTGCAACGCTTCTACAATGACAGCCCGAGACCCAGGCGGCACAGCGCCCTGGATATTGCAGCTCCAACCGGAACGCCGGTGTATGCCCCGGCCGCAGGAACGGTCATCAATACCGGCAATTACTATTTTACCGGTAACACCATCTTTCTGGATCATGGCCAGGGATTGATTACCCAGTATATTCACCTGAGTAAGGTCGATGTACCGGTGGGTATGCGCATAGAGCGAGGCCGTAAAATCGGTGAGGTTGGTGCCACCGGTCGCGTAACGGGGCCGCACCTGCACTGGGCTGTCATTCTAAATCAGACCATGATTGATCCGTTACCGTTTGTAAGAGCGGACTCACTGGCACGCAATCAGGCACACGTTGATCAATTGATTCTCGAGCGTAATCGACAATCGGGTGGCTCCTGAGCCTGGCACCATATCGCTATCGCTTGAGTAACTTCTCAAGCTTGTCGGCATAGGGCTTGATCGACTGATTGGTCTTTTCGAGGATTTGTGTAACCAGATCGGGTTTGAAGTAGTAAGCACCCCCGATACCGGCAGCAATCACAATAATCGCAATCCAGCGCCCAAGTCGGCTTTCCCGGTGCTGTTTGGCGCGCGGCGTCGCCTTCGACAGGTCAATAAAGGGTTTCGGTTCGGCCGTCCTTGGTATCCCTCGCCCCATCAGCCCATCCTGCAACTGACGCGCAGACTGCGGGCGATCTTTCGCGTAGATCTGCAATGCCCAGTCGATACATTCAAGCACATATTTTGAATACCTTCCCTCGCCCACCTTGATTGCAGGCGTTAGCGAATCGGCATGATGCTTGAGAAAGGTCTGGTAGCGGTTGATGGATATTTCCGGGCGCTTGGCACAGATTGAGTAGTACATGCTTGCGCCTAACGCATAAATATCCGTCCAGGGTCCCGGCTGTCCTTTGTCTGGATACTGCTCGATTGGCGCAAACCCGTGGGTCAGGGTAACTCGCTGCGCATGATCTGCGCCGGTAATTGCCTGTCGCGCCGACCCGAAATCAATCAGCATTGGCGTCCTGTCCTCGCGTAAATAAATGTTGTCAGGCTTGATATCGAGATGGAGGATTTTTGCGGCATGGACCGCGCCGAGACCATTCAGGACGGGAAGAAAAATTCGCAGCAGTTCCTGCTCATCCAGTCTGCGGCCAGGCAGGTTTTTCAGATAGTAGCTGAGACTCTGCCCTTTCTCGTACTCCATGACCATGTAGGCAGTACCATTCGCCTCCATGAAGCGCAAGACACGAACGATATTCGGGTGCTTGAACTGCACCAGATGACGTGCCTCTTTCAGAAACTCCTTGAGTCCCCAGTGATAATCCTGAATGGCATTGGGGGCATCGGGATTCGGCAGCACGCGGGTCGCTTCGATACGATTGGAGATACCCTGCGGCAGGTATTCCTTGATCGCGACTTTGGAGCCGAGCTGCTCGTCGTGCGCAAGATAGGTGACACCAAATCCACCGACTCCCAGAACCGAGTCAATTACGTAGTCGGCTAGCCGATGTCCGCGCGGCAGCGCATCTTTGTGGTACCCCCCCATCTGTTTGCCTCTAGCAGAAATGTCCCAAAATCATGATTATTTTTTTGCCCGCCAGCACTGCTTACTTTATTTAAGTCTAGCGCATCTCGGGCAACAGTCAGGCACCGCCTATCGATGCCGACGATGCTCGCGAGTCTTCTTGCCTTTTTGATAACGTCCTGTTTTACCAGATATTTTTTCCATATATGGATTGGCGCCTTCGCGAGTCTCGATTCGTACAGGTGTGCCTTCGAGTCGAAATGCTTTGCGAAAGGCGTTTGCCAGGTAGCGGCGGTAGCTCTCTGACAACTGGTTTACCTGGTTTCCATGTATCACTACCAGCGGCGGATTTTTGCCCCCCTGATGCGCAAACTTGGGTTTAATCCGGCGGCCGTGGTACATCGGTGGCTGAGTCGCCTGCACTGCCTGCTGCAGAACACGGTTCAGCAGCGAGGTGCCAAGTGTTTTGCAGGCCGATGCGAAAGCGCGGTCGATCGACTTAAACAATCCTGCTATTCCGGTCCCATGCAGGGCCGAAATGTAGTGCGGACGCACAAAGGTAATAAAAGCAAAGCGGCGCGCCAGTTCGCGTTCGACCCAGTGGCGTCGTTCCTGATCCACTTTGTCACACTTGTTTACCGCGACGACCAGCGCCCGACCCTTCTCAAGTATGTAGCCGGCCAGACTGGCATCCTGTTCACTAAGGCCCTGATCGGCATCCAGTACCAGGATGACGACATTGGCCTCTTCGATTGCTTGCAAAGTTTTAATAATCGAAAATTTTTCTATGGTCTCGTGTACGCGACCCTTACGTCGCACGCCCGCCGTATCGATAAAGATGTAGGACTTCTTGTTCCGCTCTAAAGGAATTCGAATACTGTCGCGCGTGGTACCGGGTTCATCAAACACAACAACTCGCTCTTCTCCGAGCAGTGAATTTATCAAGGTTGATTTTCCGACATTTGGCCTGCCGGCAACTGCGACGCGAGGCACATCTGTATCAATCTCGACTTCCTCGACATCAGGAAACCCGGCTAGTGCGTTCGCCACCAGCTCACTGATGCCATCGCCGCGCTTGGCAGAAACTGCAACGATGTGAGTCATGCCCAGCCGATGAAATTCGGCCATGACCACATCCGGTGCCAGCCCTTCCGTTTTATTCACCGCTACGATTACAGGCTTGTTAGTACGCCGAAGATAATTTGCCAACTCCTCATCAGCCGGCGTCACGCCCGAGCGGCCATCAACCAGAAATATGATGGCGTCGCCTTCTTCTACTGCCTGCCGGGTCTGCTCCCTCATCAACGTTTCCATCGACATATGTTTGTCGTGAACATTGCGATCAAGATCTTCTGCTACGCCGCCCGTATCGACGGCCAGATAAGGCCTGTCACCGAGCTTGCCCTCGCCATACTGCCGGTCACGGGTCAACCCGGGAACGTCGGCCACCAGCGCATCTCGCCCCCGTGTCAGGCGATTGAACAAAGTTGATTTTCCGACGTTGGGACGACCAACGAGAACTAGGACAGGTTTCATTTAACTGATTTCAGGGATAACGCCGACGAACATCATACTGGCGCGAACTTTCAAACGGCTTACTTTGGTTGTACCTGTAGCGCCACCAGTCGACCGGATTGATTGCTGACGTATACCCGGTCCCCGCGACTCACCGGTCGACTCACAATGGCGCTTTCATTGATATTCGAACGCGCCACGAATTCGCCATTTTCGCGCGAAAGGAAATGCAAGACACCATCATAGTCACCTGCCGCAAGATAACCGTTGACGACAGTCGGCGCTGACACAAAGCGTGCCCTCAAACCTTCTTGTCGCCAGCGCTCGGCGCCACTCGCCTGGTCCAGCGCTAGCACGACGCCATCGGCATCGACTATATATACATTCCGACGATCAACCGCCACCGGAACATAAGTCGATGCCTTTCTTCCCCACAGCAAGCGACCATTCCGCAAGTCCAGGGCAATCAGCCTGCCCTGGTAGCTGGCAGCAAACATACGGAATCCGGCAATTACCGGTGTACCGTCTACATCCACCAGCCGCTCGAGCTCGGTACGCCCGGATGGACGGGCGACCGCAGCATCCCAGCGTACTTTCCCTGAGTTAAGATCAAGACCCACTATGGTGCCGTCGGCAAAACCGGTCACTACCATGCCGCTCTGGATACTCGGCCCGCTGGTGCCGCGCAACGACAAAGCCGGCACCGTACGCTGGAATTGCCATAAACGCTTGCCATCCTGTGCCGACAGGCCGTACACGAAACCATCGATCGTCTGCACCACGACCACGCCGGAGGTGGCAACTGGCGGTGCCAGCACCTCGCTACTAACGCGGGTGCGCCAAACCAGGTTGCCACTATCGGATTGCAGCGCCAGCACCTCGCCCTCGCGGGTGCCCAGCAACGCCAGGTTACTGCCATAACCCATGGCACCGCTTACCGGGACGGCGAGTTCCTGGCGCCACACGACTTTACCGGTATCAGCATTGAACGCTGTAACATCGCCCTTTCCACTCGCCGCGTACACCGTATCTCCTGCCAATCTCGGCGAAAGCCGGCTGTACAGGTCGTCGGTTGCGCCAACGTCTGCTGCCCACAGGCGCTTGATACTGGCGCTCGCCTTGAAATCTTTCAGCGGCGTCGGCGGCTCAAGATTGCTCTTGCCAAGACCGCCACAACCCGCCAGAACGAACACCATTGCCGCCAACAGAATCAGGCGATTCAGGTTCATTGCACGGATTCCTTTTTACCAAGGCTGGCAATCTTCATCTGAAGAATCGCCGAATAATCCTGGGTACTGCTACTGGTCAAGGCGGCAGTATACGCGGCACGCGCCTCCTCCGGTTTTCCCTGGCTGACCAGCAAGTCACCCTGAAGTTCGCTATATTCGCCTTCAAATCCGCCACGATCTTTGACTTCGAGAATTGTCAGCGCTGCATCGGTTTCGCCCGCATCGCCCATGATGCGCGCCAGGCGGATTCTGGCAGCATGTCGGGTTGCATCAACCTCGGCATTGTCCATGGCCCAGGTCAACTGCCGGCGTGCATTCGCCATATCACCGCTGTCATAACTGATCCGTGCCAGTAGCAGTGCCGCCATCCCGGCATATGGTGTGGAATCATAAAGCTCCATGATCTGGCCACCGATCGTGGCCGCCTGGGAATCATTCTCCTGCTTCAGCTGGTAGACCACCTGGTCATACAGCGCAGATGCCTTGGCCGCCTGGTCAAACTGATACTGATTCCAGTACCGGTAACCGAACAATGCGGTGGTCCCCAGCGCCACACCGATCACCAGCGCGCTGCCATAATTCTTCCACCACGACTTTAGCCGTTCGAGATCATCATCTTCTTGAAATTCGTTATCCAACTTCTTTGCACCTGTTAATAGTTAATATCCAGTCAATCTTCTGTCAGCATGTCAGCCAGTGCATCAAACGCGACCTGTTGTTGCTCACCGGTTTCACGCAGCGACTTGATCGCAGCTTCGCCGGCCTCAATCTCGTCATCTCCGAGAATCACCGCATAGCGCGCGCCGCTCTTGTCGGCCTTCTTCATCTGGCTCTTCATGCTACCGCCACCGCAGTGACAGATTATATTGATACCTTGTCCACGTAATTGTTCAGCGAGTTGTATTGCTCGCGCCTGCGCGGCATCACCAAGACACACCAGATAGGCATCAATCGGTGATTTAACCGAGTCCGGATGCTGTGTCTGAACCAGCTCGACCAGCCTCTCCACTCCCAGGGCGAATCCCGCAGCAGGCGTGGGCTTTCCACCGAGTTGCTCTACCAGTCCATCGTAGCGCCCACCGGCGCATACCGTACCCTGTGCGCCGAGTTCTGTGGTGATCCACTCGAACACCGTACGACTGTAGTAGTCGAGGCCGCGGACCAGGCACGGGTTTACCACGTACTCGATTCCGGCGTCGTCTAGATAGGCCTGCAATTGCTCAAAATGCTCACGCGATTCATCGTTCAGGTGATCTAGCAGGCTCGGGGCCTTTTCCACGATCTTCTGCATATCGGGATTCTTGCTATCCAGGATGCGCAAGGGATTCTGTTCGAGTCGACGCTTGCTGTCGTCATCGAGGGAATCATAGTGGTCCCGCAGGTAGGCTACCAATTCCTCGCGATGGGCGTTGCGGGTCTCGACCGTACCAAGGGAGTTAATCTCAAGCGTAAGCCCGTCGATTCCCAGCTCACGCCACAGGCGCGCGGTTAGCAAGATAATTTCAGCGTCGACATCCGGGCCTTCCATGCCGAACGTCTCGGCGCCGATCTGATGGAATTGACGATATCGACCCTTCTGGGGTCGTTCATGACGAAACATCGGTCCGGTGTACCACAACCGATGAACCTGATTGTGCAGCATGCCATTTTCGATCGCGGCCCGGACACAACTGGCGGTGCCCTCGGGCCGGAGTGTCAGGCTATCACCATTGCGATCATCAAACGTGTACATTTCTTTTTCGACGATGTCGGTCACTTCGCCGATAGAGCGCTTGAACAGATCTGTTTTCTCCAGCAGCGGCAGGCGCAGCTCACGATAGCCATAGGCATCCATGACGTCGCGGGCGACATCTTCGACCCATTGCCAATACGCGACGGTATCAGGCAGCAGGTCATTCATGCCGCGAATGGCCTGAACGGAATTGCTCAATATATTTCCCTCAACCGGTTTGAATCTTTGGAGAAGTCTTCTTGATATCGGCTTTCTGACGATCGCTTATGTGCTGACGGATAGTCCGTTCCAGCTCATCCACCAGGTCTTCATCGCTGACTTTGTGGTCCGGCACGCCGTTGAGATAGAGCAGGTTGGGTTCGCCGCCGGTTAACCCGATATCGGCCTGTTTTGCCTCACCGGGTCCGTTGACCACGCAACCGATAATAGCCACGTCCAGCGTCTCCTGAATGTCTTCCAGGCGAGATTCCAGCGCGTTCACTGTGGCAATCACGTTGAACCGTTGCCGTGAACACGAAGGGCAGGCGATGATATTGATACCCTTGCTACGAATCCCCAGGCTTTTCAGGATATCGAAGCCGACTTTCACCTCTTCCACCGGATCGGCGGCAAGCGATACACGCAAGGTATCGCCAATTCCTTCTGCCAATAGCATGCCCAGGCCTATCGCGGACTTGACGGTTCCTGAACGCAACCCCCCTGCCTCGGTTATACCAAGGTGAAACGGGTTATCAATCTGGGTCGATAGCTTGCGATATGCCGCCACCGTCATAAATATTTCAGAGGCTTTGAGACTAATCTTGAAATTCTGGAAGTCGAGACGATCCAGCATATCGATATGTCGCATCGCCGACTCCACCAGCGCATCTGGCGTTGGCTCCCCGTATTTTTTCTGCAAATCTTTTTCAAGCGAACCGGCATTGACGCCGATACGAATGGGAATATTGTTGTCGCGCGCGGCTTCAACCACCATGCGGACCCGATCCTCGCGACCGATGTTGCCCGGATTAATGCGTAGACAGTCGACGCCCAGTTCGGCCACACGCAAGGCAATACGGTAATCAAAGTGGATATCGCTGACCAGGGGTACTGATACGCGCTGGCGGATCTTCCCGAACGCCTCGGCCGCATCCATTGACGGCACGGACACACGCACAATATCAGCGCCAGCTTTCTGCAGGGACTCAATCTGCGCGACAGTAGCATCAACGTCACACGTCTCGGTGTTGGTCATGCTCTGCACCGAAATCGGGGCATCACCACCTACCGGGACATCGCCAACCATTATCTGGCGAGTCTTGCGACGCTTGATATCGGGACGAAAACTCATTGCTCTTCAGATTCCGTGGCTTGGCTTTTTTTTGCCTGGCCCAGTGTGAAACGTGCCCACTTGCCCTGCTTGTAGGCACTGAAATCAAAGTCGACACCATTGAACTCCAGCGACAGCGCATCTGCGTTGCCAAAGAAAACCTTAATCGGGGACTCGCCTTCGATGGCGACTTCACGGTCCGCGGCCACTGACTCGTACAGGAGTTTGTTGTCTTTGGCATCCCGGATATCCACCCAGGTCACTGCGTTTGTACGCAACACCATCCTGGCGCGGGTACCTGCAGGGAGCTGTACTGCCGCGGGCGGGTCGGCTGCCGGCCTGGGCGCGGCCGTTACTTCCGGTTTTGGTGCCACGGCTGGTTTCTCTTGCGGTTTAATCACCTCGGGTTCGGCTGTCTTGATTTCTACTGGCTCAACGACCGCAGGTTTAACCACCGGCACACTCGGTGCTGCAGGTGTCTCCGCCGGCGCAGTCGCTGGCAATTCCGTCTCGGGCAAACCCAGCTTGATCTCTGGCTCAACGGTATCGGATGGCACGACGGCGACCTCGGTCGGCGGCGGCACAAGCGCAACCGTGTCGTCCTCCTGGCCAAGCCACCAGACGACGGCCAGGCCGATCACAATGCCGATCACACCCATGGTGGCGAACCGCACAATGTTGTCATTGCTGGTAGCCTGCTTTTCGGTGGCAAGACCACTATAGGTCGCAGTTTTCCAACCACCAATTGCCTCGTTGTAGGTCCGGATCACCTCTTCCGGATCGACATTGAGCAGCTGACTATAGCTTCTGAGATAGCCGCGAACATACGTCGGTTCGGGAAGCGATTCGAAATCGTCGGCTTCAATTGCAACAATTTGCTGGGCCGACATCCGAAGCATCTGCGCTACATTTTCCGGCTCCATCCCGAGCTTGCGACGAGTCTCACCCAGAAATTCACCTGGTCCCTTTTTTTTGACTGACGCACGTGGGTGCGGCTGATCCGACATTTCCTGCATGATGACTCCTATCGAATCTTGACGCGCGACGCTTCAGGTGACGTCGGATATTGATCTTTTAAGCGACGTGCATAACGTATTGCCATGCGCTTGTCGCCCATTGCGCTTTCCACTCGCACGGCGAGATAGAGGCTTTCCGCAGACTGGCTCCCGGTCTCGAAGTAACGCGTTAAAAAGCCACGCGCTGTCAGTGTGCGGTTGCTCTCATAATTGATCTTTGCCAGGTAATACAGTGCCTCACTCTCTTTCGCGTTGTATTTCAAGGCGTTTCGGAAATACTCCGAAGCTTTTTCCATGTCCGGCTTTTTCATCAGGCAGCGACCGGCGTTGATCATTGCTTGTGAGCGTTTTTCGTAATACGGGTTTTGCGCTGCACTATCAAAATATTTCAGCGACTGGTCAATCTTTCCGATGTCGCACAGGAATGCGCCATAGTTGTTCGCCGCCAGGGCGTTCTCCGGTTTGTATTTTACCGCTCGGTGAAAATACTTTTCCGCCGCGTCGTAGTCTTTCAGGCGCCAGCTCAGAATGCCCATCATATTGTTCGCCATGGAGCTCTTGGGATCAGCCTCAATCGCCTTGTCGGCTTTCTCCTTGGCAAAGTTCAACTGTCCTCGCTGGAGATAGATGCCTGCGAGCCGGACGTTGGTTGTGACAAGCTTGTCCAGTGCTGCCTGATCGCGCTGCTCCTGTTCGCTTGGCTTGCTACCGCAACCCCCTAGCACTAGGGTGAACACAAGCAGGATGATCAATCCCAATTGATACCTGACAACATGTAAAGAGTGCATTATAAAACTCCCGTTACTGGCTGGGTCACCACGCGCTGCGAACGACGTGTTCGATCCTGCACTTGCCCGGCCAACTGTCCGCAGGCTGCGTCAATGTCATCTCCCCGAGTCTTTCGGGTCACTGTGACAATGCCTGCTTTAACCAGGACATCCCGAAACTTGTCAATTTGCACTTTTGACGAACGACGATAAGTAGTGCCCGGGAATGGATTAAACGGTATCAGGTTTACCTTGGCCGGTACGCGTTCAAGACACCGGACCAGTTGGCGCGCGTGCTCCACGCTGTCATTCACGCCATCGATCATCACGTACTCAAAAGTAATCCGACGGCGCGCATCGCCTTCGACATAACGCCTGCACGCATCCAGCAACTCGCGGATGGGATATTTCTTATTGAGAGGGACAAGCTCGTTACGCAGTTCGTCATTCGGCGCATGCAATGAAACGGCCAGGCTGACCGGCAATGTTTCGCGCAGCCGATCGATAGCGGGTACGACACCGGCCGTACTCAGGGTAATACGACGTTTTGACAGGCCATATGCCCAGTCATCAAGCATGATGCCCATGGCCTGAACCACGTTGTCAAAATTCAGCAACGGCTCGCCCATGCCCATCATGACTATATTGGTAATAATGCGTTCGTCGGTCGCGCCGGTATCCTGCCCGAGTGCGCGCGCGGCAATCCACAGCTGACCAATAATTTCGTCAGGCGTCAGATTGCGATTAAAGCCCTGACGGGCGGTCGAACAAAAGCTGCAATTGAGCACGCAGCCGGCCTGCGACGACACACACAGTGTGCCCCGATCTTCTTCCGGGATGAACACGGTCTCAATGGCGTTGCCGTCGGCAAGTCGTAGTAGCCACTTTCGGGTGCCGTCTGTCGCGACCTGCTCTTCCACCACCTCCAGTGGCTGGATCGCCGCAACGGCGTCGAGCTTGGTGCGCAACGGCTTGCTCAGGTCGGTCATTTGATCAAAATGACTGACGCCACGCTGGTGGATCCATTGCAGAACCTGCTGGGCGCGAAACGGTTTTTCTCCAATTTTTGTGAAAAACTCGCGCAGCTCAGACCGATCCATGCCAAGGAGATTGATTTTGGAATTTTCGCTCAACATTGCCTCAGTGATCTGCGTCTCAAGTTGTTGCCTGAATTTCGGCCATTCTGACAAGAATCAGGCTTAAGTGGCGAAAAATACTGGATTTTCTCGCCGATTTTGGCGGCTAAGTGTAGCGTTTGCGCAGACGCGAGACAATCAGAGTCGAGGCGGTAGATCGGCTTTTTGGGCGCGTTCGGTGCCCTTACGCGCCGAAAGGGGGAAACTGGTTTATTCGGCCTCGTCCAGCCAGGCCATCTGGATCGCCTCGAGAATCTTCTCGCTGGAATGCTCGGGGTCGTCATCAAACTCCGGTAACCGCATTACCCAATCACGCAAATCGGTAAACCGCACCGACAACGGGTCTACATCCGGGTGTGTCTCCACCAACTCAATGGCAATGTCTCTGGAATCTGTCCACTTTAATCCCATGGGGTCTCCTTGCTGTCAGCCAGGCCGGCAGGCCTGTTCAATGATTTTCCGACACCATATTAATAGTGTATTTGGGTATCTCGACCACCAGGTCCGATTCTGTCACCTTGGCCTGGCAGGCCAGGCGCGATTCGGGTTCAAGCCCCCAGGCCTTGTCGAGCATGTCCTCTTCTTCGTCTTCCGCTTCTTCGAGACTGCTGAATCCCTCACGGACAATCACGTGACAAGTGGTACAGGCACACGATTTTTCGCAAGCGTGCTCCAGTTCGATACCGTTGGCCAGCGCCAGATCACAGATCGTGGTGCCCGGCTCTGCGTCAACGATTTTGCCCTCCGGGCAAATTTCCTCATGGGGCAAGAATGTTACCTTGGTCATAATTGTGTCTTTGTTTGTGCGTAATTCAGAATTTATTTACCGGATGCAAATTCATCCAGCTTGTGTCCGGTGAGCGCCTTGCGCATGCCGGCATCCATTCGACGCGCTGCAAATTCCTGCGTCGCGTCATCGGTCGCGGCAATCGCCCGCTTGATGGCTTGCAGGTCGCTACCTTGCCTGACCGCCTCGAGATCAGACAACGCCGCCAGAATGGACTTGCGTTCAGCCTCATCAAGCAGCTCTTCACCATCGGCAGCCAGTGCGGCGGTAACGCTTTCAATCAACCGATCGGCGTCTACCTGCTGCTCACGCAGGTTCCTTGCATCCATGTCCTCACGCGCGTGAGCAAAAGAGTCTTTCAACATGGTTTCTATCTCGTTATCCGACAGGCCGTAAGAAGGTTTCACCTCAACGTGAGCCTCAACACCGCTGGCCTGCTCTCTTGCCGATACGCTTAGTAATCCGTCGGCATCCACCTGATAGGTCACGCGAATACGGGCACCACCAGCCGCCATCGGCGGGAAGCCGCGCAGCTCAAATCGCGCCAGCGAGCGGCAGTCACTCACCATTTCGCGTTCACCCTGAACCACGTGAACCGACATAGCTGTCTGCCCATCCTTGAAGGTGGTGAAATCCTGTGCCTTGGCGATGGGGATAGTCGAATTGCGCGGAATGATTTTCTCCGTCATGCCGCCCATTATCTCGATACCCAGCGATAGCGGCGTGATATCCAGCAGCAGCATTTCATCCTGGGATTTGTTGCCGGCCAGCACATCGGCCTGCAAGGCAGCACCGATCGCGACCACGCGGTCGGGATCGATATTGGCCAGCGGTGGCTTACCGAAGAAAGCCTCGGCTCTCTCCCTTACCCGGCGAACACGGGTCGAGCCACCGACCAGAACCACCCCATCAATTTCGTCTGCCTTGATGCCCGCATCGCGCAATGCCCGCTTGCAGGGAACCAGCGTACGATCGATCAGCGGATCAACCATCCGGTTGAAGTCTTCAATGGTCAATTCACCCTGCCAGTGACTGCTATCTCGCTCCAGCTTGATGCTGACCACGTCGGCATCGGTCAGTGCTTCTTTGGCGGTACGCCCTTCGCGGGCCAGCGCGCGCAAGACACCGCGGCCGGCGTCAGATCCAATACCCGCCTGTTTCATCATCCAGTTGGCCACGGCGTGATCCATGTCGTCGCCACCGAGTGCCGAATCGCCGGCGGTCGACATCACTTCGAAGACACCGCGATTCAGGCGGAGAATGGAAATATCAAAGGTACCGCCACCGAGGTCGTAAACGGCATAGATCCCCTCTGGCTTCTGATCAAGCCCGTAGGCCACGGCAGCTGCCGTCGGCTCATTCAGCAACCGGAAGACATGGAGACCGGCCAGACGCGCGGCGTCCTTGGTGGCCTGCCGTTGCGCGTCATCAAAGTAAGCGGGTACCGTGATCACGGCACCGGTGAGTTCTCCCCCTAGCGCAGATTCGGCGCGGCGCTTGAGCAACTTGAGTATTTCTGCAGATACCTCGACCGGGCTACGGTCGCCAGCCGCCGTCTTTATACGTGGCATCTGTGACTCGCCCGCAATAAATTCGTATGGCAATGCATCGCCCAGATGACGGATGTCTGTTACCCCGCGACCCATCAGGCGCTTGACTGAGGCAATGGTATTCAGGGGATCACTGGCCGCAGACGCCAGCGCCTCTCGACCGACGACAGGTTCACCCTCAGCCAAATAACGGACGACCGATGGCAATAGATGTTCACCAGCCTCATCGGCGAGCGTATCGGCAACTCCGCTTCTGACGGTCGCGACCAGCGAGTTGGTTGTACCCAGATCGATACCCACCGCCAAACGATGCTCGTGCGGTGACGTACTCTGACCGGGTTCGCTTATTTGTAAAAGTGCCATCTGAATTCTATTGGTTTAGGAGACTGATAATTCCGAACACTACCGGATGCTGACTGTTCCTGGCACGATCCGCCGTAGATCAAACCAGATCTTCTTCGATTTCTTCTATTTCCGCCCGGATCTTTTGCAAAAACTGCAGTTCGCGCACCGTCTCTCGCGCCATCTTAAGGTCATTAACCTCGTTACCATCAAAACATGTCTGCAACTGGCCAATTCGCCTGTCAAACGAGTCGGCGACTGTAGTCTCGAGTGAAGCAAGTGCCGCAAGGGCATCTTCGCTATCTCGTACGGATTCCAGTGATTCGCGCAATTCCATCTGCTCCATCAGAAACCCTGTATTCATCGACGTGTCCGACTCTTCACCGGTATCAACACCCTTGAGCAGAAGCAGGTATCGACCACGTCGTACCGGGTCTTTCAACGTCTGGTAGGCTTCGTTCACCAGCGCTGCCATCTGCACCGAAAGACGACGATCCTGGTCCGAAGCCGAGGCAAAACGATCCGGATGCAGTTGTTGCTGCAGTTCGCGGTAGCGCTTGGTGACGTCGGTTAGATCGAGCCGGAATGACTCAGGCAAGCCGAATATTTCGAAATAGTTCTTGTCGAGTGCGGCCTGCATAGTGAAAAGCCGTGAGGCTGAATTATTGGCTTATACGGTAAAGCTCTCGCCGCAACCGCACTCGTCCTTGACGTTGGGATTCTCGAACTTGAATCCCTCGTTCAAACCCTCTTTGGTGTAGTCGAGCTCGGTGCCATCAATGTAAACGAGGCTTTTCGGATCAACCAGGATCTTGACACCCTGGCTCTCGAAGACCACGTCTTCACTGTCGATGTCATCGGCGAATTCCATTACATAGGCAAGGCCCGAGCAACCGGTAGTTTTCACACCAAGGCGCAGACCAACACCCTTGCCACGTTTCTGCATGAAACTGTTGACCTGTTTCGCCGCATTTTCTGTCAGAGTGATTCCCATTGCTAATTGCCCGGCGCTATTCGCCGCCCTGCTTGCCCTGAAAATCCTCGATCGCGGCCTTGATGGCGTCTTCGGCCAGTACCGAGCAATGGATCTTTACCGGGGGTAATGCCAGTTCTTCGGC
>Ga0209536_100004686_pt1 | contig 21542 bp, 16 predicted proteins | sample DeeMarSeWOR28_12_FD_187461 | JGI IMG/M metagenome (GOLD analysis project Ga0209536, IMG submission 187461) | Marine sediment microbial communities from White Oak River estuary, North Carolina - WOR-2-8_12 (SPAdes) (version 2) | ecosystem: Environmental > Aquatic > Marine > Intertidal zone >... | reverse complement strand
TATTGTCAACTATTGGGGTTATGGCCCTTGTAGCTGGTGCATACCTTACAATCAGCACCATCAACTCTTACACGCCTGTTGCTGATGCAGCCGGCGGCAAACCAACCTATTCCGGCACCCTTTACGTAGCCGGCATGGGCGGCCACTTTTCCAAGGCCGATGTTAGCATTGATCCCAACAACGAAGAAGCACCGATCACCGTAAACAGTGTTGAGATGGTTGATATCGGCGGCGCGGGATATCCAACCCACGATGCCAGAATTGATGCCAGTGACAGGAACACCATGTATTGGTCCACTTACAAGCTGGACACCTGGAAGGACAAGGATGCCAAAGGCGGTAACCTGCATGTTGGCAAAACCGACCTTACAACCGGCAAAGTGGTTGCCGATACAGCTTTTCCGGCGCCTGAGCGTGCTGCCTGGACCGGCGCCAACTACTGCGCCTCCGGCCAGTCCGCCAATTCCTACATCCCTGTTTCCATGGCCAACGAGGGATACATTGATGTTTTTGACAAAAAGACCATGCAGCTGAAACACCGGGTATTTTTTGATGATCTTGGCATCAAGGCTGGCGAGACCACCTTTGCCCACGGCATCAACACCCCTGACATGAAAAAATTCCTCTTGACCGTAAACGACACGCCTGAAGGCTTCACCAAGTGGACCGGCAACACCAAGCTGATCTATCTTGACATGGCAGCCCTGGAAGAAGGCAAGGTTGTCAAACTGGCCGAAGCAATGATTACCGGCAAGCCCAAAGATGCCGAGGGCGGTACCATCACCTTCAGGCAGTATTTCACCGATGACGGCAAGTACCTCCTGCAGTCAGGTGCTGACCGCGGCTATCTTATCGATGCAAAAACCCTTAAGGTGCTCGACGAGATCACCCCGCTGCCAGGTGAAAACCATGACATTAAACCTACACCGGACGGCAAGTATGCAGTCATGACCCTGAGAGAAAAAGCCAAAGACTCCAAAGGTGAGGACTCAGTTGACGGCACCCTCCTGCTCTATGATATTGAAGCCAGGAAAACCGTTGGCAAGACCGCATCTGTCTGCTTTGCCTGCCATAAGGGCGAAGGAATCGGCAAGGCCATTCTCTGCGGTCTGGACGCCAACTGGAAATAATTTTATTTCCAAGACTGGTACGTTTTAATATTAGTTGCTTAGAGACGGGCTTCGGGTTACTTTTGATCCGAAGCCCTTTTTTTATGTCCTATTACCAACACACCAAGGCTGATAATACCTTAAAATCATGGCAAAAATTTCTTTTATTTCCGTTGCTCTTAAAAACCTGAAGAGAAAAACGTTCCGTACCGGGGTGCTTGTCTTTTCAATAGCCCTTCTGGTTTCCCTTCTGATTTTTGCCATATCGTTTACGGTCAGTGTCGCTTCAAGCATAAAAAAATCTTCGGAGCGGCTGGGTGCTGACCTGGTTGTTGTGCCTGTCGGAGCCCGCGGTTTTGCTGAGGAGTTTCTCCTTGAATCGAAGAATACCACCTTTTACATGCCCATCAGCATTGTTGAAAAGGTAAAAAAAATCGACGGTATTGAGGCCATAACCCATCACACCTATCTCTCTTCAATTTCCGGTCTATGCTGTGATATCATGCCCACCAGGATTGTTGCCTTCGATCCCGAAACAGATTTTATAATCAATCCCTGGCTACAGAAGTCTCTCGGCAGGCCATTACAGGTCGGCGAGGCTATCGCCGGTTCCGGCACCAGCGAAAACCTGGGCCTCGGGCTCCTGGATATTGAAGCGACAATTTTCAACAACCGGTTTAAAATAGTAGGCGTACTTGAAAAAACAGGTACCGGTTTGGATCATGCCCTGTTCATGACAGAGGAAAACCTCAAAAATATCATTGAAAGCGGGAAGTCCCCTCTCAAAAAAGGCGATATATCCATTATCTTCACCAAGCTCAAAAAGGGCCTTGACCCAGACTATGTGGGACGGGTGCTTGAAGGCGAGATTCCCGAGGTAGATGTGATGGCAAGGAGTGATATGGGAGAAAAATTTCTCTCCACCCTGGCGGATATCAATAAAATTTTTCTGCTGACTACGTTTCTGGCTTCGGTGCTGACAACCTTTCTTGTCTGGGCCATCTTTTCCGCGATTGCCAACGAACGGGCCAAGGAAATCGGTATCATGCGGGCCCTTGGCGCCAAGGAGTCCCACATTGTCCACCTGTATCTCCTTGAAGTGCTGGTACTGGGGATTTTGGGAAGCACCATCGGGGTGCTGGCCGGCACCTACCTGTCGGCCCTGCTCGCAGATTCTTTCAGCCTCCTGAAAAACATCTCCGCCGGCCTGTCTGCCGGTCAGCAAGTCACTATTGCTGCTGTTGGCCTCATGATCGGGACTGCCATCTGTGTTGCCGGTGCCATGATGCCAATTAACCGGATTAAAAAAATGGAACCCCTGCTGGTCATTAAAGAGGACTAACTTGTCTTTTATAGAAATTGAAAATCTGACAAAAATATATAGGATGGATCATGCCTCCTTTGTTGGGGTAGACAACATCTCCCTGTCTATCAGCAGGGGAGAGTTTCTATCCATTGTTGGACACTCAGGATCCGGTAAAACAACACTTGTCTCTATTGTCGGCGGCATTTTGAAACCAACCTCCGGCAAAGTGCTACTCGATGGTGTTGACATCTGCACCCTTGATGATAACAGGCTTTCAGAATACCGGGCCCAAAGAATAGGGTTCATGTTCCAGTTTGCCAGTCTGCTTCCCATTCTAACCGCCCAGGAAAACGTTCTGCTTCCCGGAATTTTCAACCCTGCCTCAAAAAAAGGCGGAAGCGATAAACTGGCCCAGGACCTTCTTGAAATGGTTGGGATCGGGGATAAAAAAGATGCATATCCCGCTCAGCTTTCTGGAGGTCAACAAAGGCGTGTCGCCATCGCCAGGGCCCTTTTGAACTCACCGGACATCATTCTTGCAGACGAACCTACCGGAGATCTGGATGAGGAAACCGAGGCTGAAATTATGGACCTGTTTGAGGAGATAAACAAAGAACAGGGCGTGACGATCATCCTTATTACCCACAACCTTGAACTGGCAGGAAAGGCGCAAAAAAGACTCAGGATGAGCAGGGGCGCGTTTGTAGATGTTTAAATCTTGCCATTGCTTTCAACTGCTCTTTATTATTGATAAAAAAAGCGGCTGAGAATATTGTTTTTCCCTGCCGCTTTTGTAATGAAACCGGGTTTTGTTCTTTAATTCTTAAAATGTGTTATAAATACGCCCCCTAGCTTTCCTGTTTTTTTACCTGGACGGCCTGAGGGCCCCTTTGAGTTTGTTCTATCTGAAAATCCACCTTTTCCCCCTCCTGGAGAGATCGAAACCCACCGGTATCTTCGATGCCAGAATAATGAACAAAGATATCACCATCACTTTCGGTTTCTATAAAACCATAGCCTTTTTTGTCATTAAACCACTTCACTTTGCCTTCCATAGTACTGTTAACTCCTTTTCGATGTTGTGGTTTTATTCAAAAGGTGTTCCGGTGGAAAATAATGCAAAATCTTTTCTCCGGCTTTAATTCTGCTGCAAGTACCAACAAAACACCGCCTTCTTTTCCTCCCCAAAAATGAATGAACATTCATTATAAAACAACATTTTCTCACTCTCTGCCACAAAAAAATTTTTAGCCTAGGGGGATAATTTTTTCGAGGACACGATCATGGAAAAGGGGACGAAACTGTCTTATCTTCATGTTCTCACGGTTTGGGTGTACCCGGTTTGTGAGCAACACAACAACAATCTCCTTTACAGGGTCTATCCAAAACGAAGTGCCGGTAAATCCCAGGTGCCCGACACTCCTTGCGGATAAATGTTTACCGCTGCTTGATCCATTCTCGGCGGGTGTATCAAAGCCAAGGGCCCAGGTACTGCCAGGTATGTAGGACTGCCTGCGCAAAAAGGTTTTTAAATCATTATTTTCAATATTTGGATGAATTGCCCTGCCTTTCCACATGTCAAGGATCAGACCTGCAAGGGCTGTTACTCCTTCAATGTTGCCAAACAAACCGCTGTGTCCCGCTATTCCTCCCATGGCATAGCAGTTATCATCATGAACCTCTCCACAGAGTGTTTTTTTGCGCCATTTACAATTTTCCGTTGCAACAAAGTCTGCCTGTTTGTGGTTTTTGTTTTCTGCAATTATTCGAGTATAAAAAATTTTCTTTTCAAGGTTTATTGGCTTTAACACTTTCTTTTCAACAAAATCCGCCAGGGAACATTCTGCTTTTTTCTCAATGATTTTTCCGAGCAGCATAAAACCAAGGTCACTGTATACAGACCTTGTTCCGGGTTTATATTCTAGTTTCTCATTTAACAGCAGCGTTTCCAGATGATCACTTTTCTTTTTTCGCGGCAGATATCTCAAAATATTAAAATATTCCCTGTGCGCAGGAAAACCGGCACTGTGACTTAAAAGCTGCCTTATGGTTATTTCTTTTCTTTCATCTTTTATTTTTTTTTCAACAAGAGAAGAGAGCTTTTCGTCCAATCCTATTTTTTTCATTTTCACCAGACAAAGGATTGCCATGGTTGTTGCAAATGGTTTTGTTAACGAGGCAAGATCAAAATAATCTTTTTTCTTTACTTTTCTTTTTTCTGGAAAAAGAACAGCGTTTCCACAATAGGTTATTATCTTTTTTCTTTCTTTTTCCAGACCGTATAAAATACCGCTTGCTGCACAGGGAAAAACCCCTTCAAAAACCCCTTTTTCCAGCAGTTTTTTTATATACTTTTTAAAAGTTATTTCCGGTATTTTTCCACTGTTCATTTTTCACTGTTTTTTTTATATAATAAATATTTGTAATTATTTATAAAAATTACTTTTTAAAAATACTAAAAATAATTGTAATTTCCTGCCTTTTACTCTATACTATTTATGTTATTTTCCTGCCTTTTTTTATTATCTGAAAAGGATATAAAAAAGGCATATTTTTATATACTATTATTAATTACTATTTTAAAAATTGTTCATAACTTTTATTTCTCTCTTTTTCACTATTTGTTCTCTTTTTTTTTTTATAAAATTTTTAATTATATCAATATAATATTTAATTTTTAAACATATATTATTTCTAATAATAATATTCTTCATATACATAAATAATAAATAGAGAGAGGTTCTAAATTATGACACTGTCAATTAATGTTTCAAAAGAAGATTTTTTGCCGGCTCTTAACTCTCTGCAGAGTATTACGGGTAAAAAAGGCACTATGGCTGTCCTGGCTAATGTGCTTATCCAGACCCAGGATAATTTCATAGAATTGATAGCAACTGACTTGGAAGTTGGGATAAAAAGGAGTGTTGCAGCAGAAATACTCAGTCCAGGTGCACTAACACTACCCTCTAAAATATTATATGAAATTGTAAGAGAATCAGGAACAGACAGCTTAAAAATAGAAGAAAAGGAAAAAAATTGGGCACGAATAAAAACTGGATCAAGTATGTATAACCTGGCAGGCACCTCCAGTGATGAATATCCTGATTTTCCAGAATATAAAGAAGAATCATTGGTGTCCTTGCCGAGTGAATTACTAAGGGAGCTTATTGAAAAAACAATTTTTTCTGTGGCACAGGAAAGGGAAAGCAATTACACCCTTACCGGTATTCTTCTAGAAAAAGAAAAAAATGAAGAAGGAAAAAATTTTCTAAGAATGGTTTCCTCTGATGGTCATCGTCTTTCTATTATGGGAAAAGAGTTGGATAAAGAAGGCAATGATATTGCTTTAGAAAAAAATACGATTATTCCCAGAAAAGGGGTTGCTGAAATAAAAAAGATTTGTGAGGGGCAGAAGAATATTTTATTGGGTGCCGACAAAAAACAACTCGTTGTAAAAACAAAGAATTCTCTGATGATTGTACGTTTAATGAATGGAGAGTTTCCAGATTACAGGAGTATTTTAAACGTTATAGAAAAGGAAAGATTTATTGAAATTGAAAGAAGTTCTTTTCTTGAGTCTTTGAAAAGAACAAATCTTTTTACCGAAGACACATTTAATGCCATCCAGTTGAGCGTTGATGAAAACAAGCTTGTCCTTTCTTCACAGAATATGGATTTCGGCAATGCAAAGGACGAAATGAAGATAAATTACTCCGGAGAACCCCTGGATATGGGTTTTAACTGCAGGTATTTCATCGATACCCTGCAGGCGATGAAAAGCGAGATGATAAAGGCTTATATAAATTCTGACCAGAGCCCCTGCCTCATTGAAGGAAATGAAGACCCCGGGTTCATAAGCATTATTATGCCTATGAAAATATAATGAAATTCAAAATAAAAGAATGAAAAAAATGGAACAAATAGAAAAGAAAGAAGAAAAAAGCACCTACGGAGCTGAACAGATAAAGGTCTTAGCCGGGCTGGAAGCCGTGCGGAAAAGACCGTCAATGTATATAGGAAATACAGCGGAAGAGGGTTTGCACCACCTGGTATACGAGGTGGTTGACAACAGCATTGATGAAGCCCTGGCCGGATACTGTTCTCAGATACGCGTATTTATACATCCTGATAACAGTGTTTCTGTAGAGGATAACGGCAGGGGTATCCCGGTTGATATGCATCCGACTGAGAAAATGACAGCACTGGAACTTGTTATGACAACACTGCACGCTGGGGGGAAATTCGACCACTCAACCTATAAGGTGTCAGGCGGGTTACATGGTGTGGGTGTATCGGTGGTGAACGCCCTGAGCGAAACGACCCGCGCTGAAGTTAAACGTGATGGGAAAACATACCTGCAGACCTATAGATATGGGAAAAAAGACAGCGAACTCAGCGTTATCGGTGAAAGTTCACTTTCGGGAACAAAAATAACATTTAAGCCGGATCCGCAGATTTTTAATGAAACAATAGAGTATAAGTATGAAATAATTCAGAATCGCCTGCGGGAACTGGCCTTTTTAAACAGGAATGTAAAAATACTCTTAAAAGACGAAAGGACCGGGGCTGAGGACGAGTTTCACTACAAGGGGGGTATTGAGTCCTATGTGGAATATTTAAACCGCAAGCGAAACGTGATCAACCAGCGCCCGATTCTCATGTCTGGTGAAAAAGACCAGGTACAGGTTGAGGTTGCTTTCCAGTACTTTGACGGGTATTCCGAAAGACTTTTTTCGTTTGTAAACAACATAAACACTAAGGAAGGCGGCACCCATGTCGCTGGTTTCAGGGCGGCTCTTACCAAATGTATAAACCGCTATGCCAGTGACGATATCGTTCCCAAGAACCTGAAGGAAAAAATGGAGGGTGATGATGTGCGGGAAGGGATAACCTGTGTCATTTCGGTGCGGGTCCCAAACCCCCAGTTTGAAGGACAGACCAAAACAAAACTTGGAAACAGTGAAGTCCGATCAATTGTGGAAAGTGTCTGCAATGAAAAGCTTTCCATTTTTTTGGAGCAGAACCCCCAGGAGGCAAAGAAGGTTCTTGCCAAGGTTGTGGAAGCGGCAAGGGCCCGGGAAGCAGCCAGGAGGGCAAAGGAGCTGACGCGGAAGAAGGGGTCAAGTCTTGATCTCTTGATGGCTGGGAAACTGGCAGAATGCCAGTCAAAAAAACCAGAGGAAAGGGAAATTTTCCTGGTTGAGGGCGACTCGGCCGGCGGCAGCGCCAAGCAGGGAAGAGACCGCGCCTTTCAGGCAATATTGCCCCTGCGCGGGAAAATTATGAATGTTGAAAAGGCCCGGCTTGACAAGATCCTCGGAAGCGAGGAGATAAAGCAGATCATAGCAGCCCTTGGTACAGGGCTTGGAAATGATGAGGAGTTCGAACTGGAAAAACTTCGATATCACAAGATCATCATCATGACCGATGCTGATGTGGACGGCGCCCATATCCGCACCCTACTGCTCACCTTTTTTTACCGCCAGATGCGGAAACTGATTGAGGGGGGATATGTGTACATCGGGCAGCCACCCCTGTATAGGATCGGCCGGGGAAAAACAGAAATGTTTTTTACAGATAACGAGGCACTGGATAACCACCTCTTCCAGCAAGCTTCAGATGTTTTGACGGTTTACATCAATGAGGACGGAAAAAAGAACAAGGTGAAAAACCTGGTGTCGCTGCTGAAAAAACTGACCAACCTGCGCCAGGTTGTTGATTACCTTGACAGGATCAATCTCTGGGAAGATATGCTTTATTTTCTCCTCGAAAACGAGGTGGGGTCGGCAGACCAGTTCGGAGAGTTCGAGTTTGTTGAAAACCTGAAAAAAAAGCTTGCCGGGAAAAATTTGAACCTTGGGAATATTAGGGCCTGCAGGTGGAAACCCAGCTGCTATGAGTTTGATGCGGCCATTCGGGACCGGGCCCATAACATTATTACTATCGGGCCCCAGGTTCCGCTAATACCGGAGTATCGCACAGCAATCCGTCTTTATCCCCGTATCAGCAGATACCTGGATACAGCCTTTGTGGTTGATAATGGTAAGCAGGAGATTGTAACGCCAAACTGGCGCGAACTCCTGGCCACGGTCAGGAGCGAATCGTTCAAAGGAAGTTCTCTGCAGCGCTACAAGGGGCTTGGTGAAATGAACCCGGAGCAGCTGTGGGAGACGACCATGCATCCCGGGAAAAGAAGTCTGCTGCAGGTAAGCATTGATGATGCAGAAGAAGCTGAAGACATTTTTACCACCCTTATGGGTGAAAAGGTTGAGCCGCGGCGGGAATTTATCCAAACCCATGCCCTTGAGGTGACAGAACTCGATATTTGATAAAACCGGCAGACTCCGGCGTGGTCCCTTTTGGGTGTGTGCCACCCTTTATTACTTCAACAATAGGTGTTTTGTTTCATGACAACCGAGAAAGAAATCCCCCAATCAGTCAAGGTTTCCATAGAGAAGGAACTTAAGAAATCATATCTTGATTATGCCATGAGCGTTATTGTAGGCCGGGCGTTGCCTGATGTGCGCGACGGCCTGAAGCCCGTGCATCGCCGGGCGCTTTTTGCCATGCGGGAGCTGAGCAATTACCATAACAGACCATACCTGAAATCCGCCCGTATCGTTGGCGATGTTATCGGTAAATATCACCCGCACGGGGACACTGCTGCCTATGATACAATTGTGCGGATGGCACAGAATTTTTCCATGCGCTACCCCCTTGTTGACGGCCAGGGGAACTTTGGTTCCGTTGATGGTGATTCGCCTGCGGCCATGCGCTACACAGAAGCCCGAATGACCAAAATTGACCAGGAGATCATCGCCGACCTGGACAAGGAAACCGTTGATTTTATTCCAAATTACGATAACAGCCTGTCTGAGCCAGTGGTATTTCCAACCAAGATTCCCAACCTGCTTATTAACGGATCCTCGGGAATTGCCGTTGGAATGGCAACCAATATCCCCCCCCATAACCTTACCGAGGTAATTGACGGCCTTATTGCCATGATCGACAACCCGCACATTACCGCGCACCAGCTTACGGAAATCATATCAGGGCCGGATTTTCCTACCGGGGCGTATATTTGCGGCAGAGCCGGCATACGAGAGGCCTATGAAACCGGCCGCGGCTCCATACTCATTCGGTCTAAAACCCATATTGAAGAGCGGGAAAAAGGAGGGAGGGAGGCGATAATAATCTCTGAAATTCCCTATCAGCAGAACAAGGCGTCCCTGGTGGAAAAAATCGCCCTGCTGATCAAGGAGAAAAAGATAGAGGCCATTTCTGAGATCAGGGATGAATCTGACCGGCACGGCATGCGTGTGGTGCTTGAACTCAAGCGGGGTGAAATTTCCGAGGTTGTCCTGAACCAACTTTACAAGCACTCCCCCCTGCAGAAAAGCTACGGGATTATCTTTCTGTCCATTATCAATAACCGGCCGGAGGTGCTGAACCTCAAACAGATACTGGAAAATTTCCTGCTGCACAGGCGCACAGTCGTGTACAGGCGGACAGCCTTTGACCTGAGAAAGGCTGAAGAGAGGGCCCACATTTTAGAAGGGCTCAAGGTAGCCATCAGTAACCTGGACGACGTTGTAGCCCTTATCAAGGCTTCTGAAAACCCCAGGGAGGCCAAAATGGGATTGATGGAGAGATTTTCCCTTTCTGAAATCCAGGCCCAGTCGATCCTGGATATGCGGTTGCATCGCCTTACAGGCCTGGAGCGGGAAAAAATAGTAAACGAGTTTGAGGAGCTCTCCAGGCAGATTGCATGGTTCAGGAAGGTTTTGGCCGATGAAAGCCTGGTCCTGCAGATAATCCGGGACGAATTTCTTGAAATAAAGGAACAGTATGGTGATGAACGGCGGACGGAAATAATTGAAGCGCCGGACGAGATATTACCCGAGGACCTTATTCCCCAAGAGGAAATGGTGGTCACAGTGACCCACTCCGGCTATATCAAGCGCAACCCGGTGAGTTTATATCGCTCCCAGAAAAGAGGCGGCAAGGGGGTTCGTGGCATTACAACCATTGAAGAGGACTTTGTCAGTGACCTTTACCTCGCCTCCACCCATGACATGTTCTTGTTCTTTACCAACCAGGGGAGGGTTTTCTGGCGCAAGGTCTATCAAATTCCCCAGGCTGGAAGAACAGCCCGCGGCAAGGCCATTGTCAACCTTCTTGAGCTGTCCGAGGGTGAAAAGATGGCGGCCATTCTGCCCGTATCCAGTTTTGAGACCGATGAAGAGCACTATATCTTTATGGTGACCAAGCTCGGTCGGGTCAAAAAGACAAAACTCAGCGAGTTTAAGCGTCCCCTGCGCAAGGGCAAGATCGCGCTGCGAATAAACGAGGGGGACGAGATCATCTCGGCAATTATAACAAACGGCAGCAATGAAATTCTGCTGGTATCACAGAACGGCATGTCAATCCGCTTTGATGAACGTGACGTGCGGCCGATGGGGCGCGTTGCAGCAGGAGTTAAGGGCATTACCCTGAAGCGGGGAGACGCTGTTGTCGGTGTAGAGGTCCTTGCCACAAACTATTCCATTCTGGCTGTGACGGAAAACGGCTATGGCAAGAGAAGCTCTGTGGATGAATACAGGCTGCAGAAACGAGGCGGCAAGGGAATTATTGCCATTAAGGCCAGTGAGCGGAATGGCAAGATAATCGGCGCCATGCAGGTGGTGGAGGATGACGAGATAATGCTGATTGCCAGCAGCGGCAAAATCATACGCATCAATATGCAGAATGTGCGGGTTATCGGCAGGAACACACAGGGCGTGAGACTTATCAATCTTGAGCCTGGTGAGAAAGTGGTGGCCATGGACATGGTGGCAACCGATGAGGAAGAGAATGGCGAGGATTTTGACCTGGAGGATGATCAGGAGACAAGCTGATGACCCTTGAACAGATAGCTGTCATCGGAGCGGGCAGTTGGGGAACTGCTCTTACCAGGCCGCTTGGTGATTTGGGCCATTCTGTCTCCCTCTGGGCTCACCGTCAAGAACATGTCGATGAGCTGAAGAAAACGCGCGAAAACAAAACCTATCTGCCGGGCTTTACTCTTGCAAAAACAGTTACACCCTTTTCTGACCTAGGGCTGGCTGTTCAAGGCAGCAGGATCATACTCATGGTTGTTCCGTCCCATGTATTCCGGGAGGTATTCATGGGTGTGGTGGAGCATCTCGAGAGAGACGCGTATGTGGTTTCAGCAACCAAGGGGATTGAAAACGACACTCTTCTCACCATGACCCAGGTAATGGAGGAGATCCTTTCTTCATCTGCAAGTGCACGGGAGCGCAACATCAGCACAGGGGCTCTCTCCGGTCCCAGCTTTGCCAAGGAAGTTGCCGCAGGAATACCCACAGCCGTAACAGTAGCTTCTCTTCATAAAGAGGCCGCCATCTACATCCAAAGGACTCTCTCAACACATCTTTTCAGGGTTTATGCTTCCACCGACGTTATCGGCCTGGAGCTCGGTGGGGCGCTAAAAAACATTGTCGCAATCGGGGCGGGCATCTGTGACGGCCTTGGCTACGGCACAAATACCAGGGCTGCGCTGATCACGAGAGGGCTGGCGGAAATCAGCCGCCTCGGAGTGTCCATGGGTGCTGACCCCCTTACTTTTTCGGGCTTGGGAGGATTGGGAGACCTGGTCCTTACCTGCACAGGAGACCTGAGCCGCAATCGCATGGTAGGCTTGAAGCTTGGCCAGGGGATGAAACTTTCCGACATCCTGGCCGAGATGAAAATGGTCGCCGAGGGGGTGAAAACAACACGTTCTGCCTGGAATCTTGCTAGAAAGGTTGGGGTCGAAATGCCGATTCTGGAACAGGTCTATCAGGTGCTGTACGAGGATAAACCGTGCAAGGATGCCGTGATGGACCTGCTTGGGAGGAGCCTGAAGGAAGAGCAATGGTAAAAAGCTATACCATTTTATCTTCAGACCAGTCGTTGTGCTCAAACTGGCTGTGATCCGGCTTTGGCAGCTTGACTTCAGCAAGGCGCGATTCCAGCCAGTCAAGAACCTTCGGGAATTCGGCAGCAACCTCTTTCAGTGCTTTTCCCCGGTGACTGACCCTGTTTTTTTCCTGACTGCTTAATTCAGCAAATGTTTTGCCATATTCCGGGGAATAGAAGACCGGGTCATATCCAAAACCGGATTCGCCTCGCGGTTCCGTGGTTATTTCTCCAACGCAGCGGCCTTCATATGTCAAGGCAGGACCGGAAGGTACTGCAATGGAAATGACGCACTCAAATGCTGCGCGTCGGTCTGTCTTTCCTTCCATTTCCCTCAAAAGCTTGGCAATATTTTCCTTGTCAGAGGCATTCGCGCCGGCATAGCGGGCCGACTTAACGCCTGGGGCTCCACCCAGGGCTTCAACCACCAGGCCGGAATCGTCAGCAATAGCCGGCAGACCAAGGACTTTGGCTGTAAAGGAGGCCTTTTTGTAAGCATTATCATCAAACGTTTTACCATCCTCTTCCACCTCGGGAATTGGCCCGAAGTCGTTGAGATTTTTTATTTCCACAGGGAAATTTTGCAAGAGCTCTTGAAACTCCTTCATTTTTCCGGCATTTCTCGTGGCCAGGATAATCACTTTAACCATTATTCTCTCCTTAATTTGGCAGGGAAACAGCTACAGAGAGCCGGGAACGCAAAGTTTTTTTCAGGGGCTTTCGAAAGCTGCACGAGGGTGTAATGTACAGTAAAAAAAAAGTTTTCAAAACTGTTTCTCCTGATGTTTCTTCCTGAAAAATGCATAAAATTTGGGGTTCATTCAGATTACACTGTTATAAGAGTCGGAAGAGCTGCAGACAGAGGCAGGAGGAAGATTTTCAAAGTGCAATCTTGTCTCTTTTGGAAATATAGCGTATAAATCTGGTCACAACCCTTATGGTAATATTTCCAGCCGGGCAGCGAAGACAAATAATCAGAAAACATATGGTTTTAAGAGAATGACAGAAATAAAAAGCACACTTGAAAAAGTACTTGAAAGGGCTGCAACCATGGGGCACGCCTCTCAGGAGGAAATCCAGGCCGAGGAAAAAGTCAAGGAAGGGATGCGCATGGGCGCCGACTACCTCCAGGAAAAAGAGATCGACTTTTCCCCCGCCCAGGAGGCAACGAGCGGTTCAGCTTTTGTCCGCAAAGGTATGGTCCAGGTATTTTTGCGAAATATTGCGCTGCCAAGAGATGATGACCAGCAAAGGGCTGATAAGGCCATGCAGGGACTGCTGGACCTTGGCAAAGGCAGCGGCGACCTGATAACGGTTTGCAAGGAAATGAAGGTAATTTTAAATCATTACCAGCAGCATAAAAAAGAAATTCGCCGGCAGGTGGAAGATGCCTTCAGGCAGCAGATGGAGCACGCCCTTGCCCAACAGACGGGACAGAAAGGCCTGGGCATGAAGGTGGACCCCGTGCTGCACCCGAAGTTTCAGGAGGAGTGGTCTAAAATAAAGACCGACTTGAACGTCCAGTACAATAGTGCATTGGATCAGCATAAAAAATTGGTGGCACAAAGATTTGGCGTTGTTTTATAAAATGAGGATAGGGTTTTCAAAATTTTTGCGGTTGGAGTTGATACTATATGGAAATAGAAATCCATTTGGATGTTGAGCAGGCGGCACCTGAAGATTATCCGAAAATAAAGCAGCGGTTGGTTGACTGGTATGCTGAAGGTGCGGAAATACGATATGACAAAAACTGTTTTGGCCAGATGCTTTTATTGGATGAACCTTTCTGCTATCGGGTAGATCTAGGCAATGTTGATCCCATAGGCGCCATTCGAGATCTTCATGCAAGAATTTATCGTTTTGGAGCCAAGGCCTTTATTTATTTTGTGCCCTAATAATAAAAAGTATAGCGTGCCTTGTGAAACCTCTCGAGAAGATTAAGGCTGCAATTAGGCGCAAAAGCGCTGACGCCCTCTTGGTAACCCAACCGGAAAACAGACGATATCTCAGCGGTTATAAAGCCATCGATCTGGCAATTACAGAAAGTTCCGGGGTTCTTCTAATTCTGGGACAAGGGGATCCTTATTTGCTTACCGATTCCCGTTATCAACTCCAGGCTGAGAGGGAAGCAAGGGGTTTTGAGGTGGCTCTGGTACGCGGCAGTATGCTGAACGCACTGGAAAAGCTTTTGAGACGGCTGGGTGTCCGAAAGCTCATTTTTGAAAGTCACTATCTGCTGCATACCACAGCCCTCAAGCTTGCAGAAATGGGGCAAAAGCATGCTATCGAAATGATTCCGGCTGAAGGCATGGTTGAAAAACTGCGGTCTGTTAAATCCGGAGAAGAAATAGAAAAGATCCTGCAGGCCGTACGGTTGAATGAATTTGTTTTTCAGGAAGTATTTGCGAATTTGACCCCTGGTAAAACAGAGAGGGAGATTGGTGTTGAGATAGAGTCGGCCATGATGCATAATGGCGCAGAAGAGCCGGCATTTCCCACTATTGTTGCCTCGGGGCCGAACTCAGCCCTGCCCCATGCTGTTCCCTCAGACAAAGCCATAGAAGAAGGTGAGACGGTCATTATTGACATGGGGTTGAAGTTGGACGGCTATTGTGCTGATATGACCCGCACCGTTATCCTTGGCATCCCTGACAAGCAGGCGCTGGGAATAATTAGGCTGGTCCGAAGAGCCCAGCAATCAGCGCTCAAAACCATCAGAGCCGGTATCCCTGCCAGAGATGCTGACAGGGCTGCCAGGAAGATAATAAGTACAGCTGGATACGGCAAATATTTCGGTCACGGACTTGGCCATGGTGTAGGTCTTGCTGTGCACGAAGCACCGTCTCTTAACAGGATGCGAAGGAACAAATTACAGCAGGGCATGGTTGTAACTGTTGAGCCAGGCATCTATATTCCTGGCTGGGGGGGGGTGCGCCTGGAAAACATGGTGGTGGTTGAAGAGAGTGGCTGTACAATCCTTAATCAGGATAAGACATTTCTGGATGTATAAAGAAAAAACTCAACGCTGAAAGCCTAAGCATGAAAAAACATTTTGTGCTCGATACGAATGTACTCCTGCATAATGCAGATGCAATTTCATCCTTTGCCGATAATGTTGTGATTCTGCCCATGACAGTCATTGAAGAGCTGGACAAGTTCAAGTCTCGTAACGATGAGCTGGCCAGGAATGCACGGCAGGTTATACGCAGCCTGGACAAGCTGCGCGCCAGGGGGCACCTTGGGGATGGGGTTACCATGGAAAATGACGGGGAGCTGCGAATATTTATTGAAAGAGACGAGGCAGCTGTTGGGGGTATGGACATGTCAATTCCGGACAACCGCATACTCGCTGTAGCCCATTTTTTCCAGGTGCAGGGCGAAAAGGTCATTTTTGTTTCAAAAGACATTAATGCAAGGCTGAAGGCGGACGCCCTCGGCATAGAGGTCATGGATTTTGAGAAGCAGACAGTCAACTTTGATGAACTGTTTTGCGGCTACCGGGAGATCAACGTTGCACCAACGGTCGTTGATGAGTTTTTCAGGGAGGATATGTATGTGCTTGACGGATACCATTTTTCCCCCAACGAGTTTGTTCTCCTGGTAGATGAGACCAATGAAAAGCATACAGGTATCGGCAGGGCCTTTGACAAAAGGAAAATCGGCCATCTGAATACCAATTTTGACTCTGCCTGGAATACGAGATCTCGCAGCAAGGAGCAGCGTATGGCCCTGGAGTTGCTCCTGGATCCATACATTGAACTGGTGACCCTGGTCGGCCAGGCAGGCACCGGCAAAACGCTGCTGGCGTTGGCAGCGGGCCTGGAAATGGTCCTGCACCAGAAGCAGTATGAACGGCTCCTGGTCTCAAGGCCCATAATTCCACTGGGCAAAGATCTTGGCTATATGCCTGGCACCAAGGACGAAAAGCTGACACTCTGGATGCAGCCGATATTTGACAATCTAGCCTACCTGATGAGCGGTTCAAAGCGGCACAACGATAACGGGGAATCTGTGCGCAATAAAGTTGATAAACTGCTCAAAGACAACGCTGTCGAGCTTGAGGCTCTCAGTTATATCCGTGGGCGTTCAATTCCCCGGCAGTACATTGTGGTGGACGAGGCTCAGAACCTTACTCCCCATGAGGTAAAAACCATTATAAGCCGAGCCGGCGAGGGCACCAAAATAGTGCTTACGGGCGACCCATGCCAGATAGACAACCCCTATCTTGATTCAAGGAGCAACGGCTTGGCTTATACGGTTGAGCGCCTGAAACATCAACAGGTCCATGGACATGTGACCTTGACGAAAAGCGAACGCAGCATGCTGGCCGGCATAGCAGCGGAATATCTGTAATGAGACGGAAATGCGGCAATATGTAATTGATCAACTCAGCAGGGAAGAGAGGGTAAATATTGAAAGCTACCTGAAAAGGACGCTGCAGCCCGGGCCGGTGGAAGGAATCTTCTGGATCGAGGTGCCGCAGGATTTGCTGGGCGCAGAGCAACGCGGACATGATGGATGCAGTCCCTTTTTCTTTGTTGTGGAGCTTGAAGCTGAATCCGTGAATTTTGAGCTGCTGGTCCGTAGTCAGTCCAACCTGCACTGCTCCTGCATAGCCTATGCCACGCCATCGCAGCGGGATTTTGTCCTGAGAATTGTGGACAGGATGCTGGAACAGGAAAAAATCAGGGCATGAAGGTGCAGGCCGGGCGGCCTGGAATTTTTCCCACCCGTAATTTTTTCAAAAACCCATTTGTTCCGCCAGGATCCCTAAAACCCTGAAAACCTTTTCCACTGCTTCCATCCACAAGGAATTCCCACCTTTTTCCAGGACCAGCAAAAATAGTAACGAAATTGAAGGGCTGATCCTGCAACCACAAAAGAGCATGGCAAGAAATTCAACAGGCCTTATCTTTTCTGGCGAAAGACACTTGTTCAAATTGTCCCTGCGCGCTATCTTCTAGGCTTCAATTATGAGGGGTTGTCCCCTGGAAAGAAGGAAGCGGCATAATTAGTTGATATTGAAGCGGTTTTGCGCAATTTTTCTAGCGAAAAAACGAGGGTCGCCATGCACATCAAACATTTATACAGGCAGGTTAACGATGAAATGGAGTTCTGCTTTAACATAGAAACAATAGAACCCCTGAGCGATGAAGAAATTTCCAGGCTGCAGTTCCTTCTTGCAGATGGTTTTATACGGGAAACCGTCAGGTCCCTGCCATATTTCACCGCTCCTGCAGACGAAGTGGTGGAGCTGGGACCCCGGCTGAATTTTGCAACCGCCTGGTCCTCAAACATGGTATCGATCTGTCTGTCGACTGGCCTTAAAATGGTAACCCGTGTAGAGCGCTCCAGAAGGTATCGCCTGAAACCAAAGACAGACCGGGAAAAGTTTATTGCCGAGCACCATGACCGCATGACCGAATGTCTTTATCCTGAGCCGCTTTCAACCTTTGAAACCGGAATAATCCCGGAAGGTGTCTACGAGGTGCCCTTGGTAGAAAAGGGTCCTGCCGCGCTGGAGGAAATACCCGGCATTTCAATGGATGAGTGGGACAGGAATTTCTATTATGAATATTTTGTTTCAAAGCATGTCCGCAATCCGACCATTGTTGAGATCATGGATTTGAACAATGCCAACAGTGAACATTCGCGTCACGGATTTTTCCGGGGAAGACACGTTATTGACGGCAAGGAAGAGCCTGAAACATTAATGGAAATTGTGCGCTCCACCCTGGAGGCCAACCCAACCAACAGCATTATCGCCTTTAAGGATAATTCAAGCGGTATCCGCGGCCGTGACATTTTGTCCATTGTGCCTGACAAGCCGGGTAAGCCGTCCGCCTTTACCAAGCGCAGGCTGCCCTATCACATTATCTTCACTGCAGAGACCCATAATTTCCCAACCGGGGTAGCCCCATTTCCCGGAGCTGAAACAGGAACGGGGGGCAGGATTAGGGATGTCCAGGGAACCGGGCGGGGCGGATTGGTGGTGGCCGGGACCGCCGCTTACTGTGTCGCCAATCTCAATATCCCGGGTTATGACCTGGAGTGGGAGGCAAAGGAATTTGCGCATGCCCCGAACCTGGCCAGCGGCCTGGAAATCGAGATTGAGGCCAGCAACGGTGCCTCTGATTATGGAAACAAGTTCGGTGAACCGATCATCCAGGGATTCACCAGGTCTTTTGACTTGCGCCTGCCAAACGGGGAACGCTGGGGTTATCTCAAGCCGATCATGTTCACGGGAGGCATTGGCCAGATAGACGACCGGCACACGGAAAAAGCTGAGGCAGAAAAGGACATGTTCATTGTCCAGATCGGCGGGCCTGCGTACAGGGTGGGTTTCGGCGGCGGGGCTGCCTCAAGCATGCTCCAGGGAGATAACGTCGAAGACCTTGATTTTAATGCAGTACAGCGCGGTGATGCGGAAATGGAGCAGAAGATGAACCGGGTTATCCGCGCCTGTGTTGAAATGGGTGCAGGCTCCCTCATTGATGTCATCCATGACCAGGGGGCCGGAGGCCCGGGAAATGTTCTGAAAGAACTGGTTGAAAAGTCGGGAGGCAGAATAGATATCAGAAAAATAAAGGTTGGCGATCCCACCATGTCCGTTCTGGAAATCTATGTGGCTGAATACCAGGAGAGAAATGGCCTGCTGATACGCCCTGAAAATATCAGGCAGTTTGAGGCCATCTGCAACAGGGAAAAGGTGAATTGTGAAATTCTGGGCACGGTGACAGGTGATGGCCGTTTTGTCGTACATGACGGGCAGGATGGAACAACCCCAGTAGACTTGGAGCTCCACGAAGTGCTTGGCAACATTCCCCAGAAGACATTTTATGACAAGCGGCGGGAAACAGGCCTGCAAGCCCTGGAGCTGCCGCCTGATTTAACGGTGCAAAAGGCCCTGGACAAGGTTCTGCGCCTTGTATCCGTTGGGTCAAAACGTTTTCTTACCAACAAGGTTGATCGGTCAGTTACAGGATTAATTGTCCAGCAGCAGTGCTGCGGGCCCCTGCAGGTTACAGTGGCCGATGTGGCTGTCATTGCCCAGAGCCATTTTGCACGGAGCGGAGCGGCTACCGCTATCGGTGAACAACCGGTAAAGATGCTGGTGGATCCCAGGGCAGGAGCACGAATGGCAGTTGGTGAAGCGCTGACGAACCTGGTCTGGGCCCGGATAGATACCCTGGAGGGGGTAAAGTGTTCAGCGAACTGGATGTGGGCCCCGAAACTGCCCGGCGAGGGTGCTGCCCTGTATGACGCTGCCTGTGCAATGCGTGATGCCATGATAGCGCTTGGCATAGCTGTAGATGGCGGCAAAGACAGTCTTTCGATGGCAACGCGGGTGGGTGAGGAGACGGTAAAGTCTCCCAGAGAGCTTGTCATTTCTGTCTATGCAACGATGGAGGACATAACTCGGGTTATCACTCCCAATATCAAAAGGCCGGGGAAAAGTATCCTGTTTTTTGTTGACCTGGCAGAAGGAAAAAACCGCCTGGGCGGAACGGCACTTGCCCAGACCATGAAGCAGATCGGTAATAGTGCTCCTGATATGAACAACCCTGACCTGGTGAAAAAGGTTTTTGCAGTTATCCAGGAGCTTATCGGCAAGGACCTCATTCTGGCCGGGCACGATAGAAGCGACGGCGGTCTTGTGGTAACCTTTCTCGAGATGGCCTTTGGAGGCAATTGCGGTATTGATATTAACTTGCGGGGAGACGCCACCGCCATAGAACATCTTTTTTCGGAAGAGCTGGGCCTGGTATTTGAATGCACCCCTGAAAACAGGCAGGAGGTTGAGGCAGCATTTCAGGAAAAAAACATCCCTTGCACAGCCATTGGCCGGACAACCGCCGAAAAGCGGATAGTGGTTGTCTTCAATGAAACAACAGTGCTTTCCGAAAGCATGCAGGGGCTGCGCCAGGCATGGGAGGAGACAAGCTTCCAGCTCGAGAGACTGCAGATGAATCCCGATTGTGCTGCTGAGGAAAAGCAGAACATATTTGATCGGAAGGGTCCTGGCTATTTATTGACTTTCACCCCGAGGGAGACCCCACAGGATATCCTTGAGGGCCAGAGAAAGCCCAAAGTGGCAATCCTTCGCGATGAAGGGAGCAACAGTGACAGGGAAATGACCTCTGCGTTTTATGCTGCCGGCTTTGAACCCTGGGATATCAGCATGACAGATCTCCTGGAAGGGCGGGTGACCCTTGAAGGGTTCAGGGGCTTGGCTGCAGTGGGAGGATTTTCCTATGCCGATGTGCCGGAAAGTGCCAAGGGTTGGGCGGCGACCATATTATTCAATGAGAAGCTCAAGGAGATGTTTGATCAATTTTATGCCCGGCCCGATACGTTTTCGCTCGGGATCTGCAACGGCTGCCAGCTTTTTGCCCTTATGGGCTGGGTACCATGGCAGGGGATTGCACCTGAAGTCCAGCCGCGATTCGTGCGGAACATTTCTGGACGGTTCGAATCTCGGTGGTCAACAGTAAAAGTTTTCGACAGCAGGGCAATCATGCTTAAAGGTATGGAAGACCTGGTCTTCGGGATCCATGTGGCTCATGGCGAGGGACGGTTGCAGTTTCCGGATGAAACGATTTTTGCCAAGATCAAGAGTGAAGGCCTCGCTTCCCTTGCATTTGTTGACGATGAAGGTAGGCCCACAGAAAAATATCCCTTTAACCCCAACGGGTCGCCTGCAGGTATAACGGGTATCTGTTCAAGCGATGGAAGGCATCTTGCCATGATGCCCCATCCCGAGCGGTCCTTTTTGGCATGGCAGGCACACTGGCTGCCCGAGGAAATGAAAAGGAAGTTGACAGTTTCCCCCTGGATGAAAATGTTTCAGAATGCCTACCATTGGTGCCTGGAAAACCAAAAACACCCGAAGAATTGTATAGGATAATAAGATAGTAACGCGGGGCTGAAAAAGGAAAAGGAGCAAGGCATGCGCCTCGCTCCTCTATCTTTGGCGTCCCCGACGGGATTTGAACCCGTGTCGCCGGCGTGAAAGGCCGGTGTCCTGGACCTGGCTAGACGACGGGGACGAAATTTATTCCACGCGTTGGTGGGTCGTGTTGGACTCGAACCAACGACTCTCTGCTTAAAAGGCAGATACTCTACCGACTGAGTTAACGACCCACGCAGAAAGAGGGATAAATACA
>Ga0209536_100004685_pt1 | contig 21545 bp, 10 predicted proteins | sample DeeMarSeWOR28_12_FD_187461 | JGI IMG/M metagenome (GOLD analysis project Ga0209536, IMG submission 187461) | Marine sediment microbial communities from White Oak River estuary, North Carolina - WOR-2-8_12 (SPAdes) (version 2) | ecosystem: Environmental > Aquatic > Marine > Intertidal zone >... | reverse complement strand
TATACGCAGGGAGTGAGCGGTTTTCAAGAGCGGGGTCGGAATAGATAATCTCGCTTCTCTGCCACGGTGCCCATGCTCTCCATTGCTCGACGGTTCCGAATAAGCTCACGCTTCCGCTTCTCGCTCAGGGGCGAAGCCTTCCTGAACTCAGGCTGAATGCGAAACGCGTTGTAAATTGCAGTGACTACCCACTCCACGGCTGAAGCATACTCCTCGTCACTGTGAGGGGTCGTGTTCTCAGGCTCAGGGGCCATGCGCTCTAGGCGCTACAATCTGGAGAAGCACTGCTCGGACCGAAAGAGAGTGGATATCTGAGTCTAAACGATATGAACAAGATGGATAGTGGAGATTTTGAGATACTCCTTGCGATGGTCTACGAAGGGCTGGACTATTCTGTGACAGCCACTCCGGCCACAGACGACCAAGGGGCCGACCTCATCGTACAGAAGGGAGACAAGAAATCTGTTGTCCAGGCCAAGCGCAGCGCTGCTCCTGTCAGGAAAAGAGCTATACAAGAGGTCGTGGCCGCAAAGAGGTTCTACCAAGCAACAGGGGCAGTTGTAGTAACGAAGAATTCTTCCACGCAATCAGCCGTTAAGCTGGCCGAGGCAAATCAGGTTGAACTCCTAGACAAGAATGGACTGACTGGGCTTCTATCACGCGCGAGGAGATGGGGATAGGTTCCGAGCTCCTGCATTAGTTGTTAATGCATGTGATGGGTCTGTGTGTTGTTGCGCGGGCCCTCTCAGACAATGCGAACAGTCGGTTCAGATTCAATAGCAACATCTTCGTCGTTTCAAGATACGTTCCAGCCTGGCGACGGCAATGGTTGACTGACCAGCACCCGTTATGTGTGCCAGTGTTTGTGTAGTTGTTTTGAGCTTCTGGGACTGCGTCTTCCCAGGGTACCCGGAGTGTTCCTGGAGCAGTGGCACACGAGCAGGGAAGAATCCCGGAACGCTCGGGCGGTCAGTGATCTGCGTGCCCGATGCTACGGTGTACTCTTCGCCAAGACAGAGGCAGCAGCCCGAGTCCGGTTCAAGTATCTTTGGCCTCAGCCCTCGATGCTCTGGACGAGGAAGTGGAAGGCGATCGAGTTCCTGGAGCGTCACTGGGATCGGCTCATGATGCATCATCGGGTGAAGGGACTTCCCCGGACGAACAGCAAGGCTGAGAGCTTCAACAAGCAGATCCAGCGACGTGTGAAGCCGATCGAGAGCTTCCAGCCACACACGACAGCGATCCCCTATATGAATCTGCTGGTGGCTTGCCTGAGGTTCAAACCATACACCGACTGTCGCGGAACCCGCAAACACCGTAACGGGCAGAACAGGTTGCAGGCAGCAGGTCTGAGACACCTTCCGTACGACTGGTTACGTGCCTGTCTATAGCAGGCCGCGATCGGCCACCGGTGATTGTACGCTTACGCGGAAGACTCATTGCCGGGCGCGATCGGAATTCCTATATTGTTCCGAACCGGTCACAACGGGGGAAAGGCCCTGGCAGGCAATGAGAGAAAGGCTGAATGCTTGAAAACGATTAAGGTGCTGCTCATTGAAGACAATCGTATGTTGCGTGACGGCATCAAAGCCCTAATTAATGCACAGCCAGATCTCAACGTTGTGGCTGCTTCCGGAAGAGGCCACGACACGCTAGTGCAAGCGCGAAGTACAAAAGCTCAGGTGGTTCTCATGGACTTGGGGGTCCCGAATGAGAACGGCCTGAGCATCGTGGCATCGCTAACCAGGGAGCTGCCGCAGGCTAAGGTCGTCGGGATGGGTCTCATTCCTTCCCAGCGTGACATCATCGAGTTCGTGGAAGCCGGGGCGTCAGGTTTCATTTTGAAAGACGCGACCATGGACGATGTCCTCGGGACAATCAGATCGGTAGCACGGGGGCTGAGAGTGCTTCCCCCCCCGCTGACAGGCTCCCTTTTTGACCATGTGATCGAGAAAGCACTCCAGAGGGGAAGAGGGACACTACCTTCGTCGGTTCGCATGACGAAGCGTGAACGAGAGATTATCGTCCTCATTGCTGAGGGAATGAGCAACAAGGAAATCGCGCAACGGCTCAGTCTTTCCACATATACGGTCAAAAGCCACGTCCACAATATCTTGGAAAAGATGGCACTGCACAGTCGTCTGCAGATCGCAATGCACTTCCACAAGTGAACCGACCGTTCGGTCTGCTCACCTTTCTCCTCCGGTCGACGAACGACTCACTGCCTCCCCCTCCCTCCCTCCAGCCGGGCATCACCAGAACGTAGACGACGTGGGACCCTTCTTCGCCCGACGGGCACCGGGGCGCCTCCTGAAGAATTAACTATCTTTTCATCCCAATGGCCGATTCATTCGGTGGGACTGTCCAGTATTCTACAAAGGGCCCCGTCTGCGCCGTCTCATGGAAGCACCAAAGGGGGCAGAGCCGATTGAAGAGTAGTCCATGAAAGGATACCAGCCATGAACTGGGATCGAATGGAAGGAGAGTGGAAGCAGCGGAGGGGGAAGGCCGTCCACCATTGGGGCAAGATGATGAACGACGAGCTGGCCACAATCGCTGGCAAGTATGAGGAGCTTGTGGGAAAGCTGCAGGAGAGATACGGGATTGCCAGCGAGCAATCTCAACGTCAACACGACGAACTCAGGAAGATCGTTGGGCAGTTGAAGAAATCCAACGCCAAGCTCGTGAAATTGGAGGCGCGTCAAAAAAATACAACGTTGGCCCCCAGGAAGACCAAAGCGATGCCCTCTTCCAAGAGAAAACGGCGATCTCAGGGACGCGGGTGATCCCGTTGATGGACTCGGACGATCCACATTTCAGGGATCTCGGAAGTGGAAACTGGGAACAAAGAAGAGACAAAGGGGTCGGCCTGTTGCATCGGGAATGCGGTGAACACACATCGGCTGAATGAAAAAACCGCCCTGCCCAAAAGACACATCCCGAAGGAAACCGAACGCGAAGGTGGGGAAGAGGGATTCGCTCATGAGGCAACGGCCCGCCACCCGATCGACGACACCCTGGCTGGGCGGTCACTTGACAGCAGGGTGGTGCTGCGACCCTATTTCACGGGAGGCAACTCATGTCAGATAAACTGAACAATACTACGGCGGGGTCTGATCTCGAGATACGGATCGAACGGTTGAATCCCGACAAGACCCGGAAGGACGTCGGATCGGACACGGTGTATCATGTATACTTCGAGTTATCAGGACATCCGCCAACGGAATGGAGAAAGCTCTTTGGGCGGGAATGGCAGAAGTTGAACCTGACGCAACGGGCAGAGATCGACGGACCTTTCCTGGTGCTGCATTGTCAGCTGCATGAAGTCGCCACGGCGTTATTGCCGGCCTTGAAAAACGTTGTGACCGAGACAAATGAAGCATATCGACAATACGTACGGAACGAGGCGGCGGCGCTTCAGCATCAAAAGGATGTTTGGAAGCAAGAGCGGCAAGACGTAGACGACATGGGAGAGTCGTTGCGGTTCGACTAGGTGCGCTGGAGACGCGAGGCAAGCGTTGTGTCCGCCACGCAGAGGCCGGTGTCCCAGCAGCGACGGCTCCCTGATTTCACACCATTCACCCATGCTACAAGGAGGACGCCATGATCTTCATCCTATCATTGGTGATTACCTTTCTCGCCATCGTCATATGGCGAATCGCCAGACGCAAGGTGCAAGAGAATCTTGTTACATATCGCTCCGTGGTCACCGTGAGTGTCCTGGCAGCAGGAGTGTTTGGAGTTCTGGCCTCACTCCAGTGCTTCACACAGATCCCCGCGGGACACGTCGGGGTGGTGGATTTCTTCGGCGTTGTATCAGACCGGACGTTGCGGGCCGGCATCAATCCGGTGAATCCGCTGGCGCACGTTGTCAAGTATTCCATCCAGACGCAGGAGCACAAGGAAACGATGGAAGTGCTTTCGCGCGAAGGCCTCACAATCGGATTGGAGGTCAGTGCACTCTACAGGCTGAACCCGGACTCTGCGGCCAGCGTGTACAAGACTGTCGCCGGGGGCGACTATGAGACCATCATCCTCATCCCGCAATTTCGCTCTATCTGCCGGGCAGTAACTGCAAGTTTTCAGGCCAGCGCGTTGTATTCAACCGAACGGGAGCGGCTGGGTGCAACGATTCAGGAGGAACTCGCCAAGACGGTCGCGCCTCGTGGTGTCACAATTGAGAACACACCAATACGCAATGTGGCGCTCCCGACGCAGCTTACGGAAGCCATAGAGCAAAAACAGCGAGCCGATCAGGAAAGCCAGCGCATGGAGTTCATCCTTACAAAGGAGAAACAAGAGGCTGACAGGAAACGGATTGAGGCAAAGGGCATTGCTGACTTCCAGGCAATCGTTGCTGCGGGCATTAGTGAACAACTGCTTCGCTGGAAGGGCATTGAGGCAACAGAGAAGCTTGCCAGTTCCACAAACACCAAGGTGATTATCGTCGGTGCCGGAAAAGACGGTTTGCCCATTATTTTGGACACGAAGTGAGACCCCGGTTTTGCGAGAGAAGAGCATGGATGAACTCTCGCCTCTATAGTCTGCATGCTTCGGGGAAGGAATCACCGACCAGAGACAGGGCGGGATTGATCCTTCCCGTGGCACAGAAGGTCAGTGGTGTGACTCTTGGCGGCGGTCAAGGGGGGGCGCATGAGCGGCAGCACTGCCAATCCATGGAGAGCCGGAGTACGCAACGCGCGGTTTCAGGCCTGCTTTCTATTCCATGGTAGACCGCATCCAATCTCATGCGATTCACCGGGCCGAAACAGATTTTGACCGTGGGAAGATGATGGCATAGTGCCGTGGATCATTTGCGCAAGGACTACGGATGACCGCAGGTATTCTCATTGGGTACTTTGGCAAGCCAGAGGAAGCGCGGAAAGCTTACAGGCAGCTGCGGGGGAAGCGTTACCGACGTGCTGCATGGGTGAGCAAGGACGCCGTAGGAGATGTCTCTATCTGGGATCCCTTCCAGTGGCGCCGGGGTATCGGCGCCGGCCTCGCGTTCGCTTTTTGCGGGGCTCTCGCCTCGGTGGTTTCCACTCGCCTCGAATGGTACGGTCCGGCGGTGTGGGGCGCCGCCCCGCTCCCCGTCCTTGTGGGGGGATTGCTGGGTGGTCTTCTGTGTGCTGCATGCATTAGGCGATCGACGTTTGGGGTAGAGCGGGCGATTATTGGGCATCACGCCCGTTGGCTGGCCTCTGGGGAGAGCGTGTTGATTCTTCAGGCGCCTATCGAGGCATTGCGGACTCCAGTAGCCGTCTTGCTGACGAACGGCGAAATCCAGCCGGCAGTGTTCCTCCAGTATCCGGAGCGCGAGGACCCTCACGGGGAGGATCGAAGCCTAGGGACACCGATGGCCCCGGCGCAACTGCAGGAGCAAGCCCGACGTCTGGCCACGAATCACCGGCTGGCCTTGGGTCCACCGCAAAACAACGAACTCCTCAAGCGGATCGAACGGGGGCGTAGATGGGTCCATGAGGCATGCCTGGATCTCACCGTGGCGACTCGACTGGAACAGAATCTATCGCCAGTCGCCGAGTGGCTCCTAGATAATGAATACCTCCTTGAGGGCAATGCCCAGAAGATCCTCCTGAACCTTCCCCGCCGCTATTACCGGCAGTTGCCAGCACTCACAAGCGAGCCCGACCGGGGGCTCCCCCGCATCTACAGCCTGGCGCGGGCACTTGTTTTCCATACGGACCTGCGCGTGGACCAAGAAAACATCCTGTCGTTCATTTCAGCCTATCAGACCGAGGTGCCTTTGTCGATCGGGGAACTCTGGGCAGTTCCTCAGATGCTGCGCACGGCGCTCATGGAAGGCATCGAGCGAATTGCCGCCAGGACCCAGACAGAACTGCGTGAGCGCGGTATTGCCAACTTCTGGGCGAACAGGCTCATTGCGGTCAACCGCCGGGATCCCCAGCAGATCTTCTCAATTCTAGCAGAACTTGCCCAAACCCAACCTAACCCGAGTCCGTATTTCGCGTCGCAATTGATTGACTACCTGTATGACGAGGAGACCGCGCTGGCACCCGTTCGAAGTTGGCTTGAACGCAAGTTCCAGAAGGCTCTGAGCGATCTCAGCACCGGGGCGAAAAAGCGGCAGACGAAAGACCAGGTATCCATCGGGAACGCGTTTTCCAGCTTGCGCCAGCTGGACCAACTCGATTGGCAAGTATGCTTTGAGCGGCTGAGCCGTGTGGAAGCGTTGCTTCGACAGGATCCATCCGGCATTTATCCCCACATGGATTTCGCAACACGCGACCGGTGTCGCCGTGCTATTGAGGATCTCCACCGAGGCTCGGGCGTGGCGGAGGACCTGGTGGCCCAGCGCGTTGTTGACCTGTCCACCCAGGCTGTTGCTGATTCCCTCGCGGATGAGCGGTCGAGTCACGTCGGGACATATTTGATCGGTGACAACAGAGGAGAGCTGGCACAACTGATCGGCTGCCGCGAGGCGTGGCGATTCCGGGCATTGCGTTGGACGTATCGGCATCATACACCGGTGTACTTTGGCGGGATCGCTCTGTTCTGCGTCGCATTGATCTCCCTGCTCGTGCTGATCATGTTGAGCGGCGAGACACCCAACATGCAGCTATTGGTCGCCGTCCTGCTGCTCATCCCCACAAGTCAGCTATCGCTTGAGATGGTGAACTATATGGTTATGCGGCTCTTGCCGCCGCGCACGCTGCCAAAGATGGACTACAGGGTCTCAGGAATTCCCGACGCATATCGGACACTGGTGGTCATCCCGGTCTTGCTGGTAGACCTGGAGACGATACAGGATGAGGCGGAGAAGCTTGAAATACGCTATCTCGCAAACAAAGAGGACAATCTCCTTTTTGCACTTTTCTCGGATTACGTAGACGCGCCACAGGTCCATTGCGAAGCGGACGAGGGCCTGCTCCAAGCTGAAAAGCTCTGCATCGAAACGCTCAATCAGCGGTATGGGGGCAATCGATTCTTCCTATTTCATCGTGAGCGACAATGGAGTGACTCCGAGCGCAAATATATTGGTTGGGAACGAAAACGCGGGAAACTGGAAGAACTTAATGCCCTGATCAATGGCACGCGGCCAGACGAGGCTGACCGCCTGCTCCATGTTGGAAGCCCGGATCAGCTGTCTGCCGTGAAATTTGTTATCACACTGGACAGCGACACTCAACTGCCAAACGGCACTGCCCGCCGCTTGATTGAGACCTTGTCGCATCCACTCAACCAGGCGCGGTTCGATGACGAAGGCCGGATTCTGGCCGGCTATACGATTATTCAGCCGCGTGTAAGCCCTTCCCTGCCGAGCACGAGCGGCTCGCCTTTCAGCCGGCTCTTTTCGGACCCGATCGGCGTCGATCCCTACACCAATGCAGTCTCCGATGTCTATCAGGACCTCGCCGGTGAGGGCTCCTATCATGGCAAAGGGATCTACGATGTACGCGCCTTCAGCCGGGTGCTTACCGGCAGGTTCCCCGAAGCGTGGATCCTCAGTCATGATTTGATTGAAGGTGCCCATGTCCGCGTAGGCCTGGCCACGGATATCGAACTCTATGATGAGTTTCCACAGGACTATCAGAGCTTTGTCAAGCGGCAACATCGCTGGATCCGTGGGGATTGGCAAATTGCGGGTTGGATCATGCCGCGTTCCCCCCAGCCAAATGGTGCGAGAGGCCCGAACCCGCTCTCCTGGTTCAATCGCGGGAAGATCTTCGATAACCTTCGCCGCAGCTTGCTACCCGCAGCCAGCGTTACCTTGCTGGTGGCCTCTTGGTTGATATCTACTCAGGCCGGTTGGATTGCCAGTGCTGTTGTTGTTGCACAACTCCTTTTTCACTCGCTGGCGCACCATTTTACCTGGGCTACGACTCCCCTGAGAACGAACGGTCTCTCCGTCGCGAAGGTGACACATGATCTGTTGCGGGTAGTCGCTGAAGCAGCATTGCTTCCCTACCAGGCCTGGCTGGTCTTGGACGCCATCGCACGTGTGCAGTACCGACGCCATGTTTCACATCGGAGGTTGCTGGAGTGGACTTCGACCCAGGTAACGCATGGGGATGCCCAGTCCAAAATACTCATGCTCGTCCTTTCCATCTGCCTGGTGAGCCTGTTCAGCGTGCTCGTGGGGTGGTGGCTTCAGCTTGTTGGGCCGTGGCATTTCTTGATCGCCAGCCCCTGGCTTATGCTCTGGTTTCTATCACCCGGGGTCGGGTGGCTGCTTAGCCGGCGTCCGAAGGCAAAAGAACCCTGGGAACTCCTCGGGGAGAAGGATCGACAATTCCTGAGAACCGTCGCGTGTCGCACCTGGCGCTATTTTTCGGACTTTGTGAATGAAAGATCCTCATGGTTGCCGCCCGACAATTATCAGGTCTCTTATCAGAATCAGCTGGCCTTGCGGACCAGCCCGACAAATATCGGTCTATGGATAGTTAGCGTTCTCGGGGCGCATGATTTCGGATACATCACCGTAGACGAGGTGACTCGCAAACTGACGGGCACAATGGAAACGATTGGCAAACTGGAGTGCCATGAGGGCCATCTGCTCAATTGGTATAACATCCAAACCCTGGCTCCCCTGAAGCCACGCTACGTCTCCACCGTCGATAGCGGCAATTTACTTGGCGCCCTGTGGTGCCTCGACCACGGACTTGGGGTGTTGATGCGTGCGGAATTACTCGACAGGAGAGCCGTTGAAGGTTTGCGGGATGTCGGTGAAGCTCTGCGCCAGGCCATCGTGGCAGAGCGGGCCTCTGATGTGGATGCGAGTGCGTTACGCGAGCTGCTGCTGATATTGGAGGCTTCGCCAGACCGCATCGTGGACGCGATCAGCATGCTGCGCCGGGCGAAGCAAGGCGTCAGGGATCTAGCTCTCGCGGCTGGCGAATGTGACCAGGTTGGAGGGAGGGTGGCCTACTGGGCAAGCCAGATGCAGAGCCAACTGGGAGCCTGGCTGAGTATAGTGGATCGGTACCTCACCTGGATCGAAATCCTGGGTGAGAAGACAGCGGAAGAGGTTGCCGTGCTCGATCGGAGTGCCCTGCCAGCTTTCCGACAAGCTCTCCATCATGCACCTTCTCTTCAGGATCTCGCCAAGGGAGATCTTGCCGGGATGCAATTCCTCGAGGGGATCCGGAATCATGTGCCCTCCCACGGATCTGCCATCGCTCCATGGATCGATCGCCTTTCTAGGGCTCTGGATGAGTCGAAGTGGTTTGCCGGTGAAATCCTTGCTTCTGGCCAGCGACTCGCCCAGGCAGGTCGTGAACTATCCGAATCAATGAACATGCGCTTCCTCTATGATACCGACCGCCGACTGTTTTCGATCGGCTACAATGTCACTGAAGCACGGTTGGATCACGCCTACTATGACCTCCTTGCGAGCGAATCGCGTCTCGGAAGCCTCGTCGCCATTGCACGGGGAGACATTCCTGCCGAGCATTGGTTTGCTATGAGCCGACCCTACGCAGCCATCGGTCGTCACCAGGTGCTGCTCAGCTGGACCGGAACAATGTTCGAGTACCTGATGCCCCTTCTTTTCCAGCGGTCGTATGAGAACTCGCTGCTTGAGAAGGCGACGCGGGAAGCTGTGGCGGTCCAGATCGCCTACGGCCGCATGAACCGCGTGCCATGGGGGATTTCGGAATCTGCCTCTGGGGATCTTGACATCAACAAGACATATCAGTACGAGGCATTTGGCGTGCCGACACTTGGACTCAAGCGCGGACTGGCGGAGAAGACCGTCATCGCACCCTATGCCACCCTTTTGGCGATGAGTATAGCACCGCGGGAAGGCCTGCGAAATCTGCGGCGACTCGCTGATTTGGGCCTGCTGGACGAGTACGGTTATTTTGAAGCGATGGATTTCAGCCACCAGCCATCCCGCGAAGGGGAGCGCGGCGTGATCGTGCGAGCCTATATGGCCCACCATCAGGGAATGGGATTCCTGGCCTTGACCAACCTCCTCCACGGCAATACCATCCAGGACCATTTCCATGGCGACCCGCGCGTGCGCGCGGTTGAGCCATTGCTTCATGAACGCATTCCGCACATTTCACCGACGACCCAGACCTCGACGCGAGCGCGGATCTCTTCGGTTGCGGCCATCGGCGAGGTTGCGCCTTCGGTGAGCCAGTTTGAAACGCCCCATACCTCAACACCCAAGACACAACTGCTCTCCAACGGACGCTACGGCCTGATGTTGACGAGCGCCGGGGGTGGCTACAGCCGCTGGGGTGAGGTTGAGATCACACGCTGGAGGTCAGATCGGACCCGGGATCAGTGGGGAACCTTCTGTTACATCCGGGATGTAGAATCGGGCCACCTTTGGTGCAACACCTATCAACCGACCGGCGGGAAGGTGGAGGGCTATTCCGCCAACTTCTCTCTAGACCGTGCCGTGTTCCGACGTGTCGACAACGAGATCGAAAGCGAAACCGAGATTGTTGTCGCTCCGGACGATGACGTCGAGATTCGGCGACTGACGCTGATCAATCGGTCTTCCCGGACCTGCCAGCTTGACCTGACGAGCTACATCGAGCTCTCCCTTGCGCCGCACAACGCTGACCGACAACATCCGGCGTTCAACAAGCTGTTCATCCAGACTGAGGCGGTGCCCGAGGAGCACGCGCTCCTTGCCTTCCGCCGGCTTCGGCAGGACGGCGATCCGCCGATTTGTGTCGGACACCGATTCACCCTTGAAGAAGATGACAGTGAACCCTTTCGCTTCGAGACAGATCGGGCCCGATTCATCGGCCGGGGACGAACGCTCGCTGGTCCGATGGGGGCCTTCCAGGAGCCCGGGAATAGCCATGGTTTCGTCATTGACCCGATCCTCAGCCTGCGCCAGAGCCTGACGGTGGGCCCCGGCCGCCGTGTCCAACTATCCATGATCTTAGCCAGCGCCGCGACACGCGAACAGGTCTTGAGCGTGTTGAGCAAGTATGACAACCCCCATGCGATCGATCGAACAATGGATCTTGCGTGGGCTTCCGCCCAGCTTGAGTTGCGGCTTATGCGCATCCAGCCTGACGACGCACGCCGCTTTCAGCAACTGGCAAGCCATGTGCTGTTTCCTAATCTCCTTCTTCGCTCTTCTGTGGAACGCCTTGCCGAAAACCGGAAGGGCCAGGCTGGCTTGTGGGCCTACGGGATATCGGGCGACTTGCCGATTGCACTGGTCGTCATTGGTGAGGCGCAGGATCTAAGCCTGGTGCGTCAAATGTTGCAGGCGCATAGTTACTGGCGCATGCATGGGCTCACCACCGATTTGGTGATCCTGAATGAAGAGGTCCGCGGCTATGAGCGCCCGTTGCATGAACAACTCGACCGCCTTATCCAATCTCACTCGGCAAATACAGGTGTTGACCGGCCGGGGGGAATTTTCCTACGCAATGCGGATATGATGCCGGCCGAAGATTTGACGCTTCTGCGGGCGGTGGCAAGTCCAGTGATGATTGCTGCCCGCGGGAATTTGCCCCAACAATTGGGCGTGTCGCTTGAAACTCCCGAGTTACCCGAACGCATCGCCTCGAAACGCGACTCCCGCGATCCTTCTGCCGCGCTTCCGTTCTTGGAGCTGCCCTACTTCAACAGCATCGGTGGTTTCACTCCAGACGGGCGTGAGTATGCGATCTATCTGGGTCCGGGGATGAACACGCCCATGCCCTGGGTCAATGTCATCGCCAACCCGAGTTTCGGCACACTCATCAGCGAAACGGGGGCCGGCTTTGCCTGGCAGGGGAATAGCCAGCACAATCGGCTGACGCAATGGTCGAATGACGCCGTGATGGATCCCCCTTCTGAAGCGCTGTACATCCGGGATGAAGAAACCGCAGTCTACTGGACGCCATGCGCTTGGCCAATCCGTGAGGAGATGGCCTATCGGGCCAGGCATGGGGCGGGATACACGGTGTTCGAACACAACAGCCATGGGATTGAGCAAGAACTGACAGTTTTTGTGCCGGTGGATGACAAGGGGGGGGAGCCGCTGAAGCTCCAACGGCTGTTACTCAAGAACGATACCGCCAGGCCACGTAGGCTGTCGCTGACTTACTACGTCGAATGGACGTTGGGTGAGTTTCGTGAATCTTCCCAGATGCACGTCGTAACCAGCTGGGATGACGAAGTCGAGGCCCTTGTTGCTCGCAACTACTATCATGCTGATTTTGCGGATCGGGTTGCCTTCGCTGCTATCAGCCTGAGGGCGGAGTCCTACACCGGCGACCGCACCAACTTTCTTGGTCGCAACCGCTCAATGAAGAACCCGGCGGCGATGGAGCGAACACGGCTTTCTGGCAGAACAGGAGCGGGCCTGGACCCGTGCGCAGCAATACAGACAACCCTGCGATTGGAACCTGGCGAGCAAATCGAAATCACGTGCTTGCTAGGTCAGGCTCAGTCGCTGACCGAGGCGCGGGCGCTGGTCCTTGCCTACCGGGATAGCCCGGCGGTGAACGCTGCACTCGGCCAAACGAAAGCATGGTGGAACGATCGCCTCGGCACGATCCAGGTTCATACCCCAGACCTCGCTGTGGATATGCTGATCAACCGTTGGCTCCTCTATCAGACTCTTGGCTGCCGGCTCTGGGGACGCTCCGCCTTCTATCAGTCAGGCGGGGCCTTTGGCTTCCGCGATCAATTGCAGGATGTGATGGCACTGCTGTATGCGCAACCCGGGCTGGCGCGCGAGCACATCCTGCTCGCGGCAAGCCGTCAATTCACAGAGGGTGATGTCCAGCATTGGTGGCATGCCCCGAGCGGCGCTGGAATCCGCTCGCGAATTTCTGATGATCTCCTGTGGCTTCCCTACGTCGTCGCTCACTACGTCAGAATCACCGGCGATCTTTCAATTCTGCGCGAGATCGTCGGGTTCCTCGATGCGCCCGCACTGGAACCGGACCAGGATGAGAGCTTCCAGTCGCCGGGAATCTCGTCGGAACACGCAGCGCTATTTGAGCACTGCCAGCGCGCCGTCAGGCGCGGTCAGAGATTGGGATCTCATGGATTGCCACTGATGGGAACAGGAGACTGGAATGATGGGATGAATCTTGTGGGGGCCGGAGGCAAGGGGGAGAGCGTCTGGCTGGCATGGTTCTTGGTGGATGTGCTGAATGGGATGGCCGAGATGTCGGAACAGATGGGCCGGCCAGATCTGAGTCTGACCTATCGTCAGGATCGGGAAGCACTGATCGAGCGGATTGAAGGGTTTGCGTGGGACGGGGAATGGTATCTTCGCGCGACCTTTGACGACGGGACGCTGCTGGGTTCTTCGGCAAATGTGGAAGCGCGTATCGATTCACTGCCGCAGTCCTGGGCCTGGCTCAGCGCTGCTGGTGACAGAGATCGGGCAACCACAGCGCTAGAGTCAGCCTGGAAGCATCTCGTTCGCGAGGATGAGGGGCTGGTGCTCCTCTTCGAGCCGCCTTTTGACCAATCGGTTCCCTCACCCGGATACGTCAAGGGGTACCCGCCGGGTGTGCGCGAGAATGGGGGCCAATACACCCATGCCGCTGTGTGGCTGGCTATGGCCATGGCGCGGAGCGGGGATGGCACCCGCGCGGCGACCATGATGCGCATACTCAACCCGATTGAGCATGCGCGCGATCCGCAAGCTGTTTGGCGCTACGGCATAGAGCCCTATGTGGCCGCAGCCGACGTGTACCGCTTGCCCGGGCGGATCGGTCAGGGTGGCTGGTCCTGGTACACGGGTTCGGCAGCGTGGATGTATCGTGCCTGGGTTGAAGAGATTCTGGGACTCCAAGTGCGCGGAGAGACCATGCGGTTGACCCCGGTCATTCCTGGGTGGTGGGATGGTTTTCAGATGAGCTATCGCCACGGTGAAGCGATGTACGATATTCGGGTTGAGAATCCGGACCACTGCGAGCGGGGGATCTCCTGGGTGGAAATGGACGGGCGCCGGATGAAAGACGGGGTGATCCCCCTGGATCGGGATCTAGTCAAGCATCGAATAGTTGTACGCATGGGGGTCTAACGGCCAGCTTCACCCTCCAGGTCACGACCAGGGGGTCGCCAACCATCACCCGGACCCCCAGGGGAGCGGTCCGTGCGCTGAGAACGTCGCCGCCTTTCCCCCGACCCGGCGACCTCGTAGGGCCAGAGCACGATGACCGAGCCGAACTCGCGGTTCTTGGCCTGATGAATCGTCATAGCACGCACTCCTCGAGTTCGCACCCGGGGATACGCTCTCGATCGCTGATGGATGACTTCAACCTGCTTGCAGATTTCTGAATCAATGAATGTTAGCAGCCCCGTTGGGCGGCATCGCTGATCAAGCCAGTGCCGAAGGGCACAGTACTACATATGGTTCGACCTGGATGACCTGCGTGATGAACTGGAGTGGAGTGCGCAGCACAACCGCTCAGGCGAAAGCGTCCAGCAGAGCGCTGTGACTACCCGTGCAATGGAGAGCGCAACACACGGGGAGCGGGCAGAAATTGGTGCTCAGGGGCAAGGGCCGCGAGTCAGTAACTCTCAGGTCACTGATTGGTTTGACCTTGTGGCTCGTCTCTTCTTCGTTTACATCGGCTCTGGTAGCAACGTCTCTTGAGCGGAAGGATCTATTCGACCCGCGGGGTACTCTTTCGGAGGTGGGAACCGGAGAGGATCACGACGATTGCGATACTAGTAGATACTTCCGCGTGGAACAACGCCCAGGAAAGTCGGGTGGCAGCCTAAGAGCCTACCATTCGTGCATCAGATGCTACAATCTCACTACAGTGAGCATTCCGTAGCGGAGAATCCGGTTCAGCCCAAACGAAAAAGCCCGATTCTGAACTAGAATCGGGCATTATTCTGTGCACCCACCAGGACTCGAACCTGGAACCCACTGATCAACAGTCAGTTGCTCTACTAATCGAGTCATGGGTGCCCGTTGGCGGCAATGCGCAAGTACAGGACTTCTGAACTAAGGAACCTTAGCGATGGATGCAACGCGATTCGCCATCTCGACCGCCTTAGTGGTGGCAAGAACAATCGAATGCCGCGGTGTCCACGCCGCCGGTCCTGCCATTTTCCTCGTGTTAAGTCTACTTACCTCATTAAGAGCATCTTTCCGATGAATCTCTGACCTCCATCAGTCGTCAGCTGGACGAGATACACACCGGTGGAAACCGGCCGGCCCTGATCAGAAGTTCCATCCCAATCAAAGAGATGACGTCCTCTCGCAAGGGGTCCGACGTAGAGTGTTCGCACCATGTCTCCCAAGATCGAATAGACGCGCAGACCGACCGTAGAATTCCAAGGGAGCCTAACCGGGATCGTTGTGGATGGATTGAATGGATTCGGGAAATTGTTTTCTAGTGCAAATTCCTTTGGTACTGCCTCCTCAACCAGGCCACGAACAGCGTCCTCGAGACCCACCGCGATACGGAAATGTGAAACTGGAGTGGCCGCTGTGAAGCGGTAGACTGGATCGGCGCGCAGGTCGACTGACAGGCTGTGGTCGTCATCGAACAAGACGACGCCGTACTCATCTGGCACAGACGACACTCCGGCGAAAGAGAGCTGCACAGCGTGCTGAGGCTTCGCTCGAACGTCCATGTGCCAGGTTTCGAGCTCTCCGATCACCGGCCGCATATCGCTTGCAAAGGCACCACCATCCATACCCCATTCAGGATGATTGAAGTACGCTTCCGGAAGCAGATCCACACCCCGTGGATGACGGAAGTCAAAGTCATCCCGCCCCTTCTTGGCCCCGGGCGACACACCGAAGGAGACCAGCCGCTCAACATACTCCCCCACTGTCAGTTCCAGCTCGATTCTCCATGACCCCTCATCCGGCACTGCCTGCTTGAACAAACCCACCTCCTTGAACGGGATCACAAGTGACGCCGAGTTGCCAACGTTATCGTAGAGACATCCCTGATAGGGAGACAGGATATCCGGCATCGCAAAAGAACCCTCAAAGGTGTAGACGCCTCCGAGAACACTAGGTTGGTTTGCGGACTCAACGTCCGCCCATGCGACCGGGAAGGTGAATGGATTCGCAATGAGGTTCCACCCCGCATGGAGAGGAATCGCGACCGATGTCGAGGAATCCAGCGGCGCAGTTGGCACCGTTGTATTTATCACCAGCGGCCCCCGGTGCAGAAGCCAGAACGCGCGCCCGGGTGAGCAAGCAAAGGTGCTTGTTCCGTCGAAGGAAACCAGATACTCACTGCTGGCTCCGTTGTCCCAATACGCAACCCAGTCCTGATCCTTGGACCCCGACAGGAACTGGCTAATGGGGACGCCCGGCGCTCCTGGCAATCCTACGATTCGATAGTCGCTCGCCTGAAATTCAGAGTTTTGTTGATGAGACGGAAAGACAATCGTGTTCAGAAGTGTGTAAGTTGTGGGATAGATGATTCCTTCCACGACAAAGCCACTGTCGACATTCGCGATCCCCCCCCCGGGAGGGGAATTGATAACCAGAACTGTCCGTGGACCTTCAAAAGCGCCCGACCCAATGTTGAGAGCCACTGTAATCTGTGAGTCGCTGGCCACCGTCTCGTAGGTCGTGATGTTGTTGCCCAGGACAACTGATGTAACTCCCTGCAGGAACCCGGACCCTGATATCCGCAGGCTCAAGCTCTCTCCTCGTGCCCCATGAGAGGGCGAAATGCTCGTCACCTCAGGAATAGGATTGTTCACCTGGAAGCTATGGCTCTGACCGCTTTCGGCTCCCCCTGTCCGCAGAGCAAAAAGAACAGCCGGCCCGGCGTTCTGTACGGCCACGGTGAGCTCAGCCAGCACTCCCTCCACAAATGGCGGTGTACTACCTCCTCCCTGGGTCAGTCCCCCCGATGAGGATAGGTCTGCCGTTCCTGTAAACGTTGTCGCGACGTTTGCGAATTCGTCGTGTGCCGTGATATGGATCTTGAAAGGAACCTGTACCACTTGTGTCCCGATCGCTCCACCCCCCCCTGCCTCAATGAGGAAGGCATTCACCTGGGCGGGGAGGTTGGTGAGTTCAAAGCGTGCCGGGGTCGCTATACCTTGAGCGTAGGCCTCTACGGTGAATGTTCCGGCGAGAGTATTGGCACTGAGAGAGGGGGCAATAGCGGCTCCGTTTGTGTCTGTCGCCACATTGATTGTCCTTCCGCCGGGGAATACTCCACTTGGGCCTTCTCCCGGGGCGACAAAAGTAACCGGAGCGCCTCTGACGACATTTCCCGAGGCATCCTTGACCACAACGCGCAACTGCTCTGAGAACGGGGTGTTCACCACTGTGGATTGGCCTATTCCCCCATTTGACGCAATGGAGGCTGCGGGACCTGCAGTATTGGTGAGGAAGAAGAGTGCATCGCCGGCAAGACCAGATGCTTTCGCCGTCACGGTGAAAGTCCCGGCAGTGGAGTTCGCCGTGAAATCAGGAGCAGTTCCGATCCCTGACTCATCTGTCGTGGCCACAGCACTCAGGACACCGCCGGGGAACGTCCCGCTCGCTCCTGTTGTCGGGGCAGTGAATGTGATATCAGCACCATTGACCGGATTGCCGAAGCTGTCCTGAATGCTTGCCGCGAGGCGTGTTGGAAACACTGTTCCCACCGGAACGCTCTGCGGTGTTCCTTCAACCCCTGTGATGTCGCCGACCGCGCTCGGCGAATTCGTCAACGTGAAAGTAGCCGATTCCGGAGCGCCGTTTACGCTTGCGGTGACGACATATGTTCCCGCCACGGAATTTGCAGTAAAGACTGGGGCGAGGCCAATCCCGGCAGTATCCGTCACGACCGTGTTTGCTCCAGCCACAAATGAGCCACTTGCTCCCACAGAGGGCGCATCAAAGGTCACGACAACCCCAACTGCTGAATTTCCTGCGGCATCAGTCACGGCTGCGGCGAGCCGAGTCTCAAATGGGGTTCCCACCTTCGTTGACTGTGGTGTTCCCCCGACGGGTGTCACGACCGAGGCTGGACCGAAGGTCACTGAGATGATCCCTGTGGGAGTAGATGTCAGACCTCGCAGGATTGCCTGAATGCGGGTTGTCCCCGCCAATCGGGCAGTGAGAACTGCACTTTGCTGGTCTGCAGTGGTGAGAAGATCGCCGGTGGTGATCCCCCCGGTGGACTCCACCAAAGACCAGGCGTCTGCAGCAACGTTTGCCACGAAGTTGTTGTTCAGATCACGAGCGATCGCATACACCAGGAGAGATTCCCCGGACGGTAGATCCTGATCCTGGACAGGACTCCCAGCCCCGTTTGCTGCTGTCTCCACGAAGATCTTCGTAGCGATGGCGTTGTTGACAACGGTGAGGGTCCCCGATGGAACTGAAAGTAGCCCCGTCACAGAGGCATTGATGACCGCTGATCCCACAGCGGCGCCCGAAAAGGTAGCGCTCCGACCATCGGCACTCGGGAGGAGGTCTGATTCCGCCACACCTCCGGTCCGGTTCAGCAAAGCCCAGGATGCACCGGCGGCATTCGAGACAAAATTGTCGAAGTCATCCCGGGCTATCGCATACACCGTGATCGATGTCCCCGATGAGACATTCTGCGTGCCCAAGAGCGTCCCGTTTCCGCCGGCCGCTGTCTCCACCCGCACCTGAGTGGGAGAGGCGGCGGCAATGCTGAAGGGACTGCAGATAACAGCGCCCGGAGTCGTTGAAACGCTCGAGCCCGTCGCTGTCAGCGTGTAGCCTGTGCCAGATTTGTCGATCGAGAGATCGCTGAAGGAGGCCCTGCCAGTCAGTGTCTCGATCGAAACAGTTGTCGCGCCACTGAGCACACCCCCCCACCCCGCATCTGTCTGAATAGCGATTGTGATTTCCTGTGCCACACCGGTGACCAGGTTCTTGTACTGGTCCTGAAGGGCGACTACCGGCTGTGTCGGGAATGGTACTCCTGCAATCGAGTTGCTCGGATTCTGTTCAAAGACAAGTCGGCTGGGAGGTGCAGGACCAACTACGTACGGGTCGCTTTCGGAATGATCCAAACCGGAAGCAGTCGCCGTGAGCGACTTGGTGCCGGCCAACTCGACGCTGAGATTGCTGAAGGTCGCGAGTCCTGAGGCATCTGTAAGTTGCGTACTCGTCCCCGAAAGAGTGCCGGTGCTCCCGGGAGAGAGTTCAATCAGAATCGATACGCCCGCTCTGGCGACATCATTGCCTAGGCTGTCGCGAATCTGAACCGTGACCGCGGGACTGATGATCTGGCCAGCAATGGTATTGGTGGGCTGCTGGACAAAGGCAAGCTGTGATTCCTGTCCTGCGGCAATCGAAAACATTGAGCTGAGATCAGGTATCAATGATCCGCTTGTGGCTCTGAGTATCTTCTGACCTGACAGATCGATACTCAGGTCAGTGAATGTCGCGAGGCCAGTTCCGTCGGTCGCTTTTGTCGTTGTTCCACTCAGGGTCCCGCTTCCACTCGAAAGCTCGAGAGTGATGTTCACTCCCGCCACGGGCACCTCATTGCCAAACGAGTCAAGTAGCTGCACAGTCACAGGGGGAGCTATCGGTGATGTGGCTTCGGCATCGCTTGGCTGCTGCACAAATGCAAGGGATGTTTCGGTTCCGGCGGATATGGTGAAGACATCACTGACTGCAGCGGTGAGGTTCCCACTTGAGGCCGTCAGTCGTTTTGGCCCGGTTCGGTCGATACTCAGATCGCCAAACGATGCAATTCCTGAAATCGTGCCCGCTGTGAGCGTGCCATGCAACTCCCCGTTCCCCGACGTGAGCGCAATTGTCACCATCGTTCCCGATGTGTTCACGTCATTTCCATATGCATCTCTCAGGCGGACGGTCACTGGAGGTGTGATAGCCGCACCCGCCATCGTGTTGGTTGGCTGCTGCACAAACACCAGGCGAGCAGGGTCTGCAGAATTCACCAGGATTACCCTCGAGGTATCCTGGATCAGCTCCCCGCCCGTAAAGAGCAGCGTAATCCCGCCAGCAACGTTGTGGGAGAGATTCACAAACGAGGCAACACCTCTTCTGGCAGTTGCCACAACGGTCCCCTGCAACGTTCCGCTGCCTGCAAGACGGCTCGCAGTTACTATCGTACTGTTATCGCCTGTCACCGGATTCCCGCCTGCATCGACCACCCAGACTTCTGGTTGCTGGAGAAACGGCAGTCCGGCGGTGGCCGTCTCGGAGGGTTCCACCTGGATCTGGAGACGGGCAGGCGGACCGAGTTTGATATCGAACGATTTGCTGACGGCCGGTTCAAGGCCCGCACTGGTGGCTGTCAGTTTCTTCGCCCCGATGAGATCGATGCTTAGATCATCAAATGTGGCCACGCCTATGTTGTTGGTTGCCTGCGTTGTGGTCCCACTTAGATTCCCGGTCCCGGACGAGATGCTCAGAGAGATGGGCACACCTAATTCCTCTACGTTCCTTCCGCTGGCATCTCTGAGTCGGACGGTGATAGGAGGAACAATGATCGCGCCGGCTTTGGCGTCCTTCGGTTGCTGGACAAAGACTACTCTGCTCGCAGCCGTCGGGCTGGCGAAACTTGTCGGAGACCCCTCCCGGTCCGCTGTCTCGATGGTCGTGACCTGACCGGAGCTTGTCCCCATGTCGCCGGAGGCTTGCTCTCCGATTTCGGCGAGGGCCTGCCCAGACGGCGCGCTTGCGCACAATAGCACTGCAGCAACGCCCATGAGGAAATCGTGACGGAAGTTCAGCATCTGGTTACCAACGGTCGACGTCATCGAGGTTCCGCCGTGCGGAATGGGGAGAAAATCTGATAGAACTCAGAGAGATGGACGGTGACTCTTCCCCTCCAGCCGAGACCGGACCAGCGTGGAGGTCGATGGGGCGATTCAGGTGTACCCTGGGACCGTTAACTGCGTGTTTTGCGGAGGTGCTCGAAGGGCAGCAATGGTTCACGGACTCTTTCCATCGATACCCGGGACTCAACATCCCTGTCAGAAACCTACTCCACCGACGGGGGAAAGTCAAGGTATCTGGCAATTGCCGCGGGACAATCCCTCTCACCACCCCATTCTAGCATGGAATTCTGGGCCTCTCGGTCCGCTCCCGTGATCCGGGTCACATGGCCTTGCCGCGCGCTCCCTCAAAATATCGACAAGGAAGTCGCTGATAGGATGTCAGGGCAACAGTGGAACGATTCCCTGGCAATGCCAGGGCCAGACCCATACGTGAGTGACGACTATGGGACAACCAATGATCGGTTTGTGCACGCCGCACGACTTGAACCGAGACCTCGCCGGTCAAGACTCAGTCTCCGTGAGAAGTGTGCAATGGGCTCGGCCCCGTTTGCATAGGTGACAGACGAGCGTCTTATGCACACATCAAGGCCTCCTGGCAGAATCTCTCTGCAGCGTCCCTTCTGCCAGATCCTCCTTGGTTGCCAGCTGATGGCGTTTGGGCTGACCCCCAGAGCCGAACACCTTTTAGCGTTGTCGTTGTAAGGTGGACAGGTATTGTCAGCCTCCGCTAGACACAGGCCTCCCTTCTCTCCAACCTCACCGAACATGGCGGGAACCAACCACTAGACTTGATACTTATAAGCCCACTGAGTACGATTACGGGTGCGGCTACCTGCTGAGAGCAGCGAATCATTCACGGCCCCTTTTTGTACAAT
>Ga0209536_100004684_pt1 | contig 21547 bp, 24 predicted proteins | sample DeeMarSeWOR28_12_FD_187461 | JGI IMG/M metagenome (GOLD analysis project Ga0209536, IMG submission 187461) | Marine sediment microbial communities from White Oak River estuary, North Carolina - WOR-2-8_12 (SPAdes) (version 2) | ecosystem: Environmental > Aquatic > Marine > Intertidal zone >... | reverse complement strand
AGTCTGTTATCCGCCTCAATGAGGCGCTCCGCCGCCACCGAGCGAAGCGCATCCACATCCTCTGCCTTCAAATCCGCAAGCCCGAGGAACTGTTGTGACCGGTCCAGGGCCGCCCGGAGCTCGGGTCGCGCATCCCGGATACCCTGCAGCCGCTCACCCGGTTCCAGCGCCCCGTCCAGCGCCGTCCTGAACCGGGCGACCGCCGCATCCGAGCCCGCCAGCAGCAGGCGGTAGCGTACCCGGCTTGCCGGCGTGATCAGCTCCGTGGACGGCAGGTCGGCCTCGTTCAACAGCACCCGCGGCGCCAGCTGGAAGAGATCCCCGCCGCGGTCCGGTTCATAGGTCAGGAGCCGGCTCGCCGTGAAGCTCCGCTCGCCAAGCTGAACCGCGTCCCCCAGCTGCATGCCCAGTTGCTGAAGTACCCGCAGATCCACCCAGATCTCGCCCGGCGCAGGAATGCCTTCCACCTCGAACGGCTCGTCGAAGGGTCGGGTGGCCACGCGCACCCGGCCCCGCAGGGGGTAGCCATCGCTGACGGCCTTGACGTCGGTGAGCAGTGTGCTGGCCCCATGGAGGATGACACTGGGGAAACTCACCGTCTGCGCGAGGTCCAGTCCCGCCACGGAGGCCGTTCGACGAAGGTCCGCCCGCGGGCGATTCGGCGAGGCCACGACGAGATCGGCGCCCAGCAGTTCGGAGGCCTGCTGCGACAGGGCACGCTGGACGCGGTCCGTGAAAAAGCCCACGGATGTCACCGCCGCCACCGCCACCACGACGCCGAGCGCCAGCACCCGCAGCTCGGGAATACGCCACTGGCGCCCGAGCGCCAGCGAGGACAGTCCGCCGCGGAATCTCATAGTGCGCTCAACACACCCTTGTCGAGCAGGTACTGCCGCTCGCAGCGGCTCGCCAGCAGCGCATCGTGCGTCACCAGGACGAGCGCGGTGTCATACTGCGCCTTGAGCGAAAACAGCAACTCTATTACCTGCTGACCCGTCGCCTGATCGAGGTTACCGGTAGGCTCGTCGGCAAACAGCACCGCCGGGCGCGCCGCAAAGGCCCTCGCGATCGCGACGCGTTGCTGCTCGCCGCCCGACAGCTGCGCCGGATAGTGCTGGCGGCGCTCCGACAGCCCGACAAGGTCCAGCGCCGCCTCGGCGCTCGCGGTTCCCCGCCCGGAGTCACCGGAAAGTTCAATCGCCAGCCGCACGTTCTCGAGCGCCGTCAGCATCGGCAGCAACTGGAAGGACTGAAACACGAACCCGACCCGACCGGCCCTGAGCGCGGCCCGCGCGTCTTCATCCAGCTGACCGAGGACGTGTCCGAACAGGCAGGTGTCCCCCCCGCTCGCGACGTCAAGGCCCGCCAGCAGACCCAGCAGGGTGGACTTGCCGGAACCCGAAGCACCCAGGATGGCCACCGCCTCACCCGCTCCGACATCGAGATCCACGCCACGAAGTATGGACAACCGCCCGCTCGGTCCTGTCACCCATTTCGTCAGTTGACGCGTCTGGACCATCATCCCGTTACAATGAACCCCCATGAGACTGATACTCCTGTTGCTCCTGTTTTGCCTGCCGGGTATTTCCGGCGCGGAAACCCCCGCGATTCTGGTCCTCGGCGACAGCCTCAGTGCGGCCTACGGTATGGACACGGCGCAGGGCTGGGTGCGGCTCCTCGAGCAGCGCCTGCAAACCCCAACACCTCGTTTTCGTGTCGTCAATGCCAGCATCAGCGGCGACACCACCCGCGGCGCCCTGGCACGCCTTGGCGGCGCACTCCGTACCCATCGGCCCGCGATCGTCATCATTGGCCTCGGCGGGAACGATGGCCTGCGCGGGATCAGTCTGCAGGAGATGAAGAAAAATCTCGGCGAACTGGTCGCCGCCAGTCAGCAGCACGGGGCCCGTGTGCTGCTGCTGGGTATGCGGCTGCCGCCCAATTATGGCAAGTTCTATACTGAGAGGTTCCATCAGGTGTACGTCGAGGTTGCCGACGAGAAGCAGGCATCCCTGGTGCCGTTCTTCCTGGAAAGCGTCGCCGAAGATCTTTCCCTGATGCAGGATGACGGCATCCATCCGACGGTCGCCGCACAACCCCTGCTGCTCGACCGGGTGTGGCCCTATCTCCAACCCCTGCTGTCGGATGTGCACAGCCCGTGGAGTGCGCCGGTGACCGGGCCCGCCGAGCCGGGCGGATAACAGGCGCCTGGCGCGTCAACTCGAGAGCGAGAACCCGATTCGGCCAGTCTCTGCGCGGCGTGCAGCCCGGCGTTTTCGGCATCGCGCCAACCATCTTACCTGGCTCATGTGTGACGCGGCCAGGCAGGCCGGGCAGTGTCGGGAACGCGGGTACCACAAAGAGTGCACCAGGTCGCACCACCCGCCCTGGCTTATGCACGCCGCGGCAGCGGGCAGGCGCCTATTCCTCTTCCTGATGTTTGTCCACCCACGCCTGCGCGAGTTTGCGCGCCGCAACGATCTGATCGGGGGTCATTTTCTTCTCCAGGGTATCGCGGTTGGTGCCGGCGTTTTCGACGATTCCGGATGCGCTCGCCAGATTGAACCACATATGGGCCTGAACGTAATTCTTCAGAACGCCTTGTCCCTGATAGTACATGATGCCCAGATTATATTGCGCGAGGGCGTACCCCTGCTCGGCCGCCCTGCGATACCACTTGACGGCCTCGGGATAATCCTGCGGGACACCCCGCCCATAGTGGTACATGTACCCGATGTTCAGCTGCGCCAGGGTATTACCCCGCTCGGCCAGCAGCCGCCATTCATCCAGTGCCGCCGCATAGTCCCCGCGCCCGTAGGCTTCCAGACCCTTGTTGAAGCCACTCCAGGCCGGACTGATTCCGACCAGCAACAGGCATAATCCGATAATTGCTGCGCGCATGAGCCTCCCTCCGTATAGTGAGTTTCTCGCCCAGAATCCGCCCCCACGGCACTTACACGGGCTGGCAGCTCTGGATTGCCGTACCGTAGCGAATGTCACGACAGTGCCTGGATCCCGCCGCTCACCGCCCCTCATCGCCACAGGCCAGACGCGTAACGGTCGCAGTCCGGCCAGACAGGCGACGGTTCGTTACCCGCCACCCCGTCGCAGAACACCGGGTGCGGCGCCTGACACCTCTGCGGCATACGCCGCGTATATCATACAATGGCGGCAGCTGAATCAGAACGTCCTCGACGCCCGGTGTCGGATGCCGCTTCCAGCCCTGCCGCGCGGGGTGTTCGAGTGTATGGCACTGACCAGCAATCGGCCAGGACACGGGGTGCGCAGAACCGCGCAGGTCGTTACCGCGACAGCCATGTTTACCTGATACTGGCGGATCCTGCGTTGCTTCTGCAGGCAGGACAGGACGGCCACGAATGAGCGCCGCGCCGCGAAAGCCAGTACGACAAGCCTGACCACCAGGCCCGGATTAGAGGACGACCCTGCCATGAAACATGCGCTAACGTTTCTCAGTATGCTCACCTTGGTGACTGGCGTCGCGGCAACGCGCCCCTGGGCAGCCGAGCCCAGCCCGGCCCGTAGCGTAACCGGTCAGGCGTCGGCCTACGCGCCCCCCGGGCCCTACCGCAGCTCTGTACAGGCTGTGCCCGACTATTACACGCCGCGGGATTATCTTGGCAAACCCCTGACATACCCACAGGGTGCACCGCAGGTAAGCGAAGGCGCGACGACCGTTGAGACAAAGGTGGATGCAGCCCGCGGCACGGCCCCGGACACGGCCGGAACGCAGGCAGCGACGCCTGCGGTTACGACGACAACCGGCGGCGAAGCCACCCGCCAGGCTGGCAACCCGATTGCGGCTGAAGAACTCGCCGTGGTGCGGGCCGAGCGCCGCCTGTACCAGCTCAGAGTTCTGCAGGGGCTGCTCGATGACGGAATCCTTTCTGCCGACGAAGAGCAGCAACTCCGCCGTCGCATCCTCGCGGCAGGCCAGTAGGACACACAGCAAAGCGGTAAGGCGAAAGTGCAGATCCGGACACCCTCGCGTGTGACAATTATTCACAAAATCATCTACTCTTGCCGCGCCGGTTGTGAAAACATGGCCCCATAGTGACAATCAGCCCAGGACCCGTGTCAGCGCCTGAGAGGAGGCACCCGTGCGTATTGCAGTTCTGGAAGACGATGCGGCCCAGACGGAACTGATTCAGTCCTGGTTCAGGGAAGCGGGCCATGACTGTCATGCCTTTGCCGCCGGTAATGAATTCAAGTCTGCGCTGCAGCACGAAACCTTCGATCTGCTGGTGATTGACTGGAATCTGCCGGATACCAGCGGGCCGGACGTGCTGGCCTGGGTGCGGGAAAACCTGGACTGGCATATCCCGGTGCTGTTCGTGACCAGCCGCAACCACGAGGAGGATATTGTCTTCGCACTGGAACATGGCGCGGATGATTACATGACCAAGCCGGTGAAACGGCGCGAGACGCTGGCGCGGATCGCCGCCCTGGAACGCCGCAGCCTGCCGGCTGGCGAGCAGGCGCACTCGCTCAGACACGGGCCGTTCGAATTCGACATCGCCAGCCGCCGCGTGACGATCGGCGAGGACCGGGTTGAACTGACGCACAAGGAATTCGAGCTCGCGTTACTGCTGTTTCGCAACCCCGGCCGCCTGCTCTCGCGCAGTTACATCCTCGAAAATGTGTGGGGCACACGCGCCGAATTGAGTACGCGCACCGTCGACACGCATGTCAGCCGGGTGCGCAACAAGCTCGGCATCCGCCCCGACAGGGGCGTGCGTCTGAACGCCATCTACAACCATGGCTACCGGCTGGAACCCCTGCCCACCAGTGATACCACCTCACGGCCCTGAGGCCCTTCGTTTATACTTGGCCGCTTCGTGCGCGATCGGAGAAGCGGGTGTGAGAACAAACAGGAATGCCGGCGATCGGCACAAGCCGCGGCCCGGTATGCGCCGGATACGGCGCACCAAGAGCGTCTGGCTGGCAGCCCTGCTGCTGGTGCTGCTCATCCCTGTGGCGGTCGCCGAGAACTGGATCTACACGGTACGCCCGGGCGACAACCTCTGGAACCTGAGCGAACGGCACCTGACCAGTATGAAGTACTGGCGACCCCTCCAGCAGCTGAACAATATCATCGACCCGCTGCACATCCCACCCGGCACCCGCTTGAAATTCCCCCTCGCCTGGCTCAAACACCAGCCGGCTTCCGCCGAGGTGACCCAGTTGCAGGGCAGTGCACAGCTTATTCGCGCCGCCGATGGTAAGACCCAGCCGTTGACGGTCAAAACCCGGCTGTACAGCGGCGACCGTATTCAGACCGGTCCGGACGCCAATCTGAGCATACGCTTTGCAGACGGCTCCGAACTTCTGGTGCTGTCCGACAGCGAGGTCGTCATGGACAGCCTCAGCGCCTACGGCAGCACCGGGATGGTCGACACCCGTATTCGGCTGCCGGGTGGCCGGGTCGACACCCGGGTAAAGCCCAGCAAGGGACCGGGCAGCCGTTACCAGATCATCACGCCGGCCGCGGTTGCCGCGGTGCGCGGCACCGGGTTCCGGGTCAGCTCGGACCCTGAAAAGCCCGTCGCCCGCAGTGAAGTCATGCAAGGGGAGGTCGGGGTAAGCGGGGCCGGTGTCGATCAGGTGGTGCCCGCCGGCTTCGGGATCGTCGCCGAAGCCGGTCAGCCGCTGCAGCCACCCAGAAAACTGCTGCCAGCGCCAGATCTTTCCGCTGTCCCGGCAGTGCTCGAGCGTCTGCCACTGCGGTTTGCCTGGCCGGGCGTAGCGGGTGCCGTACACTATCGCTTCCAGATTGCGCCCGATACCCGGTTTGACCGCCTGCTGGCGGACGCCGTCACGGTGGCGGCCGAGGCCAGCTGGCCGGACCTGCCCGACGGCGAGTACCAGCTGCGCGTGCGCGCCATTGACCAGGACAGACTGGAGGGACTGAACGCGGTCCATGCCTTCAGCGTCGATGCCCGACCGCCACCCCCACGGCTCATCGGGCTGATCGACGGTGTCCTGACGCGTCAGGCACGACCCGAATTCAGCTGGTCACAACCGGCCGGCACCACCGCCTATCATTTTCAGCTGGCACGAGACGCGGCCTTCCGGGACCTGCTGGCGGAACGTGGCGACCTGCGCGAAGCGCGTTTCCAGCCCGAACAGGCGCTGCCGCCGGGGCGCTACTACTGGCGCGTCGCCACCCATGACGGAAGCGGCAGGCCCGGACCCTTCAGTGACGCACAGGCTTTTCACTTCCGTCCGGTGCCGCCCGCCCCGGATCCGGCAGCACCGCAGATCGGTAAACAGGACGTGAGCTTCCCCTGGCAGGCCGTCGAGGGCGCGGCACGCTACCACTTCCAGCTCGCGCAAGATCCGGATTTCAATGAGATCATCGTTGACCAGACGCTCGCCGAGCCTCGCCTGACGATGCCGCGACCACCGGGCCGAAAATATTATTTCCGCGCCCGGTCACTGGATACCGACGGTGAGGCCGGGCCGTACAGCAGCCCACAGGCAGTCACCGTACCGCCCGCCAGCTACTGGCCATTATTGCTTCTGGTGATCCCGCTGTTGTTGTGATGCCCGGCAGCCCACGCCAGCATGCGCTGCCGGAACGTCTCACCCTTGCACTGGTACTGGTCGGGCTGGCCGTGCTGTGCGTCCAGCAGGGCTGGCTGTGGCGAGGGGACCAGCTCATCTACGATGCCCAGCTGCGCTTCTGGTCGCGTCCCGCACCGGACGATATCATCATTGTCGCCATCGATGAGGCCAGCCTGGCACAGTTCGGACGCTGGCCATGGCCGCGCCAGGTTCACGCCCAGCTGCTGAAAAAGATCATGGACGAAAGTCCGCGCGCAGTCGCCTTCGACATCATCTTCGCCGAGCCCGATCTGGAGAATCCCGCGGGTGACGCGCAGTTCGCCGAGGCAATTCACGCCAGCGGGCGGGTCGCGTTGCCGGTACTGATGGAGCAACGGCGCGCGGGCGGCCAGCCACTGGAGATCCTGCCCCTGCCAGCCCTGGCCGATGCCGCCGCCGGGCTCGGTCACGTGCATGTGGAACTGGACCCGGACGGCATCGCTCGCCGGCTGTACCTGCGCGAGGGTCTGGGCAGTCCTTACTGGCCGCATCTGAGCCTTGCCCTGCTGAAGATTGCCGGGCAGCGACCGACCCGGGCGGAGATGGCGCCGCACGATGCTCCCGAGGCCTCACACGCGCCCCTGGTATGGTTCCGCGAGCAGGCCCTGCTTATCCCCTATGCCGGCCCGCCGGGCCATTTCCGGCAGGTGTCCTTTGCGCAGGTCATGCACGGCGACTACGCACCCGACGCCTTTCGCGACAAACTGGTCCTGATCGGCAGCACCGCCGCCGGTTTGAGTGACGCGCTGCCGACGCCGGTGTCCGGCTTCAGTCACTCCATGACCGGCGTGGAGATCAACGCCAATGTGCTCGACGCGATACTGCGCGGCATTCACATTGCGCCGCTCGCCAGGGGCTGGCAGCTCGCCTTGAGCGGCCTGATTGCGCTGCTGCCGATGCTGATCTTTCCGTATCTGGCGCCACGCGCCAACTTGCTCGCGACGGTCGCCTTGATGCTCGCCGCGCTCGCCCTGAGCGCTACGCTGCTGATGGTGCTCCAGCGCTGGTTTCCCCCCACCTCCGCACTGGTCACGCTCGCCGTGAGCTACCCATTGTGGAGCTGGCGTCGCCTCGAACAGGCGATGCGCTACCTCAGCCAGGAACTCGACCAGCTCCACGAGCAGGAAGCGGGCCTGGCGTCTGCACGCACTGCCGAGCTCGAGCGCGGCCTCGAATTCCTGCAGTACATCCTGCCACTGCGCGGCTGGAGCCTGTCCGGTCGGCAAGGCCGGGAAGTAGCCAGCCAAGGCGAAAAACCCCGGCTGCCGCCCGGCGAAATACCCGCGGGCCAGTGGCTGGGCCAGGGTGATGACCTGTGGACCACGCTGGTGTGTCGGGGCCGGGAAACGTATCTGGGTCTGCGCTGGGAACCCTCCCGCACGCCCAACGCCCGCGAGCAGGCACTGCTCGATGCACTCCCGCAGCAGTTTGCGCAGCCTGTTGAGCACAGTCCGGGCGGGACGGCCGAAGTCGTGCAGGCCCGGATTGAGCAGGTGCAACAGGCCGCGGCGCGACTGCGCAAGTTGCGCCGGTTTGTCGACGACAGCCTGTCCAATATGGCCGACGGCGTCCTGGTAACGGACGCCCTGGGACAGATTCAGCTGTCCAATGCACGCGCCGGCTGGTACCTGCGGGGCGATGATGACGCCCCCCTGAGGGGTGTGCCGCTCACTACCCTGCTCGAAGACCTGCAGTTTCAGGAGGCCGGCAACTGGCAGGCCCTGTTACGTCTGGCCCTGCTGCAACAGGCGCGCGTTCAGGCCGATGCCCGGCACCGCAACGGGCGCCACCTGCTGGTGCAGATCGCGCCCCTGTCCCAGGACTCGCTGCAGCCCGGCGGACTGATCCTCAACTTCTCCGACATCACGCCACTGAAGGCCAGTGAGCACAAACGTAACGAGCTGCTCAACTTCCTGTCGCACGACCTGCGGTCACCACTGGTGTCGCTCCTGGCACTGGTGGAACTGGCCAAGAGCAAGACTTCGACCGACGAGGTGCAGGCGCTGCTCACGCGCGTGGAGAGTTACACGGAAACAACCATTCAGCTGGCCGAGCAGTTTTTGCAGCTGGCACGCGCCGAAAGCAGCCAGGACCTCCCGTTTCATGAGCTCGACCTTGTTGCGGTCACAATGAACGCCCTGGAGCAGGTCTGGGGTCAGGCCCAGGCCAAGCGCATTCGGCTCAGGCAGACATTTGATCTGGACGAAGCCTGGATTCGCGGTGAGGGCGGGCTGCTCGAACGCGCGCTGGTAAACCTGCTCAGTAACGCGATTAAATACAGCGAATCCGATCGCACGGTGAGCGTACGGCTTTTCAGCCGCGCCGATGAACTTTATTGCTGCGTCATTGACGCGGGATACGGCATCCCGGCGGCCGACCTTCCGCGTCTGTTCGACCGCTTTCAGCGCGTACACCGCAGGGACTGCCCGGCACAGGCTGGCGCCGGACTCGGCCTGGCCTTCGTCGATGCGGTTGCCCGGCGTCACGGCGGGCGCGTCGAGGTCGAAAGTGTCGTGGGCCAGGGCTCGCGTTTCTGTCTCATCCTGCCAGCGCCGGCGCCGTGACGGGCGGATGAGGCAGAACCGTAGTGTACAGTCCCGCCCGTCCGCGTCAGTACCTGACGATTGGCTGCAGCGTTTTCGCGTGCTCCACCCAGTTACTGACCTGTCTGCTATTGGGAACCTGGCGAACCAGGCGCTTGTCCTTGTTCAGGTTGATCATCGTTTCCGCAAGATTGTCGGGATTGCGCGTACGCAGTTCCCGGACGGTATCGACCCCGGCAGCCTCCAGCAGCTCGGCGTACTGGCTGGCCACACCCTTGACCCGGAACAGGTCGCTCATGTTGACCCACCTGAGAATCAGCTTCTCATTGATACCCGTTGTCTGCGCCAGGGCTGCGCGGCCTTCGCGCGTGGCTCCGGCCTGGAGCAACCGCTCGGTATTGGTAATGCCCGCTGCCTGCAGTGCTTCGGCGTAGCGGGGTCCGATTCCTTCAATGGTCTGGATACCTTTTGCCATCATCACGTCCTCCACGCTGTTTGTATCGAATGTCAGATGCAATTGACCTGCCGGTTTCAGTCAGCCGAACAGGTTCTTTGTGCGCCCGCCCGGGCGGCTGGCGCCGCCGCCGGTGAGTTCGTTGAGCAGCCCGGCGCCCTTACTGCTGGCAAGTTCCCTGGTCAAATCCATGTGACTTTCTCCCGAAATTTCGCAACGAAACGTCCCGTACAGCGACTAGCCCGACACCACTGTGGATGCGCAATACCTGCAGCGTTTCGCAGCAATCGGAATCTCCGACAGGCACTCCGGGCATTCCCTGGTGGTCGGCTCGGCGGGTGGCGCTTCCTCGGCCTGCTTGAGGGCGTTCATTCCCTTGATGGCCATGAAGATCGCGAAGGCCACGATAATGAAGTCAAGTACGGTATTGACGAAGACGCCGTAGTTGATCGTCGGCGCACCGGCCTCCTGGGCCGCCGCCAGCGTCTCGTAGGGAACACTTCCCAGGTTGATGAACAGCCCGCTGAAGTCCACGTTACCCATCAGCTTGCCGATCGGCGGCATGATCACGTCTTTCACCAGCGAACTGACAATCTTACCGAACGCGGCGCCGATAATGATACCAACCGCCATGTCGACAACATTGCCGCGCATTGCGAACTTCTTGAATTCTTCAAACATGTCTTTCTCCTGATTAGCGGGGCATTTGCAATCTCGCGCACTGCACATGGCCGGACAGCCGCGAGTCAGCCGGAGCCGCCATGCCCAGCCTCCGGACAGGCAGAATTCCTCCGATACCTGTCAACCAGTGCGTTCACAACCGGCCGCCAGTGTGCGTGAGGGAATTGTTCGGCACAGGCGGCACGGCCACAAGCCGGACAGGGCCGTTTTGTGTGAACATTCATCACATGACTGCAAACAAATGTTACGGGGATGCTGACGGGTAAAGCGGGCAGGCCCGCGCGCCAGCACGTGGAACACACGGCGCAGGCACCGCGCACGCAGGCGGCTTGTTCGCGTCCTCAGGCGCGGCGGGTCAGGAAATCCAGAAGCTGCCGTGCATGCCCCTTGGGTGCGACACCGTACTCGGCATAGCTTATCGCGCCGTCGGGATCGATCACGAAGGTCGAACGAACGATGCCGGTTTTCTTGATTCCATCTTTTTCTTTTTCCTGAATGACGCCGAATTTGTTGCACAGCTCGCCCTCAACATCGGCGAGCAAGGTCAGCTTGAGACCGTATTTCTCCCGAAACGCCTGATGACTGAAACAGGTATCACCGCTGACGCCAATGACCTGCGCTCCAGCCTTTTCGAACTCGTCAATCAGGTCACTGAATTCGTTAGCCTGGATCGTACACCCCGGGGTGTCATCTTTGGGATAGAAGTACAGCACCAGATTCTGTCCCGCAAAATCCGCCGACGTACGCAGCTTCATATCCGCATCGGGCAAGGCGATGTCAGGGGCCTTATCACCTACACGCAGCATGTTCGCACTCCTGTTCGAAGGCCAAGAAACGTTTCACTGCAGCCACACCACCCAACCGTTTGCGCAGCGGTCTGCCGTGATGGTTACCGGTACATCAATAATCCGACACACGCCGGTGGTACTGACCGGGCCTGTTTACACCCCCCGCCGGCAAGCCGGGCGGGCCGGCCGTAGCCTCCAGCATCAGAGATGGTGGCTGAAATGCCCCTCGACCGCATCGCCCATGAGCCTGCGAAACTGCTCTCCGGTCATCCTGACCAGCAGCTGGTGATCACCTGCCTCGAAATAGATTTCGGGCTGGCTCGCCAACGCGCTGTCCCAGAGTGTTTTCAGTCCATAGGCTGCCCCGAAGGGCGGAATCGCCCCCAGCGCACAATCAGGAAAGAGCTGTGCGAGTTCGCCCTCCGAAGCCATGCCAACCATGGCTTCCAGGTGTTCGCCAATGCTGTCGAGCTCCAGATGGTGGTCGGATGGCAGGACGATCATCACGTAATGCTGTTTGTCTCTGACGATTACTGCCTTGGCGAGGCGATCTCCCGGCACATGTGCCACCTCGGCAGTCGCCATACTGCTCCCCGTCAGCGGATGGGCGACGAGATCGTATGCTGCGTCCTGGGCACGCAGATAGGCATCCAGTTTCTCTGCAATCGCCATAACAGGCATTCTCCTAATTCAACGGTTACCCGACGATTCTGGCGGTCCAGGTTTCAGGACCTAAACCACAAGGATAGCGCACTTTCCTTCACCTGAGATAGACAGCAGACATTAATTGCATCTGCCACACGTACAGCCGCGCGAATCCTCTCCGGCCCTGCAAACGACCGCTCAGGCCGATGGCACCGGGCAGGCGGGACCACGCCCGTCACCGCCCGCAGACGTCTCCGGGTCGCAAGCCACGCCTGTCTCCACGGGCACCTACTCCTTGCAGTCCCCGCGCCGAAAGGCCATCATAGCGCGCAGGCGGACCTGAACGGGATTTACCCTCAGCGCGGGACTATTTCAATTCGAACAATGATCCGAGGGGAGCGCGATGAAACTCAAATACGATGTCATCGAAGACGTTTTTGACGATACCACTCACATCCGGACGATGACGGAGCAGGCGCCTGTGCCGGGCGGGGGATGGCTGATCCGAACCATACTCTATACGCCCAATCACATCACGATGGATGTCACTCACGTCGCCGGAACGAACAAGAAAAAGAAACCGCTTTTCGATCCCATTGCCTAGCCGCTTCCGGGCCTGAGTCGTAAGTCCCAGAGCGAGACCAGACCACCAGACATGGATCAGGAAACAAAGGCATTACTCCGCAGCATCGCCCATCACCTGAAATGGGTAATTGCACTGTTGGTGGCGATACTGGCATTTCTGCTCGCTCAGAGTCTGGCCGGAGCCTGACAATCCCGGTGTCGGACTCGGGTGCGGCCGGTTGTGAGACCGGGGTCGCGCGTCGGGCATCGAGTGTAAAACCCGTGATCCCGCTCTGGCTAAAGCTACCCTATACGGCATTCGTCTGCGTCCTGGTACCCGTCTACTGGGTGGAACGCGGCCCGACCAATTTTCTCTGGGCATCCGACATCGCCTTGCTGGTCACGGTCGCCGCACTGTGGCTGGAGAGCCGTCTTCTGGCCGGCATGATGGCGGTGGGCGTGCTGCTTCCAGAGCTTGCCTGGAACCTGGATTTCTTTCTGCACGTGCTTACGGGTGCTGACGTGTTGGGCATGAATGCCACCGGCTACATGTTTGCGTCGGATGTCACCCCGCTGTTCAAGACCCTGTCCCTGTTTCACGTATTTCTCCCGGTGCTGCTGTTGTGGCTGGTCTATCGCCTGGGCTACGATGCGCGCGCACTGCCCGCCCAGACACTCCTGACGTGGGTGCTACTGGTCGTCTGCTATCTCTTCACCGATCCGGAACGCAACCTCAACTGGGTGTTCGGCATCGGCAATCAGCCCCAGACCTGGATGCCGGGGCCATTGTTCCTGCTCCTGTTGATGGCCGGATACCCGCTGTGCATCTTTGTTCCCACTCACCTTCTCCTGCGGATGGCTTTTCGCGCGCGCGGACGGTGATCACCGGTCCGATCGTATTGGCGGGCGTGCAGGACCCCGGGACACCCGGCTGACATGCCGCGGCCCGCCCACGGTCTTCCGGCGGCCTGGTCCTGTGCGGCAACCGTAACGGGAAACGGCCGCGCCGCGGCCACGGTCGTCCGCTTTCGCTTCCCCCGACCCGGCGCGCGGCTATAGAATTCCCGGTGCGCCCTTCAGGATGCGGGGCAGACTGGACAGGGACGGTCTCCATGACAAACAGAGCACAGGAGGAGTCCTGATGGAAACACGTCTCGCAAGTTCAGTGTCCGCTTCCCGCTCCCTGCCCGCTGCACGGATCGCATTCCGCGCTGTGCCGGCCATAAAGACGCTGTGCTGCAGCGTGCTGGTCGCGGTAACGCTGGTGATGCTTGGCGTCCCACCAGCCGATGCGGGCCTGACTGGTGAGGACGACTCGGACACTGACACGGATAGCAGTCGCACGCTGGATTTCAACGAGCAAACCCATCTGGTATTCATGTGTGAAGAAGAGAAGCTTGCGCGGGATGTCTACATCACGCTGGGCACACAGTATCCGCGAGCGAAGGTGTTCGGAAACATCGATGATTCGGAAGAGCGGCATAAATGCAGCGTCGCAGACATGCTGACAAAATATGGCGTCGCCAATCCCAGCACTAACGACAACGTGGGCGTATTCACCGGCGAGGATTACGGATGGTACTTTACCGAAAAGTACGCCGCTCTGATAAAACGCGGCTCGGTGAGTGAACTCGAGGCATTGTATGTCGGTGCCTTCATTGAAGAGCTGGACATGCTGGATATCAACCAGTGCCCGAAGGTCATTGTCGAAACCGACAACGGCATAGACGACGTCTCCCAGTGTGGGAAAGTCTATACGGACAATCCCGATATCCAGCGCCTTTACGAGTCGTTGCTCGAAGGTTCAAAAAACCACTTGCGAGCCTATGTGGGTGATATCGAGACCATCATCGGTGACGGCAACTATGTGGCTCAGGTGCTGACGCAGGAACAGGTCGACGCCATCCTTGACCGTTGACACACCCTGGACCGGCAGGCGTTGCCCTGCGTGGCATCGCCACCGGTCGGATCGCGATGGCGCGCAAGCGCAACGCGGCAGCAAAGGTACACGCCGTTTTCATGGGCGGCAACCGTCGGACCGGCGTCCCTGCGCGAGGGTGAGAGCCCGCGGACGGCCGGGAATTTACCAGCCACAGACTGGCTGTCCTTTGCGGGCCTGGGGGAGCGGCAAGGCGAGGGCCGTAAACGAGACCTGGTTCACAGACTTGCCGGCAAGTTCCCCGTACAAAGCGAGGTGCAGGCTGCCAGGAGTGGTGGCCCGCAAAGATAGCGATATCTTTCATCAATACCACCTCACTTATTAGCCGCCTTCGGGCGGCTTTGTTTTGTCCCGCAGCCGGTAGACCTGGCCGTGCCCAGGGCCCCTCAGTGCTTCAGGCGGCTATCCAGAATTGTCTTTTGGGTCTATGCTTTATTTTGATAATCGCCTCGCGTGTGGGGTTGTGTGAAGGAGACTGTCCGATGACCTTGAAATTCCGCTCGGCACTTCCCGGCTTGTTTCTGGCGGCCGGTTTTTCGCTGATCTCTGCCTTTGACTCGCTTGCACAGGAGCTCGGAGATCTGGAGGGAGAGTGCCGCAATGAAGCCGAATATTACGGGATCTCCCAGGAGCAGCTTGACGAGTACGTAGCGGGTTGCGTGCTGTCCAAGGGCGGTGCTCCGGCCATGCCTGCAATGGAAGAGCCTGCGATCGATGAGCAGAGAGCGGAAGATCAACGCATGGAAGAACAAACGCTCGAGGAACAACAACTTCAGGAACAGCCGGAGCCTGACGAATCGGCTATCGAGCAACCGGACTCCGGCGCCGTTGAGCTGCAGTAATCGGAGCCTTTAGTCAGGGAACGACACTACACCCGCCTCCTGGAATGCTCTTTCCTAGCCTGTCGCCGCAGGCAGCGCACGCTCGCCGGGATGCTTGAATCTGGGAGGGTCGAGGCTATAAAGCGTACAGATTACGCGGTTTAAGAGGCGGAGTCTTGCCGCCTCGTGAAGCGACTTTGACTGAGATCAAAGCGAATACGGTGCGAATGCGCGTAAATTGAGTGGCAGGCATCTGCCATCGTGGAGTATTCCTGCAACGCTTCAGTAGTGCTTGTTCCCTGGCAAGCCGCCGGTTGGAGGAAAACAAGAATGAAACAGCACACTCATCGGACAGAATCCAATTACCGCGCGGAAAAAGACAGAAATCGCGTGTTGCTGATGGCAATCATTGCCATCCTTGCGGGCATCATGATCGAAGCGGTACTTCTGTATCGCTCTTTGTAGAGGCAGCGCAAACATCATCTCAGCTCTGCGCCGGCATCGAGGCCCGGGGCGCATCGGTGCAGTCTGCTCAATTGGCTCAATCGAAGGGTGTCGTCCAACGCTGCCTTGTGAAAAATCCGGTGAAAAGTCCGGGCTAAGCGACTGAGGATGGCTGCACACCGACGGCCAGGTCTTCACACAGGCTCGCGGCGGTCACCCCCAGAGTGCGACCGATCTCCTGCAGTGCCCGGGTCAGTTGATGTCGTTGCCCGGCCGTCAGATCCTGGTAGGGCACCCACACGCGCTTGCCTTTGACAACAAACGGATAGTGGTCCCAGGGGTGGGGCCAGGGTGAGCCACCCTTTGCCTGCTCAACGCTGATCTCCAGGATTATCTCTGCTGCGACACGCATCACTGCTCCTTACGTCTATGCTGCTGAGGTGACAAGTTCACCACCGTTGGGGTTTCTCCCTGCGACATTCCCTTGGGCTGCCGGTAAACGGGCACCGGAAGTTTAGTATGGTCCCGTCGAGGAATTTTGTGATGCAGGTTGCATATCCGACAGCACCGGCCCCAGGGTACCTGGACGTTCTGTCTTCAGCGCACGCGGAATGCGCATGAGTCCGGGCGTGTGGGCAGCGACCGTCTTCGGTCACAGCGAAGCGCCCGCCGGATCAAACCGTCATGGTCGGGGGGGATTTTGACGCGCCTGCGGTTGCCGGTCGGGGATTCACGGGGGACCGGCTCATTCCGACCCGCTGACCACCCGCGCGGGAGCCGGCGACACATGGGCCGCCGGCTGTAAATCACGTGCCTGCCGTTTCATGAGCTCCACAATGGCATATACGCCGACGTGGCGGTTCGGGGAGAGATGCTCATCGAGATTCAGCCGGGAGAACAGTTCATCGACATCCAGCTGTTCGAGCTCGGCGACCGTTTTACCGGCGCTGAGCTGAATCAATAACGCCAGCACACCCTTGATAATGCTGGTGTCGCAATCACCGTAAAACCGCACCAGGCCGGGATCGGCTTCATCACACCAGGCGCTCACCCAGACCTGGCTCATGCAGCCCTTGACCTTGTTGTCTTCAGTCTTCAGGACCTCGGGCATGGCCGGCAGGTGTTCACCCAGCTCGATCAGGTACTGATAACGCTGATCCCAGTCCCCGAGCAGTTCGAAAATGTCTACGATGTCATCCAGGCTGGCCATGCTGATATCACTCGTTGCTTAGACGCTGAATGATTCGCCGCAACCGCATGCGTTCCTGACCCTGGGGTTGCGGAATTCAAACCCCTGGTTGACGGCATTGGTCTTGAGGTAATCCACCTGCATGCCATCAAGTTGCGCGAGGCTGTCCGTGTCCACCACGACCTTCACGTCGTGGTCTTCGAAGACAACATCGTCATTGCCGATCTCTTCGGCATACTCGACAACATAGCTGAACCCGCTACAGCCCGACTTGCGTGTTCCGAGGCGCAGCCCCAGCCCGTGACCTCGTTTTTCCAGCATGCGCTTCACGTGTCTGGCAGCGCTCGCAGTCAGTTCAATTGCCATGCCTTGCTCCTCTCCTCATTCAGAACAGACCCAGGGTCAGTTTCGCTTCATCACTCATGCGTTCCACGCTCCAGGGCGGATCCCAGACCAGTTCCACCCGGGCATCGCCGACACCCTCGACTGCCCGTATGGCGGATTCCACCTGCCCGGGCAGGCTGCCTGCCACAGGACATCCGGGCGCCGTGAGCGTCATTTTGACAAACACTTCTGAGCGGGCATTGATCTGTATCTCATAGATGAGACCGAGATCGTAGATGTTCACTGATATTTCCGGGTCATACACCGTCCGCATGGCGGCGATGACACGCTCTTCCAGCGAGCCGTCGCCGGGCCGCGCAGCAGCGCCACTGAGTGCATCGGGCTGTTGATCGAACATGAGGGATTCCTTGACCATTGGGCTTTATTCCTGCGACACCACGACGTCGTTCAATGTCTGCGCGAGTTTGTCGGCAACATGTTCACGCAGTGGCTGCACGCCGATGCTGTCGAGAATTTCACCGGCGAATCCCAGACACAGCATCCTGCGGGCGGCGGCTTCATCGATGCCGCGCGAGCGCAGATAAAACACCTGCTGCGGATCCAGTTGGCCGACGGTGGTACCGTGGCTGCATTTCACGTCATTGGCATAGATCTCCAGCTGCGGCTTGGTGTCCACCTCGGCGTCACGGGTCAGCATCAGGTTGTCATTGGAGAGAAAGGCGTCGCTGCGCTGGGCCTGTTTCTCTACCAGAATGCGGCCATCGAACACCGCCCGACCCCTGCCGTACAGAATCCCCTTGAACCGTTCGCGGCTGGCACAGCCGGGAACACTGTGCTGCACATTGAGATGAAGGTCGGTCAGCTGTTTATCGCCGGCAGTATAGAGGCCATTCAGCGTACATTCGGCGCCTTCCTGCCTGAAGCTGACGTTGTAATCGGTCCTCGCCCAGGCACCGCCGAATGCCAACGCAGTGCCATGGTAGTGACTGTGACCCGCCTGGGACAGATACAGGCTGCTCAGGTGATAGGCACTGCGGCTCTCATCCTGCAAACGGTAGTGGTGCAGCGCGGCACCTTCACCCACGGCAATCTCGGTGAGGTTGTTGTGAAAATACGGCGATTGCCCGCTGCCGATGCAACGCTCGACCAGCGTGGCACTGGCACCGGCCTCCAGCACGACGAGATTACGCGGCTGTATCATGATGGCATCGGTGTCGGTGACACTGAGATAGACCACTTCAAGGGGCCGGTCCAGTGCGACGCCGTTTGCAACATGGATGAAGACCCCGTCATTTACCAGTGCCGTATTGAGTGCCGTAAATACATGCTCGGTGTGATTGGCGGTCTGACCGAACCAGGTCGCGAGCAGGCCGGGATCGCTGGTCAGGGCCGTGCGCAGGCTGCCCAGCGTCACCCCGGCGGGCAGCGCCTCGACGCTGGACAGGTGCGCCACGCACCGCCCATTGACGAGCACCAGTCGGTAGCTGTCCAGCGCCGGCAATACACAGTCATCGACAGTGAGGGCCCGCAGGGCGGCAGACGCGTCGGCGGCCGATTCAAAACGGTTCTTCAGCAGGCCGTCGATGCTGGTATAACGCCAGGCCTCCTGTTTACGGTGCGGTATCGCGAGTTCCGAGACAGCCTGTCTGGCCGTGTCGCGCGCCTGGGCCAGCCAGGCCAGGTCCGACCCGGGCAGGTCCGGGCCTGCCTGCGCAAGCAACTGCTGAAACCAGCTACGCTGATCGTTTGCCGTTATCATGCCGCGGCCTCTCCGGCTATCCAGCCATAGCCTTTTGCTTCCAGCTCGAGTGCCAGCTGTTTGTCACCCGAACGCACAATCCGCCCATCAACCAGCACGTGCACATAATCAGGCTGGATGTAATCAAGGAGGCGCTGGTAATGGGTAACCAGAATCATGGAGCGGTCCGGACTGCGCAGGGCATTGACACCTTCAGCGATAATGCGCAGGGCATCGATATCGAGACCGGAGTCCGTTTCATCGAGGATGGCGAGTCTGGGTTCCAGCATGGCCATCTGCAGGATCTCGTTACGTTTCTTCTCGCCGCCCGAAAAGCCGACGTTGACGTTGCGCTTGAGCAGCTTGTCGTCGAGATCGACCAGTCTGGCCTTTTCCCGCACCCGCTTCATGAAAGTGACCGCATCGAACTCGGGCTCGCCACGCGCTCGGCGTATGGCGTTCAGGGATTCGCGCATGAACACCATGTTGTTGACACCCGGCAGTTCGACCGGGTACTGCATGGCAAGAAAGATCCCGCGGTGCGCGCGTTCTTCCGCCTTCAGGTCAAGCATGTCCTGTCCGTCAAACAGAACTTCACCCCCGGTGATTTCGTAACCATCCCGCCCCGCCAGCACATGCGACAGGGTGCTTTTGCCGGAGCCGTTGGGCCCCATGATGGCGTGTACTTCACCCGCGCCAATTTCAAGATTCAGGCCCTGGATGATGGGTTTGTCATCGACGGTGACCTGCAGATTCCTTATTGAAAGCATTGAATAAACCTCCGACTACCAAATTAACCGACCGCGCCTTCCAGGGTGATACTCAACAGCTTCTGGGCCTCTGCCGCAAACTCCAGTGGCAGTTCCTTGAAGACCTCCTTGCAAAACCCGTTGACGATCATCGACACGGCGTTTTCTTCCGACAGCCCGCGTTGGCGACAATAGAACAGCTGGTCTTCGCTGATTTTTGACGTGGTCGCCTCATGTTCCACCTTGGCAGTGGGGTTGCGCACCTCAATGTAGGGAAAGGTGTGCGCACCACACTGATCACCCAGCAGCAATGAATCACACTGGGTGTGATTACGGGCGTGTTCTGCACGTTGCGCCATGCGCACCAGACCGCGGTAGGTGTTCTGACCCGCACCGGCAGAAATGCCCTTGGACACAATGGTGCTGCTGGTGTTGCGACCCAGGTGGATCATCTTGGTGCCGGTGTCGGCCTGCTGTTTTCCGCGGGTCACGGCGACCGAATAGAACTCACCGACGGAGTCGTTCCCGCGCAGAATGCAGCTGGGGTATTTCCACGTGATGGCCGAGCCGGTTTCCACCTGGGTCCAGGAAATGTGTGAACGGTCGCCGCGGCATTCACCGCGTTTGGTAACAAAGTTGTAGATGCCGCCGCGGCCCTGTTCGTCGCCCGGATACCAGTTCTGTACCGTGGAGTATTTGATGCGCGCATCCTCCATGGCGACGAGCTCCACCACCGCGGCATGCAGCTGATTTTCATCGCGCATCGGTGCCGTGCAGCCTTCCAGATAGCTGACATAGCTGCCTTCCTCGGCGACGATCAGGGTGCGCTCGAACTGGCCGGTTCTGGCTTCGTTGATACGGAAGTAGGTCGACAGTTCCATGGGGCTACGCACACCCCTGGGAATGTAGACAAAGGTTCCGTCCGTGAACACGGCCGAGTTGAGACAGGCAAAGTAGTTGTCGGTGTGCGGCACGACCGAGCCGAGATATTTTTGCACCAGCTCCGGGTATTCACGGACGGCTTCCGACATGGCGCAGAAAATCACACCCACATCGGCAAGATTCTTGCGAAAGGTAGTGGCTACCGAGACACTGTCGAAGACGGCATCCACGGCCACACCCGCCAGGGCCTTCTGCTCTTCCAAGGGGATGCCAAGCTTGTTGTAGGCGTCCAGCAGTTGCGGATCAATCTCGTCCAGGCTTTTCGGACCGTCAGTTTTTTTCCTGGGCGCGGAGTAATAGGAAATGGCCTGATAATCAATGGGCGGATGTGCGACATGCGCCCACGCCGGCGCGTCCAGGGTCAGCCAGTGCCGGTACGCCTTCAGCCGCCATTCCAGCATCCATTCCGGCTCCTGCTTCTTCGCCGAAATCGTGCGGATTGTGGCCTCACTCAAGCCAGGGGGCACCGTATCCGACTCGATTTCGGTCACGAAACCGTGTTCGTAGCCTGTCTGCACCAGTTCATCAACGGTTTCTTGTGTTGAGCTCATACTTGCTACTACTCCCAGAAGGTCCATTCCTGACTATTTTACTCGGGTTTTACTTTATAGTGCCTGTGGGTGCCAATTACAAGGGGTGAAAAAGTAGGGGCTTTGAAGGAGGACGTCGTCTTGCGGAGGCTCGCGCAGGCGTTTTGCAGGCAGGCTGCAGGGTCCAGCCCGCTCCATCGGTCGCTGGGAAGATTGCCGCCGCCACAGGACTGAGCCCTTAACGGACGGGACGTTGTTCAGCCCTTATAAGTCCTCCCGCCATCCCCGCGCGACAGGACAAAACGAAGCCGCCCGAAGGCGGCTTTCAAGGTGGAGGAGGTGGGAACTCTTTAGCGGAGTCCACGCTGACCCCACCCAGGCAACCGGCGTACCAGCCAGGGCAGCCTACCTAAGTCATTGGTTGAGTAGAGTCTGCGCGTGCGACAAGACAACAGTGTCAAATTTCTTCGATCTCAAGTAGTGCAGGATCTGGCAACTGGCGCCCGTTATCGGTGCAATGGATCGCTTCTCGTTCGGTAATGGCGGGGGTT
>Ga0209536_100004683_pt1 | contig 21548 bp, 19 predicted proteins | sample DeeMarSeWOR28_12_FD_187461 | JGI IMG/M metagenome (GOLD analysis project Ga0209536, IMG submission 187461) | Marine sediment microbial communities from White Oak River estuary, North Carolina - WOR-2-8_12 (SPAdes) (version 2) | ecosystem: Environmental > Aquatic > Marine > Intertidal zone >... | reverse complement strand
GGTATCAGAAGCTTAGTAAAATCCTTCAAATAGTTTTCTGTTCTTCGCTCATTGCCATCCATAACCGGCGATATAAGCCTCACGAAAGAGCCGTCTGTCCTGTGCTGTTTGATAGAATCAATCACCAGATAGATCTTCTGCATATACTCTGAGGCCATGAACCTGCCACGAGATTGAAACCAGTATAGGGCAACTTGTCTTTTGGATCCTTTTTGGAGCGTAAGTTTAATCACTTTTATCTTTTGGGGTTTGTTGTTAGGGATTGTTATCTTCTCGACGGAAGTGCTGACGATATTCCAACCGGCCCCCGGCATGCAGTTCTTAGGTGAGTGAATTAGATCGCCCTCTCGTTGACTCTGGTAAAAGCCAATATAGAGTTCAACCTGGTGGCCATCTGAAGTACGATAGTGGCCCAGGAAAGAGTCATCAACGCCCAATTTGACATAGATTCGTTCATCAAAACGGGCTTCTCTTCCAACCCATTCACCTATTTGTTTTGGAAAGCTTGAAAAAGGCTTATTCGGTTTGACATTTTCGGCATGGCTCAGGTATCGAAGACAAAACATGGTCAAGATCATTACGGTTGAAGCAATCAAAATCCGTGTAAATGACATAGAGGTTTCTCAGCTTAGCGTTCAATTGCACGATCCGGTCTCACTCGCCTATTCTGATCTTTTGAGCAGGGAAGCCGAACCTATTGAACTGTCTGGATGAGTCTCTAACCGACTCTTTCAACAAAACTGTGATGCAATTCCACCGAGGCCTGGTAGTTGATAAAATTGAGGAGCACGCGCACGCGCCCTTGCTCCGAGGTCCAGTGGTCGAAAATGCCTAAAATATGCTTCATGGGACCATCGGCAATGCGGATACGGTCATTTTTCTCAAGTGGTTTCTTGCGGATAATCCCGTCTTTTTGCTCTAAATCGCGAATAGCGGCAATTATATCTTCGCTGATTGGCATAGGACTGACGCTCTCCGGCAAAATTTTTGCGACGCCTTTTGTCCAACGCACGTGGGTAAGGCTTTTCTCCGGGCCGAACCTGCAGAAAAGGTACCCCGGGAACAGCGGCTTTTGCTTCATGACACTCCGGCATCCCCGAATGTTGCCCACCTCCATGCGCGGCAGATAAGCTTGCAGGTTCTTCCTCTCCAAGAAATAAAGCGCTCGCTCTTCTTCACGCGGCTTGGACTGCACAACATACCATTTTAAGCCCTCTTCAAGGGTTCGGGATGAGGGGGAGGGTTGCAACGGGTATGGATGAACTGACGTCCTGGGCACTTTCTTGTTTATCTGATACATGAATTTTCACCTTAAATGAACCGCTCAATCGCCTCACGCGTTCGATCACACTTTTCCACCGAATCCGATAGAGTTGGATGATCAGGCATTGAGAACATTTCGTGCGTTTCGGCCTGAACTCGCTTGTGCTCAGAATGACCTTGACTAACTCCGTTGTAGTTCAGAACAACTTTGATGGTTCCAAATATGATCATCAGGTCCATGAGTATGTTCATGTTTTTGATGTAGAAGAGGTCGTATTTTAATTTTTCCAAAGAGTCCTCAACCGAGGCGCCATAGCCGTAGGAAATTTGGGCCCAACCAGTGAGGCCAGGTTTGACTGCGTGACGCTCTGAATAATATGGAATGATCTTTTTAAGCTTTTCCACGAATTCGGGCCGTTCGGGCCTTGGTCCAACAAAGCTCATATCACCTTTCAAAACGTTCCACATTTGGGGTATTTCATCCAGGCGGTATTTGCGGAGGATTTTTCCTACACGGGTTACGCGGCAGTCATCATCCTGAGCCCAGGTCGGACCGCTGTCCGCTTCGGCGTTGTCGATCATCGAACGGAACTTAACAAGCTCAAAGGGCCGCTCGCCCTGTCCACATCGTACTTGTTTGAAGATGATGGGCCCTTTGGAGTCCAACTTGATAGCGAGAGCGATAATGCCTATGAGCGGCGAAGCGAGGAGGAGTCCCAAGCCGGCCAAGATTAGACCAGTGGTCCGCTTCATAATGCGGGTAAACCTCGATTTCCGGAACCCTTTTGAGAAGATGAACCAGCTCGGGTTGATCTGCTCCACCAGTATCTTGCCGGTTAGTTTCTCATAGAATGATTCACCCTCGAGAATCTTGAATCCATTCATCTTGCAATGGAGCAAGTCTGCGGTTGGGAGACTCCCCCGCTTTTGGTCCATGGCCACAATGATCTTTCTGGACATCAAGGATTCGGCCAACTCATAGATGGAGCCATTCATATTGAATACGGGAATTCCTGAGGCGATAGTCAGCGCAGGGACAGAATTCGTTGAAACCAAACCTGTTACCTGATAGCCAGAATCACGACTTTCGCTGATTTCATCTAGGATCTTCCGGCAAAGCCGGCCTGAACCCAGCACAAGCACCTTTTCGGTAAACATCTTTTTCCTTAAAAGATAATTGTAGGCGTAGCGCCAGGAAATCCCTAAGAGGACGAAGAGAATGCTAAGGGCAAAGATACCGTTCCCAGAGAAAAGGGAGGGAACACCAAAGCAAATGAGGGCGAGGATGATAAAAGCAATGCCTATTGCCTTGGTCAGCCTCCAGCCAAGCTCCATGTAGGAATCGGTAACTTTGAGGTTATAAAGATCGTTGAAATAAAAAGAGGTCAGAAAAACTACCATGATCAGCAGAGCATTGGCCGGGATTTGGTAAGACGAGAAAAAGGCATTAAAGCTACCTAACTGGAGTGAGGTCGAGACAAGGACCACTGTGTAGATGAGGACTCCTTCCCCGCATACAAAGATGAGGTTACGCAGGGGAAGATCTTTGTTGAAAACCCGAAGAATCATACTAATCTCAAGCGTCAAAGATTTTGGGCGTCAGGTTTAGAGTCAGATTATTTTCAATTTTCCTTCGGGTAATACCCGTTGTAGGAGTGGAGATCCCCCTGACTCCCATTGCTGGCATTGAAAACTATGCCCAAGATCTTGTCGCGACCTATGTTATTGGTAACCTGAAGAAGAAGCTCCCGTGAAGTTTTGCCGGATCGCGCTATCAGCAGCACTCCGTCCACCATCGAGGCCAGAACACTGCCCTCTGGAGTAAATTGGGCCGGCGGGGTATCGATAATGACATAGCGATCCTGATATCGGTCTTTAAGCTCCCTGATGAGCGCCCTCATTTTCTCGGAACTGAGGAGTTCAGAAGGGTTCACCGGTGTTTCGCCTGCTGGGAGGAGGGTTAACTTTTCCACCGGCGTCTTCACCAGGTACTGAGATAGCGAGTTGCCATCCTCCAAGTACTCCCGGAGACCTCGATGTAGCTCCAAACCAAAGCTCTGATGAAGCTTCGGGGAACGGAGGTCGCAGTCCACCAAAAGAACGTGTTCATCCAATCCCCGGGCGATGCTGACCGCTAGATTGGCCGCAACCATGGTTTTGCCATCAAAGGGCTGCGGACTGCTAACCATTATTGTCTTGCAGGGCTGGCAGTTCTGGGTGAATAGCAACTTGGCACGCAGTATCTTGAAGCATTCCGCTACCGGTGTATTAGGTTCCAGGACAGAAACCAGGAGGGGGTCTAGATTGCCGAGAGATTGGCGAGAAGGCGGATGAGGTGCTTCCGGAACGCCGGTGTCAAGTTTGAGAGCTTCAATTTCTTCACGACCTATCTCAACGAATTTATCGGTGGCCAGTCCAGCAGGCTGTCCTCCACTGGACATTTCTGCTTTTTTTAGTGCATCGGAGAATTTGCCCATTTCGAATCTCCTTTTTCAATTGTTCGGTTTATTTCGTTCCTTACGCTAGCCTCGCTCGCTAGAGAGCACATCCAGATCTCTTAGGCCATTGATAACTAGGCTCGCCGAGCGAGTCTCCGCTAATTGCTTTGTATAGCTCCGGGCTAATAACTGAATGCATAAATCTACTTTTTCAACTGACCACGTCATCCGCCAAACCAGCGTGATAAGAAGTGGCCATTAGCCCGGTGGTTTACATAAGCCGGCGTCCAGTATCCGTGCTGTCCTCCATCCCCATTGTCACAGTTCAAATTCATGTCCCTGGCGCATTCGCGTATGATCTTGGGATTGACAATAGGCTTTCCTAACGTAAAGCCAGAGAGCAAAGCGTTGTCACAGAGGATGTTGATCACTCGAGGATAGCCCTTTGAATATTCACAGATGAGTTTGAGTGCTTTATTACTAAAAAGGTTCGGATTGACGGCACCGGCTACCAATAGACGATTCCTGATATAGGCAGCGGTATCTTCTTTATTTAAAGGCCTGATATGGTACTGAATGGTAACCCGTTGACTCAAAGCTCGCATTCGAAAACCGTTTAAATTTTGTCGCAATTCAGGCTGACCTACCAGAAAAATATTCAGAAGTTTTTGCGTGGGAGTCTCCAGGTTGGAAAGAAGCCTCACCTCTTCCAGTAGTCTTGGTGGCAGAGCCTGAGCCTCGTCAATGATAAGCAAAACATTCTGCCCGTTTGTGGCACTTTCTTGGAGACGAGATCGTAAGTCCCGAAGAAATTTTACCTTTGATCTGTAGTAGCCTCTGAATCTCAGAGCAAAATAGAAACTTCGATACAGGTCATTTACGCTTAGTCTTGGATTATTGATCGAAATAATTCGCGTTGAGCCGTTCAATCTTCGATACAAATCATTCAGCAAGGTAGTCTTGCCGGTACCTACGTCCCCGGTTAAGAGCAGGAAGCCCTTGTGTTGGTCTATTCCGTAAATCAGACGGGCGAGGGCCTCCTCATGCGTTTCACTTAAATAAAGAAAGCGTGGATCAGGTGTTACCTCAAAGGGACGCTCCTTTAGCCTGTAGTATTTCTTATACATGGGCCTTTTCGCCAATTGGGGTTAGTACTGAATTCATATTATTGATAGCGTTAATATCTGGTTGCTTATAACAAAAACGGCGCATTTTTAGTCCACAGCACGAGCAAAGCGTAGAACAGGGCGGATACCAAGCACACCAGCATGGAGACAGCGAAGCCTCTTTTGAACATGCCCCAAGAGCGATTTTTACCAGTATGAATGGCCGGGATGGAAGCGAGCACCGGGAGTTGCAAAAAACTCTCCAACTCCTTCTTATCCCAGAACGCCTTGTCCAAATGCTCGCGAAAGAATGTTATGCCGAAACTGCAGGCAAGGGCCAGCGCGAAACCAACGAATAGCACCTTCGGGATGTTGGGTTTGAAGGGTTTCTCGGGCAGATTGGCCGGTTCGAGGATCCTGAACTGTTCCCCCTTCTGGGTACGTTCGAGATTCTCTGCCATCTCTGCTTGCAGCTTTCTTTGAAGCAAGGCTTGATAGCTCCCGTCAACCTGTTCGTAGTCGCGACGCAAATCCACATACATTTGTTCCAGCTTTGGCCCGTTCTCAAGGCGCCTGCGATACTCCTCTATAGCAGAGCCGAGTTTCCTTCTTTCCTCCCTGTACTTTTCCATTTCTCCGTCTAGCATGTCGAGTTGGCTTAGCAGGTATTCTGGCTGTCCCGGCATCATTTGCGGCACTTCCCCTTGACCAGGTAATGACGCAGAGACCGCCGCATGCCCCTCTTTATGCTCTTGTTCCATGCGCGCGATCACCGTGGCCAATCTGACTACATCAGGGTGTCGTTCTGTGTAACGTGATCTGAGGTCTTTAATTTGCTCACGAAGTTGATCGAGGGTCAGTGGTATCTGAGAGTCGACCTGCAGGGTTTCCGTCTTTCCCCACTGTGTTCTCAGAACTAGCTTGCGGTTCTCGATCTGTTGAAGGGTATCATTGAGAGACGCCATTTGCTGTTGTAATTGCTGTAGGATGCGGTAATTATTTTCCATATTCTCGGGTAGTATACCGATGTATTTCGTTTTGAACTGACGCACGAGTTCTTCCTTTTCCCGGAGCTTCTCTCTCACCCGTGCAAGCTCACGCTCGATGAATTTTACGGTACCTTCTGTCTGCTCTTCCCGCACCTTGAGATTGTAATCAATGAAGAGATCGGCAATAGCTGCGGCGACATCCTTGACCTTGACTGGGTCCGCTCCCACATATGAGACCTCGAAGGAAGCAGGTGAATCTCCTGTACCCTTAGCTCTTATATTTACGCTAATGTTCGAGCGCATGGCCTCAACCGCGTCGTACATGGTTGTAGATTTCTGAACCTCCGGGTAGAGATTGTACTTTTTTATCAATCCTTCCACATTAGGCCGGCTCATAACTTGTTGACTCAGGATGCTCAGACGGGACCTTGCATCGGATGTGACTAAGGGTCGCACATAGTCAGTGGGCACTTCCTGAGGCTGGATCAAAACGAGAGTGCTCGACTTGTAAGTCTTTGGCGCCTTGATGCAGTAAACCACAGTGGCTAGGCTGATAATGAAAAAGGGTAGCAACAAGTACCAGAGCCGGCGTCGCAAGACGTCCATAATATACTGGGTGTCAAATCCATCTTTGAAAATCATTTTCGAACCCTCAAATAAGTTTAGGGGCAGTGGTCAGTATCGGCGTTTAGCTGAATAGCGGAGCAGTTGACATATTTGAGCGCATTGAAAACTGATTGCCGATTTGTGACCTCTGACCGCTGTTGCTTGTTTCTGGATAGGCTCCGCTCGTTCAGGTTTATCTGGCCTTTTGTAAATATTGGAAATTTATTTATAATGAAGATTCGAGCAACCCCTTCCCCTCCCCTTTATCCCCTCCCGCCAGGGGAGGGAAATGATTTTTTGGATAAGCAACTAACTAGTTGGCAATGATTCCTTTTGCCTAGGGCAAGAAAATCGTATCGTCTGGTAGAAGTTGAATGTTTTGGCTCAAATCCTCGCCCGATACGATAGCATTATAGTCAACTCTGAAAGTCTTTTCGGATCCTTCAATTTCTCTGACCAACCTGATATCGGAGCGATCGGCCCATTCGGAAAGGCCACCAGCGAGCGAGAGTGCCTGGAGAATTGTCATGTCTTTTTGCAGTGGATATTCTCCTGGGTTGTTGATTTTACCCAAAACGTAAACTTTCTTACTGCGACTTTCTACCATGGTGACCGAAACCTCGGGGATCTCCACATAATTCTTGTACTTCATAATAAGTTGCTCTCTAAGTTCCGCGCAGGTGAGACCGGCAGCCTTGACATCGTTCACGAGCGGCAGGGAGATCTTACCATCTAAACGAACTGCGATCTCTTTGGACAATTCGGGCTCCTTCCAAATATTAATGGACAAAATGTCACCCGGCCCGATGGTTGAGGCATTTTGAGACATTCTCGCGTGCTGCTCAGTCTCTTGCTGCTTCACTAGGGTCCTTACTGAAAGGACATTACCCCCGCATGAAACGACGAGCGCACATACTATAAACAAAGCGGCAAAAGTTTTTTTCTTAACCATTTTATTCACCCTTCCAAAAAAGATTTATTGAAACAACATTATGGACAAATGAGCCAGACCCCGATGCCCTTCTGTAAGCTGCGGGCACTGATGTCCTCTGACTCACAATCGCAGAATAATTATTTGCAAAGTTCAGCACGCAACCCATTAGCAATGAAGATGAGAACATGACGTCTCCGACTCTATGGCAAGGTGCACTGATCTTGATCATTGCATACCGTATCTTTCCCGATCATAGATCGATACTCTTCTTGAATCTTGTATTCGTTGATTTTGTTGAGCAGGGCTTTGTAACTTATCTTCAGTAATTCTGAAGCCTTTCGCCGATTCCAACGGGTATAGCACAAAGCTTCCAGTATGGCGCTGGTCTCGGCCTTACGCGCTGCCTCCTTGCAGAGTTCTTTCAAGCTGCATCTGCCCCGAGAACTGGACGTGAAAGCTGTAGAACTAGAGGCTGTGGGGCGGTATCCGACTCTACCTTGTTCAACCGTCGAGGGAGATTGATCCCTAAGCTTATTCCAGAAGCATTCCTCATTCCTAAGTACGGTGATGCTCTGAATGATGTTTTCTAGTTCACGGATGTTACCTGGCCAGGAGTACTGATGGAACAATTCCAGGGTGGTTTCCTTGAGGTTTGCCTTCTCTCTGCCATATCGGGCGGCGTATTTCTCTAGTAAATAATCGGTCAGTGCCATTAGATCCTCTTTGCGCTCTCGCAGGGGTGGCAGGTGGACTCTCACCACATTGAGCCGGTAGTAGAGATCCGATCTGAAAGATCCCTCCGAAACCATTTGCGTCAGTCTTGCGTTGGTGACTGCAAACACCCTGACATCTACTTTTGTATTTGTAGTGCTCCCCAGAGCGCTCAATTCGCTGTCTTGAAGGACCTGAAGAAGTTTGGCCTGCAGTGACAGTGGCATTTCGCCGATTTCATCTAGAAGCAGTGATCCTCGGTGAGCAAGTTTGAATTTACCTGGCTTTTGTTGCCAGGCACCCGTAAAGGCACCCTTCTCAAAACCGAATAATTCGCTCTCGAGGAGGTTGGCTGGCAGGGCGGCACTATTAACCTTGATAAAAGGGTTGTTGGCCCGAGAGGAAAGCAGGTGAATGGCTCGCGCCACCAGTTCCTTCCCTGTCCCGCTCTCGCCTGTGATGAGTATGGTAACGTCGGATTTGCTCAGGCGGAATACGTTTTCTTTAACCCGCAGTATGGCGGGACTTTGACCAATGATGATATCCTTTACTTCTTGATAACGCGAGTTCTGCGGACCATTGGTCAGTCTTTTTATGGTCAGTTTTAACTCTTTGGGTTTGAACGTAGATGGAATGGTGTCGTAATTCGCACAGGAACGAATCACATTCTCTCCAGGTGTGTTCCTTTCATCACCAATTACCAAGAGAGGTATCCCATTTTTCTTTTCTTGAACAATCTTGAAAAAATCTTTTGCTTCTTCTGTATCGTTACATGAACCCAGAAGTATCAGGTCAGGATTTTGGTGACGCAAGTCATCCAAGAGGTCAATCTTCATTTGATGGGCATGTGGCTGAAAACCCATTATCTCTATGAGCTGGGTAAGGTAGTCCCGCGTGGCCGGGGAATCCTCAACGATTAGGATTTTTTTGGGCTCCATAATAAACTACCTGGCATTGGCTAGGGTTCACTCTAATGAAACGTCTTGAGCTTCCTCTTGATGCAAAAAGCCGGGCTTCTCATATCATCACTGTTAATTAATTTGAGAATTTGCATGCTGCAGTCAAAAGCTAAAAAACTTTCAGGGCCTTACGCTGAAGGATTCTAGAATCACCGTTCTACCAATCTAGCCCCTTTGTGTTAGGAGGACATCCTGTACTTTTTAAGCCTGATCGATCCGGAGTGGTTTGTCCGCTTTCGCGCTCTCGCCGGCTTCCGGATCTGAGAATGACCTGTTGGCGGGTTATGCCTTGGACTAGCAAAGCAATTGAGCTGTTTCGGTTTGTCGGCTCCATACGAGCAAAGTTGATGCCAAATTCAGAAAGTTCACTCGGTCTCGGTAGCCAAGGGAGAAGTAACTCTCCGCAGCTAAAAGGAATTTAGCAAAAAAAAAATTTGAGAAGATGGATGGCTGGAGTAGGAGCCGTGGCCTAACCCAGCCATGCTTTTGAGTCCTAGTGAGAGAATATCAGTGAAAGTCAAGGTGAGATTTTTACTAAATATATTGGAAAGATAGGAGAGTGTGGAGTAAGCGACAGGCCTTAGGTATTCCTAAATCGTTAAGCAAAAAAAAGCCAATTCATTACATAATAGAAAGAAATGCAGTAGGAGGGAAAAAAATTGTCTCACATGTGAAACAGAATACACAAGGAGAGAAAATAGATTCCCTCAAAGCTCAGGAGCCAAGCCGTGCTCCTTTATCTTATAAAGGAGAGCCTTATAACTAATCTGGAGAATCTTCGCTGCCTTCTTGCGATTCCACTCTGTTTCCAGAAGAACGGCTCGGATGAGTCCGCTCTCAGCTTTTCGGATTGCCTCCTTTTTTACTTCCTTTAACGGGGGAAAATTCTCCGCTGTCAGAATCCCTTCCTCTGGACTACTTTCCACGGATGAGGGGGACTGGGTTATCTGTTCGTTCAGATCGCAGCGTCCTGTCTCCCGAGCCACCATTTCCTCTCTTAATGTCGCCCAATCACCCAACAGCACCAAGCGTTTGACCGTATTCTTGAGCTCCCTTACATTGCCGGGCCAAGAATATTTGAAGAAGAAATCCATCAATTCATCGTCGATATCGAACTTTTGCCCTCTTATCTCACTGGCGAACTTCTGGGAAAAATAACGGGTAAGTAGTTTGATGTCTTCAGGTCTTTCCCTCAGAGGAGCAATGGCTATCTTGACAATATTCAGGCGATAGTAAAGATCTTCACGAAAGAGCCCATCCGCAATATCTTGTTCAAGGTCATGATTGGTGGCGGCCAGTATCCAACAATTGACCTTAATGTCACGCTTACCTCCCAATCGCGAGAACTGAAGATCCTGCAATACTTGGAGCATCTTAGACTGAAGGTAAAGGGGCATATCACCTATTTCATCCAATAGAATAGTCCCATTATGAGCTAGCTCGAACTTTCCTTTCTTTGTATTATCTGCACCGGTAAAAGCTCCCCTCTCATAACCAAACAGCTCGCTCTCGAGAAGTTCGCCGGGTATAGCGGCGCAATTCACTTTGATAAAAGGTTTGGGCCCACGGTGTGAAAGTATATGGAGAGAACGAGATACCAATTCTTTTCCAACTCCGCTTTCACCACTGATGAGAATATTCAAATCGGTGTCAGCAACTTGGCGGATGAGTGTTTTCGTTTTTTCAATGGATTTGCTCGAGCCAATGAGAAGACGATCGCAAATGTCCATAACTCTTACATCGAGCCTTTCTTATCCCCCCCATGGAAGGGGATCAGGTAAAAGCGGAACGAGGGATATCTACCCCAGAAGTACCCTATTGACTTTACTTATTACATTAACACAGAAAATGTTCAACAGTCTCTCGTCGCACTCCAAAGAGAGTGAGTGCTTCACCGTTGGCCAGCTTCGCTCAACCTTATGCTAATGGTCGTCCGAGAAGCTCTTCAGCCACACATATTATCTAAAGGTGTATTTATGAGAGGCCAAATAGAGCTCAGCTATGCCTTTTGCAGCTACAGGTCAAATTCTCGGCTCTGGAAATTCATATAGTTCCTCCGCAAGGTCGGCAAACCTGGTTCCCAGGCACATCTGGATGGTCCCGCAAAAAACCTAGTGCTCTACCAGGCCTGGCGGTTTGGTGGAGCACGACCTGGTACGGCCAGAATTCACTTTTCTGTTGGCGGAAACTAAGTGCACGTTTTTCCAGCTCGCATCAAAGAGGAAAAACCAGCTAATCAACCCCCGGTAAAGGTGAATTGCCACCACTGCGTAGCTACCTACGCTTGCCAAGACGCAGGAACCTGCAGATACACTTAGTTTCTTTCCCTGTAGCTGAGACCGCAAACTACCCCTTCAGCTTCCAAGGTGAACTGGAAATTTGTCAAGTTTATGAATTATTTAACTACCACATGAGAGAAGTATATTCAAGGAAATAGTACTAGAAGAGAGGGCAATTAACCTAGGAATTCTGACAACTACCAGTATCTGACTTATCAGACGGCAACAGACGTGCTCGAAAACGACAAAAGAAACACCAGTCTCCCAAGAGGTTAAAAGGGGAAGCAGGGGAGTGTAGAAATCTCACCTAAATGAAAGACTTCTGCCTAGATCATCCATCTAACGCCTACTGTTCATCCCAGAAAGGACAAGTCAGCCGGAGGCTTTGATCCTAAAGGGCCAGTGGATGGTCTAGAAACTTGAAGGGGGTGAAACAAGAGTAGCTTACGAGTTCTCGAGAGCAGTTAATCCCTTTGCCACTTAATAACAAAAGAGCAAATATCGATGAGATCTAGGTAATAAACCGTCACTCGACTTCTTGAAAAGAAACCTAGGTGAGCTCATCTCCAGGATTTCTCTTTATTCGACTCGCTCAAATTGTTTAAGTGTTTTAGTAAATTGTAGCGCGACCTCACAGTTTGCCCAATCGAGCCTAGCTACCGCCGCCTTGCCTTGTAGGACAATCGTCGCGTCCTGCCCGGAGAAAGTAGGTGGAATAAAGATGCTAACGAGAACCCTATCCCGGAGTTTTAACCGTCGCCATTCTTTAGTTTTGATAAGGCTCCCTTCCTGGCTCAAATTTTTCGTCACTCCCTCAATAGACGAATCCAACCCTTTTCTATTGAGCGTGGCCTCGAAATTGAGATTCAGTCTTTGGTGCTGTCTGTCGTCAGTGGGTTCTATCATACCTTGAATGTCCTTTGGTAGAGGGCACCAGCAGAAAGGGAACACTCTTGCTTGTTGCTAAAAGCAATTGTTATGCCACCATTTTAAGTATTTGCAATTATTTAGCTTTTATCCGCAGAAGTTTTTCGAAACGAATAGTCTAATGTAAATATTGTCGGCACGTTATGGGTAGCTTTTCTGTAAGTATACTTAATAGCAACGCAGCTTTTCTTAAATATTTAATTCATTTATCCAAAGGAGAGCGGCAAAGACTTTTCTTACAAAGAGTCGTTCTCCCTGTCGAGGTTTTTTACATGAGATGCCATCCTTTTCTTCAGTTTCAGCTTCTCCATACCATGAGTCAAGCTATAGCTAGAAGAAATTTTCTTCTTCTGACACCCCCCCCGGGACGACCGCAACTTTCTTTCAAAGTAAAGCATCCCACGCATAGCCGGGGGCTTTGGTCCATGAGCCAACCCGAAAGGCTGGCGCCCCCATAGGGGGCGATTCAGAGATCAATGTCTTGTGGCGAGACGAAAGCCGTATTCGTGAATGAAATCCCCCTAAAGAGGCTATCCGACAACTATGTTTGCTGAGAGAAATCTATGGTGAATCCTGTTTAGCTAGAACTTACCCTTCCCCTCCCCTGGCGGGAGGGGGCAAGGGGGGGTCTGAACCTGGTACATAGGTTACCCATGTCCGTGGTTGCACGTTAGCTCTTTTGCTGTGAATGGTTTTCAGTGACAATCATGGTCAAAAATCAACTTACGCAAGAGCTCTCGGACAGCCTCTCTAATGCCTGCCATTGTCATTCTGAGCGAAGCGAAGAATCTCATCGTCTAAGGTACTTACGCGTTGGAGATTCTTCGGCTAACGCCTCAGAATGACGTTGTCGGACAGCCTCCCGAGGGGGATTTTCCTGAGCATTCGTCTTCCCGAAGATCACCACAGCATATTTACTCTACAAGCAAAGCTAAACCACACCACCAGCACAGCAGGTGGGTTTGAAACTACTAAAAAAGTGCCTGTGATGTTAATTTAGAGATCGGAACCCGTGCCAAAAGATTCTTTTACGAAATGAAAGAGGGCCTGATGCCGCAGGCCGCCTTCCGCTTCTATGCATAACTTTCCAGCTGACAACCATGCTTAGTATCATAAGCAATACTGTTAGAATCTTCGCGGCTAAAGAGGTCTTAACCAGAATGTAGCTGATACCTACCAGAGGCATGAGCAGGGCACGGACAATGGACTTCAGCCAGTCGTACCTTTCAATATAATTCGCACCGTAGGGACCATATTTATAATACTTCTCTACAAAACATTGCCCTGGTCTGTTGGTCAGCAGATATTGATCCCTGAATTCTCGAAGCAGTTTCACCTGAGGTTTTACATATGAGCCGAAGGCTGCGGTGGCAATGAAGCAGCCACCCCCTGTTGCACCTGAATCAGGTCCAACGGTGCTAACCAAGGTGCTAGCATTTGTAACTCCACCCGGATCTACGATGATGCCGTTCGCTACCCCATCACTGTCGCCGTGGCCTCCGTCCTTGAGCTCTATAGTTACTGACTTATCATCCGGATTGAATGCTGTGTAATGGGTGTAGTCTTGCCAGCCACTGACAGTGCTATAGAGATAATATCCATCAGCATTGGGAATGTCCTCTGAGTAATAGATTCTTACTAGGGCAGTGGCTCCGGGTTGGTTTACCCTAAGGCGATAGCAGGCAAGTCCAAACATGAATGTCTCCGGCCTATTCCTTTTGTCAAGGATGGCAGCTGGATTGACGGGTTCTAGCACTTCAATGGCATCAATGGAAGATGAAAGCTTGCTGACTCCAATAGGTTCATTGCTGCCGACGGCTGACTGCATGGACTTGATAAAGTCTGGCTGATCGTTATCCGGAATGGAGTCCTGGTTGAGGTCTACAGTGTCATCAACTTCTCTATCATCTGGGATACCGTTACCATCAAAATCGACAATATCAGAGGTCGTGGTAAACTCAACTGGATCGGACCATTCCGAGGCCTCAGAATAAGTGCCATAAAACTGTACACTAACAACATATGTAGTATCTCGGTCGAACACCGCATGCGGTACTTTTAGTTTTGTCAGTTGTTCAGAACTGATGATGTCGAGAACCACTGAGGAATCTTGTTGTTTAATAATCTGCCAACGGCTCTCTGTGTGGGAATCACCGTCAGGATCTGAAAAAGGCTCGGTCTGAACAGTCAAAAGCAAGTCGACCTCCATTTCACCATCATATGGTGTGGTGATAACCGGCTTGACTGGGGGTTGGGTATGATTTTCAACTTCTAAGCTCACAGAGATCGTCTGCGCATCATTGTCCGCATTGGGATCACTGATGGTGATGGTTGCAGTATAGCGGCCAACTGTTAGTCCAGAAGTATTGTAGTTAACACTGATTGTGTCCTGCTCACCGGTCGATGAGCCGCTACTTGGGCTGACGCTAAGCCAGTTTCTGTTATCTGAAATTGTATAATTTAGTGCTCCATCACCTGAGTCCCACACCTGAAATGTCTGACTCCTAGCATCTGAACCCTCAGTACTGGAATTCGAGAGGGAAGTCGTGCTTAGGGATATTCTCGATGAAGTTGGACGGGCAGTTACCGTCAAGCTCACAGAGATCGTCTGCGCATCATTGTCCGCATTGGGATCACTGATGGTAATAGTGCCATTGTAGTTCCCACGGGTCAGTTCGGAGGTATTGTAACTGACTGTGATTGTATCTTGCTCGCCGTCTGAGGTGCCCCTGTTCGGGCTGACGCTCAACCAGTTCCCATTCCACCAGTTCCTATCGTCTGAGATCGAATAACTCAGTGTCCCTCCACCTGAGTTCCTTACCGTGAAGGTCTGGCTCGAGGCGTGCCTCCCTTCGGTGCAAGAGTTGGATAGAGAATTCGTGCTCAGCGAAATGCTAGGCGGAGACGACTGGGCATTGACTGTTAAGCTCACTGAGATCGTCTGCGCATCATTGTCCGCATTGGGATCACTGATGGTAATAGTGCCATTGTAGTTCCCACGGGTCAGTCCAGAGGTATTGTAACTGACTGTGATTGTATCTTGCTCGCCGTCTGAGGTGCCACTGCTCGGGCTGACACTTAGCCAACTTCTGTTATCTGAAATTGTATAATTCAGAGTATTTATACCTGAGTTCCACACCTCGAATGTCTGACTTGGAGCGTCCGAACCCTCGGTGCAGGAGTTCGAGAGGGAAGTGGTGCTGAGCGATATTCTGGGAGTCGTCGCGGGTATGTAAGTCTCCTCATTAGAATCACCGCTTTCACCTGCAGAATTATATGCTCTGACGACGAAATGGTAGGTAGTGAGATCGGCTAGCCCCGAAATAGTACCTCTGGTAGTTGTTCCTTCCCAATCAGGCGAATTGTAGTTATAGCTTTGCCCATCTTCCCTGGCGAACAGTCTGTATCCAGTAGCGCCCACACTAGAATCCCATTCCAGAGTCACATCAACTACTGCAGAAGCTATAGAAGGATAGGATAGTATAGAAATTAAGACTATTAATGATAGACACAAAAATCCAAGGCAATTAAAGTAAATTTTTGTATACTTTTTTTCCAAAATACTAATCATTTTATATCCTTTATCTAATTGAAATATCTGTTTTTTTTGTAACTCGATATATTTTTTCTGCCGTATAGAAGAGCAAGGGGGGTGCCAAGGGCAGGGGGCATAGGGCATAGAGCATGGGGAATTGGGTATATTTTTTTTGTTATTACGAAGAGATAAAGATTATGGTGGCGGAAGGGGTGTTTTGAATTAGGAGTCGTTTTGGTTGGGATTCTTGCATGGAAGTATATAAAAATGCACAATTTCGGGCACCACGGTGTAAAGAATTAACCACGGAGTCACACGGGCGAAAACAGAAAAACCTTTCCCGGTAGGCACTAAGAAACATTTCACCACAGAGACACAGGGAAAAAGCTTAGCAGGCAGTGGGCAGCAAAAGACATTTAACCGCGGACACACCCCAGTGAAATAGGCCCGCCCTGTGGAATCCTGCCGAGGCAGGTTCTCGAAGAGAAATTCCACAGGGCAAGCATTTCACGGGGCAGGCGCAGACGTCAACGACGACTAGGCACCCCTTCGACAAGCACAGGGCAAGTAGGAACTAAGCACTAGGCACTATCGCTGGCGCGGTTGGAGGTTGCAGGAGCGCGAACAAAGTTCGCTTGAGGTTGGAGGCAAGGAGGAATGACGGGGCGAGGAGGGCATGGGGATAGAAGACAGAGGGCGGAATCAGTAGCCAGTTGGCAGCTAGCAGCAGGTAGGGGTCAATGACGCCTAGGCAGTAGGCACTGTAAGACAAAAGCCGGAAGTAAGAGGTCGGAAGTCGGAGGGCAGTTAGAATCCAGTAGTTTAATTTCGAATTTAAGATTTAGTCTTGTGATTGCAGATCCAGGACTGCTGGATGAGGATTAGGATCTACAGATTCACTAATTTCCAGAGGGGGCACCGATGGATAAAAAAGTTTGACGGTTTAACTAAATTCGAAATCCTACTCTCTGCCCTATGCTCTGCCTGTCCTGAGCTTGTCGAAGGATACCCTATGCTTGAGCCGCTCGCCGGCGAAAGACCCTTTCCATTTTTTTTCCACAATTGGCACATATTTTCCCAATATGTAGACTACATTTCGCATCATATTTCCCCCTGCATCTGATGCAACTATTTAAAAAAACAGTAAAAATTATAAAATATATAACTCTGTACAATTTTTGCATATTTATAGGACAACTGGAGGTGAGGGAAAGTACCGGATCCATTGGAGAAACTGAAGGGGATTTCACTACCAGAGGCCTCTAATTATTGCGGCTACTCTGTTTGGAGGAAGAACAGCCTGTAAGTTCTTTAAGTCCTATGAAACCACCCGATCGTCGCAAATACCCAAGGCTAAGACAGCACTTCAAGGTGCAGATTTTCAAAAACGGGGTGGATCATTCTTTTGAAGGAACCAGCACCGATGTAAGTCAGTTAGGGGCCTTCATCAAGATTAAGAAATGGCGATCTTTCAAGGTTCATGAACACGCAGTTATTGCATTCTCTCTCCCACCTGATTACACCGGACAAAACAAGACTGTCCGGCTCCAAGGAGGAGCTATCTTTGCCAGAGTTGACCAGAATAACAAAGGGATTGGAGTAGAATTCACCAAGAATTTTAAACAATTTGAGCCAGTTATTTTGCCTGATGCAGTAGGGCAAAGCTAGGTGGTCTACTAGGCACAGCAAGGCGATGCGGGGACGGGGAGAAACGGCGACGCGGCGAGAGGGCGGAAAGAAGAGAGAAAAAAGGAGACAGAAGACAGGAGGTAAGATCCAGGATACACGATGCAAGATGCAAGGATCACCATTTCGAAATTTCTTCCCTATGACCAATGCCCTGTGCCTTGACCCTTGCGCCCTGTGCCTGGAATTTACAATGATGAACCTTTTTACCTACATATTAATCCTTGCGGTGGGAGTGATTTTTGTCCTTATGATGCGGGTAATTCTGTTCTTGATTAAAGAAGAACAGGCTGTGGAAATCGAACTGGGTGAGATTGAGGAAACAACTTCCCCGGAGAACTCCAGCCGTTAATCGCATCCAACCCGTTTCCTTTCGCATTTCTCCTTTCTCATTTGGCATTAGTCTGTTTGCATTTCTTCTTTCTCCTCATTTCAAGCCTGAATTAACCGCAGACCCACGCAGGCAGGCGCAGACAAAAGATTCACCACGAAGAACAAGGATTTAAACAGAAAGGACTTTCGCTAGAATCATGAAAGTACGAAAGGCACGAAAAGTAAAGAGAATGATCGCTCAAACCGTTGAAGTCGTTCAATACGTTCAATTCATCTACTGACCTCCCTCCGAGCCTCAGGCCCTAAAGGCCGGAGGCTGATCTCCCACCTCCAACTTATCAGCTTTTTCCTCAATCCACATTCCGCAATTCGAAATTCGCAATCCGAAATTATTTTCCCTCCGCCTCCAACCTCCAACTCTATGCCCTATGCAGCGAGCCGTATGGCTCGCTCACAACGGTGTCAAAAGTTACACTCCTAGATTCAAAAAGTGTACATAAGTAGTTTGTGTCGAATAACTTGACAAGCCGGGTTTAGCTTGGCCATCTTGGAAAACCGTTTACAACATTAGATAAACTGGGTTGCTGCGTTATTTTTCAGTCCTACACCTGATACGGAATGAAATTTGCAATTCTCAATAATGGTTTTTTCTGGATGATCCGTGTAAGACATTTTATTTTCCACCAATCTTGGTTACGAGGGAGCGCAAAATCCAATGACCACCCCGAACAAGCGCAAGCAAGTCAGAATTAAAAAATATTTCAGAGCAAAGCTCTCCAAGGCTGGCACACCTGACTCAATTGAAGGAAAGACGGAGAATGTGAGCCAGGGGGGGGCGTTCATAAAAACAAAGGACTGGCAATCTTTTCAGCCAGATGATAAAACTACCATCACTGTCTTCCTCCCGCCTATTTTTTCTGGCCAGGATGGCACTATAGGGTTGCATGGGTCAGCTGTAGTTACCAGGGTGGATGAGGAAAATGAAGGTGTGGCTGTTGAGTTTCTCCAAAACTTCAAACAATTTGAACGAATTGAGGAAATGGCAATACCTGGCAAGATAAAATACAAGAATTTGGCTCATTACCTGTCATCCTTTTCAGGTATGCCACCCGGCAAATTTACCGAAAGTCACCCCGATGGCTTTCTGGTTGAAAAATCACAGAAAAGCCTGGATAAAGAGGTTATTTTTCAGTTTAGTACGAAATCATTTGAAGATCCACAGGTACTGGAAGCACAAAAGCAAGGTGTTACACTCGGGGACGTACTGGAGGCAAGGGTCATAGAGATTGGGGAAAGGAAGGCAGACACTGCCACCACTCAGATCACGATTGGCCGTGCTGCGCAAAATGATATTATTCTCTACAATAAGATGGTCTCCAAATCACATGCTTATCTAAAGGTTCCTGAAACCGGCGGGGACTGTTCCTTAGTGGACGTTGGCTCAAAGAACGGTACCCTCTTGAACGGCGATGAGATAACTCCTAATCAAGCGTATACGCTGGCAGATGGGGATGAAATATCATTTGGGCCTGAAACCACAGTGGTTTATTTTTCTGCAAGAACCTTCCATGAGTTTTTGACACAATTGAAGACGCCCACCGCGTAAAACTCCGCACTAGGCACCAAAGTAAAAAAGAATTCAGGAGCCAGGAGTCATAATCCAGAAGGTAAAGAGCATAGAGTGACTGAAATTTGCCCCAGGCCCTGCTCTTTTGATGGGGCGAGCCTCTGTGCCCGCCCACAGCAGTGTCTGTGGGAGAGGCTTTCAGCCGCGATAAGCTGAGTAGCCAGTATTCAGTTGGGCATCGAGCGTAGTGCAAAGGACATAGAGTGAGTTACATTTTACCCTATGCTCTATGCCCTATGCCCCATGCTCTTCAAACTGACAACTGACGTTGCTGTAGCGGCTGGGCCGCCTAGGAAACCGACGTTGCTTTACAAGCAAAGCTGTCTGTGTTATAAGCGCCTTCCAAAATTCAGAGGTCAGAGGACAGACGGCAGAGAACATAAAAAACTATATAACCGCAGACGCACATAGACAAACGCTGAGAAAATATAACCACCAAGGCAGGAAGACACTAAGAACATGAATAGACAAGAGTGCAACTTGTTTGACAGGATTTACCCGGTACGATCCTTCGGACCTACGGGCAGGCAGGATTTACCGGATTGGAAAAACAAAAGCGGTAGAGTCAATGCTAGAATCGCTTAAGGAGCCCTGCAGAGCAGGGGGCCCGATGGTGGCCCATCGGGCCTTGTGGGAAGTGTTTGGTGGCAAGGATAAGCTGGCTAATATTTGCCACCAAGCGCTTCACACAGACTCCTTAGGTGATCCTAACCTTGCTAACTTTGTTCCTTGGTGTTTTGGTGATTAACAAAATTGTCGAACTCATTTAACAACATATCCAGGAGATTCTTATGCTGGCAGGCAGAATGCGGAGAATGGTGCTGATCATTACCTGGCTTGTCGTTGTTTCCTTATCGTCCCCGCAAATAGCCTCAGCTCAGGAGATGCCGCACCCTTTTGCGGTGGCTGTGCGTTCAGCTGTGCTAGTGGATGCCAATTCTGGACAATTCCTCTATGGACAAAACCCTGACGAGCGCATTAGCCCTGCAAGTTTTGCCAAATTGCTCACGCTGTTTGTGGTCTTCGACGCTATTGAGCAAGGCCAGGTTGTCCTGGAAGACAAAGTGTGGATCAGTAAAAAGGCCTGGCGCACCGGAGGTTCCAAGATGTTTGTCCGCCAGGGAGATCGCGTTCCTCTGGTGGAACTGGTCAAAGGAATTGCGGTGGTGTCCGGCAATGATGCCTGTGTGGCAGTTGCTGAGTTCATCCAGGGAAATGAGCAATCTTTTGTTGAGAAGATGAACCAGAAACTGCGAGATCTTGGCCTTGAAAACAGCCAGTTTCAGACGGTTAATGGGTTGCCTGCACCTGATCAATACACCACTGCCAGGGACATGGCTTTGTTGGCGCTGGCTTATGTTCAAGCCCATCCAGAAGCGCTTCAATACCATCGGATGAAGGAGTTTACGCACGAAAACATTCGCCAAAAAAATCGCAACAGACTCTTGTGGCGAGATGACTCGGTTGACGGCTTGAAAACCGGACACACTGAGAACGCAGGTTACCATCTTCTGACCACTGCCAAGAGGGAAGACCAGCGTTTCATTGCTGTAGTAATGGGCGCCAAAAACAATTCAATCCGCGAGAGAGACTCACTGCGGTTGCTCAACTACGGCTTCCGCAATTTTGTATCAGTGCGGCTCTTTAAAAAGGGAGATGTGCTGGCGCAGCTTTCCGTTTGGAAAGGAAGCGAGGGTCAAGTTCAATTGGTGGCAAGTGAAATTGGGGTTGTCACCGTGCCTATTGCCAAGCAGGCTGACATTTCCTGGCAGGCGAAATCTCCTGACCGGCTATTTGCCCCCATTGAAAGAGGCCAGTCCATAGGCCAGGCAGTAATTGGCACCAAGGATGAAGTATTCAAAACTGTGGACCTGGTTGCCGACCGAGATATCCTCCGGGCCGGCTTTTTCAGGCAGACAGCTCATAGTGCTGCTCTTATTGCCTCTGATCATGGAGGAACTCTCGCATTAGCCGTAGTTCTCCTTCTGGCAGCAGTTTCCCTAGTCTGGTATTTGAGGCAGCGGAAGCCGAAACGGCGGAGGAGTTCGAGGCAGTAATTAACCGCAGACGTCAACGACGACTAGGCACTAGGAAGTAAGCGCTAGGCACCTCAGGACGATACGGAGATGGGGCGAAACGGGGAAACGGAGAGAAT
>Ga0209536_100004682_pt1 | contig 21548 bp, 21 predicted proteins | sample DeeMarSeWOR28_12_FD_187461 | JGI IMG/M metagenome (GOLD analysis project Ga0209536, IMG submission 187461) | Marine sediment microbial communities from White Oak River estuary, North Carolina - WOR-2-8_12 (SPAdes) (version 2) | ecosystem: Environmental > Aquatic > Marine > Intertidal zone >... | reverse complement strand
CTCAAACTCTTTCTGTTTCTTCAGCTTGTCGTACAAGACCATTATTCTGCCCTGAGAATTCAGCGGCATGCCATTCACAGCAGTGATCACATCATCGGGATCGATGCCCCACTCGTTCATGATCTCCGGGTTTCGAAGAGCTTCCAGACGAAAACCTACCAGCTTTCCGTCTTCCATGACCGGTGTCGCCGAAAAATCACGCATCACATCGGCTGTTTTCCTGGGGGTGGATGCCTTGGTTCCACCGGGATCTTCGACCGGCTGGCTTTCCGTGTCCGATTGATTGCCGGAAGGTTCATCTTCGGGGTCCAGCATGAGCGCTTCCTGCCGTCCGGCATGCAACAAAATGACACGGTCTGGCTCGATGCTGTGGATCTCGACCTTGTCGGCGACTCGATCATGGGTGGAATAGCTGCGCGCGCCATCCTGTTCACTCTCAATGATCGCGCGGGCCTGATCCTGATCCGCGGAATACATCAGGCCAACCAATTTCAGGTTCAGTGACGTCCTGGGCTGGTCAACGGAGTCAGAGCCCCCTGTCGTCGGATTCGATGCGGACCGGATCAAGGGGTAGCGCAGAATGTCCTGCAGCGATTCCGGTTCTGTATTCCGGGGCGAGGGAGGAACGAGAGCCGCCGCTTGCGGCGACCCGTTGTCGAGGAGCCACAACTTCCATACCAGGGAACCCGCCTGCCACAAGACGTAAAAGCCCAGTAGTGCGGTAATGCCGACCACCGTAATGCGGTGGTTGAGCATTTTTCGGAGATTGAGCCAGAGAAAGGGGAAACCGCCTTTTGCCATCGTCACCATCTGGCTGGATTCCGGGTTCTGGAACAGGCGATCAAGTCGTTATCCACGTGATGCATACATTCTCGGTAATGTAACGCCTGCCTGCGGGTATTGACCGCTGCTTGTTTCTCCCGACCCAGGCCGTTGCTCGAGTTGTCTTTATTGGTCGTCAAAGGATTCCGGACGTCGCGGGCCCGGATTCAGGACAGCTTTCGACCCCTGGAATCCGTGGCGATACCGCATCGTGCTTGGAGTATAGCCGATGTTGTGGGGCCGAGGTATTCCACCTGACCTGTCTGCGGTCAAGAGTTCAAAGACGCATTTACGGGGAATTCTCCACGCCGGGCGTGCAGTTTTCAACCGCATCCGCCCGCTGTCAACCATAATTGATTCATGATTTGGAACCAATTCATGACCTAAATCATGGTGTGGTCAACCGGGTGATGGTCTCCTATGTCTTGGCGCAGTCCGGAATTCCAGTTCTACGGCTGGCATCGTTTCAGTACAGATGGAGGACACATAATGAAGAACCGTTTTTTCCTGTGGGTTGCCGCATGTCTGGTCCTCTTGCTGGGCATCAGCTTTTCGGTTCCCGCCAAGAGTGCCGACTCCGATCGATTTGGATTCACGGAGGCGGACAAAGCCTATTATTTGACCGAGGAACTGTTTCTGTTGATAGCGCCGGGGATAGATTTCACGCTGATCGATTTTGCGATCCCGGCAGACCGGCAACCCGAGGTGACCTTCACTGTCACTGATCCGGTCGGTGATGCACTGGAACCGGATGATTTTGACCCGGCATCAAACCCCCTGCGCGAGGTGAACCTGCGTTTCATGCTGACCTACATCCCCCTGGGGGAAGAGAACAAGGTCAAGTACACGGAGGGGTCGCGTGATGAAGGTGGCGTATACACCGACATGGGGGACGGCGTTTACATGTACAAGTTCGCCACGGTCCTGCCGGAAGACTACGAGACCGATGCCACCCATACGCTGGCTTCCGTGGCGACTCGTGACTTGAGAACGCGGACCACGGGCCTGGAGCCTGACCTCGGCCGGTACTTCGACAATGACGTGTACAACTTCGTGCCGTCGGGCGCCGGCGAGCCGACGCCGCGCGACATCATTGTCACCGAGACCTGCAACAACTGCCACAATCCGCTCGGCGAGCACGGCGGACGCTACATGGAAGTGCAGGTCTGCACCCAGTGCCACAACCCTGATTACCTCGGTGGCGAAGGCGACGAGCTGAGCTATGAGTTCAGCGCGATGGTCCACCGTATTCACTCGAGTAACGAGCCGGAAATCGGCGCGATCCACTACCCGACGGCGATCAACGACTGCCAGGTCTGCCATACGCCCGGCGGACCGACTGCCGACATGCCGCTGGTCGCGAGCCCCAACCCGATTACCAGTTGCGGCAAGGGCTTCGGCATGACCGAGGTGGTCTGGGGCGCCGACGATAACGTCGAGGTTCGGATCAATTCAGCGACCGGCCCGTTGTTTGCACAGGGCGGCCCCAGTGGTTCCCAGGCAACCGGCGAGTGGGTCACCGACGGCATGGATTTCTTCCTGCTCGATCGCGATAGCGGTGAAACCCTCCAGAAGACCAACGTCGACCTGACCGTCTTCGGCTGTGCCGGCAATGCACCGTATACCTATGGCAATCCAGAGGACACAGCGGGCGCACTGCACAGCAACTGGATGACCAGGCCATCGCGCGCCGCTTGTGGTTCCTGCCACGTCGACATCGACTTCGAGAATGGCGTCGGCCACCCGGCGCAGCCGGACGACGAATTCTGCAGCTTCTGCCACCAGGCCGACAGCGGCAACGAATTCGACCGCTCGGTGGCCGGTGCGCACACGCAGCCGCTGGCGTCCTCGGTGATGACCGGCGTGCTGGTTACGATCAAGGAAGTCAGCAACACGGGCCCGGGCCAGAGCCCGACCGTTCTTTTCTCTCTGGCTGACAAGAAGGGGCCGCTCGATCCTTCGGCGCTCGAGACCTTTACGCTGACGTTGAATGGGCCGAACGACGACTTCGAGGTGAACATCCGGGAGAACGCGCTCGGTAAAGTCACGCCGGTGGGTAGCGACTGGAGCTACACGTTCGCCGCCAAGATTCCCATGGATGCCGAGGGTTCGTTCTCGGTGGGTTACGAGGGACGGATCACGCGGAGCGTGAACGGGGCCGACCGGCGCGATTCCGCCGAAAACGCCCTGTTCGCCGTGGCCGTCACGGATTCGGAACCCCAGGCGCGCCGCGAGGTGGTCGACGACGCCAAGTGCGAAGCCTGCCACTCGAACCTGAGCCTGCACGGCGACAACCGCAAGAACGCGACCGAGTACTGCCAGACTTGCCACATGCCCAACGCGACGGACGAAGAGGTCCGGCTGGAAGGCGAGGACGTGTCGATCCACTTCAAGTACATGGTCCACAAGATTCACCGTGGAGCCCAGCTCGAGAACCTGCCGTACATCGTCTACGGCTATCGCAGCAGCGTGCATGACTACAGCGATGTGCACTTCCCGGGCGACCTGCGTGATTGCGCGGCCTGCCACGAGGGCACTACCTACAACCTGCCGTTGCCGGAGGGCGCTCTGCCGACGCACGACCCGAGCTCCTATCTCGTCGACATGGGCCCGGAGACGGCGACCTGCCTGTCCTGCCACGACGGCCTGTCGGCCGCGTCGCATGCGTCCGCGAACACCGGTGACCTGGGCGAGTCCTGCTCGACCTGCCACGGTGCCGGCAAGACCTACTCGGTCGAGCGGGTACACGCCAGGTAAGGCATAGAGAATCGGGCAGGGAAGCCCGCAGCGAGCCCTGGGGCGGGATGTTTCGGCATCCCGCCCCTTCTCTATGGGGCGGCCGCTCCGGCCTTGCGCCGGTTGACGTAGTCAGCCAGTTCCTCGTCGATGGCCGGGTCCAGCGGCGGCTGCCGGTATTCTTTCAACAATGATTTCCAGATGCGGTTCGCGCGAACCTGAGCATCCTCGGCCCCCGCTTCCTGCCAGGTTTCGAAATTGCGGCGCTCGCTGAGGAACGGCTCGTAAAACGCCGACTGATACCGTGACATCGTGTGGCTCACGCCGAAGAAGTGCCCGCCGGGGCCGGCCTCGGCGATCGCGTCCAGCGCCAGCGTTTCCGGCGTGACCTCGATCGGCCGCAGGTACTCGGCCATCATCTGCAGCATTTCGGCGTCCACGATCAGCTTTTCGAACGATGCCGTCAACCCGCTCTCCAGCCAGCCGGCCGCGTGCACGATGATGTTGGCGCCGCCACTGATCGCGGCCCACAGCGACATCGCGCTCTCGTAGGTCGATTGCGCGTCGACCACGTTGGACGAGGTGACGCTGCTGGAGCGGAACGGCAGGCTGTAGCGCCGCGCCAGCTGCCCGCTGGCCTGGGCCGCCTTTGCGTACTCCGGCGTGCCGAAGGCCGGCGAGCCCGAACGCATGTCCACGTTGGAGGTGAAGGCGCCATAGACCGCCGGCGCCCCGGGCCGCACCGCCTGCACCAGCGTGATGCCGGCCAGCGCCTCGGCGTTCTGCTGCGCCAGCGTGCCCGCCAGCGTGACCGGCGCCATGGCCCCGGCGAGTGTGAACGGGGTGACGCAAACCGCCTGCCCGGCCGACGCCATCTCGATGAGCCCCTCGGCCATCGGGACGTCGAGCTGACGCGGCGAATTGGTGTTGATGATGGCGAACAGGGCGGGTTTGGCGGCCAGTTCCTCCGCCGTGAATCCCAGCGCGATCCGGGCCATGTTGATGGCGTCGCGCGCGCGTTCGCCGCCCAGAGCGACCGGTTGCCAGTTCTTGTCCGTCAGGCGGATCTGCGACAGGTACAGGTCGAGGTGGCGGGTTTCCGCGGGCAGTTCGATCGGCTCGAACGCCCCGCCGCCCTCCTGGTGGATGATGTCCAGGCTCTGCACCAGGCGCAGGTAGTCGCAGGCGTCTTCGAAGCGGCCGCGCCGCCGCCCGCGGTCGAGGTCGTTGCAGTAAGCCGGCCCGCCCACCGAGGTGAAGGCCAGGTGCCGGCCGCCGAGCCGGAAGTTCTTCGCCGGATTGCGGGCGTGCAGCGTGAACTCGGCGGGCGCCCTGGCCACGTGTTCCAGAACCAGGCCGCGGTCGAAGCGCACCATCCGGCTGTCGTTGTCGACGTCCGCGCCGGCCCGGGCCAGCAGATCGCGGGCGCCGTCGTGCAACACGCGCATGCCCTGGTTCTCGAGCAGATCCATCGAGGCCAGGTGGATGGTTTCGACCTGGTCGGCGCTCAGCACCTCGATGTGCGGGTAGGGGTTGACGATGGACCGCCACGGCAGTTGGCGCAGGCCACTGCCGCCCCGGTCCCTGCGCGTATCCCGGCTGCGCCTGGCCACGTGATTGTGTCAGCCCTGGTCGACCGGAACCGGGACGTGGTCCACGCCCCGGTCGCTTGCCCAGGCATTGATGGGCGCCAGGTTGTGCGTGCCGATGTCCCGCAGTTTCAGGAGGGTCATGAATGTCGGTCCGGGCTGGGTCGGGAACCCGCAGAATACTGCAAAACGTTCGCTCATGTTAAGCGGCGTGCATTCTCGCTGTATTGGACTATACTCGCCAGAACGATTCCCCGGTTTTAACTGCAATACAAGGATGGATACGATGCGGTCCCTGATCCTGCTTTGCCTTGTTCTCATGGTTGAAAGTTCAGCCGCGCAAATGGCTCCTGAAGAGGTGGGGGTGTCGGTATTTCCCGAGCCCACCGACAGTTGGTTCCTGATCAAGAGCAGGGCCGGCAGCTATATCTTCGATGGCGCAACCGGGGAAATGCAGGGCTTGATTTCGCATGACTGGTACACCACTGCCGTCGTGACCGACATGGGCCGAAAAGAAGCCTACCTGCTCGAATCCTTTTATTCCCGCAGCGTGCGCGGCACGCGCGACGATGTGCTGACCGTGGTCGACATGAACGATTTGTCCGCCAAGGCCGAGATCGACATTCCCGACAAGACGGCGACCCTGTCTTTCAGAAATCACATTGGCCTGCTGGGCGACGGGCGGCATGTAGTGATCTTCAACATGACCCCGGCCCAGTCCGTGAGCATTGTCGATGTCATCGATCGCGAGTTCGCCGGTGAAATTTCCACGCCCGGTTGCGCCATCATCATGCCCACGGGTACCGACGCATTCATGATGATGTGCGGCGACGGCACGCTGCAATATATCCGGATCGACGCCGATGGAGCGGAAGTCGCCCGGGCGCGGAGCAAGCCCTTCTTCGTGGTCGACGAAGACCCCGTCATCGACAAACCGATGAGAACCACGGAAGGCTGGGTCATGATCTCGTACGAGGGGCTGGCCTACCAGGTGGTTGTCGAAAAGGGAAAAATGAAGATCAGCGAACCATGGTCCCTGCTGTCCGAGGACGACAAGGCCGAGAAATGGCGGCCCGGTGGTGACCAGCCCTTCTCGGTTCACCGCGAATCAGGGCTGTTGTACGTCCTGATGCACCAGGGCGAGGCCGATACCCATTACGAACCCGGAACCGAAATCTGGGTATTCGACCTGGAGCGGAAGAAACGCACGGGCAGGCTTTCCATGGGCAGCGATGAAAACGAAGGCAACACGGCCAGTCACATACTGGTCAGCCAGGAATCCGAACCGACGCTCTACGTTTTCGACAAGGAGCGCAAGCTGCAGATCTATGACGGCATCCTGTTCCGGCTTCTTCGAACGATAGAACAAACCGGACCCGGCCCCGGACTGTTGCAGCTCCTGGCTCAAGATGATTGATCCGCTGATTATCCGGGTGCTGATGATCGCACTGGGGCTCGTGCTGGTCGGCGCGGCCTGGCACAAGCTGTCTTCAGTGCGAGAATTTGCCGCCATCGTGGCCGATTACCAACTGTTGCCGCAATCTACCGTGCCATTGGCTTCTTGGCTCATACCGGCGGCTGAAATCCTGTTGGGGTTCGCCTGGTTGGCCGGCGTGGCGACGGCCCTGGTGGCTCCTTTGACGGCCCTGATGTTCCTCGTTTACGGCTTGGCGATAGCGGCCAATCTGTTGCGGGGCAGATTGCACATCAGCTGTGGTTGCGGCCTCGGCAATTCGTCCGGCGAGAATCAGCCCCTGTCCTGGATCCTGGTGATACGCAACATTCTGCTGATGGTACTGGCTTTGCTGCCCCTGTTGCCGGCCACCGGAAGGGCCCTCTCCCCGCTTGACTGGTTTACCCTGGTCGCCGCCCTGTTGGCGACATGCCTGCTCTATTTCGGCGGCTCTCAACTGCTGCACAATCAGTCAGCCATTCGCTCCTGGAGAAATCCGCGTGCCTGAAGCCCTGCTGGCATCGAATATCATCCTGTGGTTCCTGGTGATCATCCTGTCGCTGGTGGTGTTCGCACTGGCGCGCCAGGTTGGCGTTCTGCACGAGCGCGTGGCGCCGGCGGGCGCCCTGATGCCGACCACCGGGCCCAAAGTCGGGGAACTGACCGAAGCGGGCCTCTACAAGGATCTGAACGGCGAGCCACTCACCCTGGGCGGTGTCAGCGACGATCGGCGCGCCACGCTGATCCTGTGGATTTCCCCGACTTGCCCGGTGTGCAAGGGCCTGGTGCCCACCGCCCGCTCGGTGTGTGAAGACGAAGACTTCAACCTCGTGTTCGCCAGTGACGGCGACAAGCTGGAGCAACACCAGGCCTACGTGCGCGATTTGGACATCGGCAAGTACCCCTACATCGTTTCCCAGGCGCTGGGCATGAAGTTTGCCGTCAGCAAACTGCCTTTTGCGGCTTTGATCGGCCCCGATGGCACGCTCAGGAGCAAAGGCCTGGTCAACACCCGCGAACACCTCGAAAGCCTCGCCGAGTCGATGGAAACAGGAATCGATACGTTGCAGGATTACATGAAACTGGTCGATAACCCGCCTGTCGGGCAAGCAAAGGAACACGCACAATGAAACCGAGAAACCTCATCAGCCGCAGCCTGAAACTGTTGGACCAGGTGACTGGCAACGGCAGCCGTCACCTGGCCCGGAGAACCTCCCGGCGCAGTTTCATCACGCGACTGGGCACCGTGATGACCGGGGCCGCCTTCTTGCCGCTGCTGCCCGTGGCCCGCGCATTTTCCGCGGAGCCGATCCAGGAAATGGGCGATCCGCAAAGTTGTGATTACTGGAGGTACTGCGCCCTGGGCGGCACGCTTTGTACCTGCTGCGGCGGCTCGGTCAATACCTGTCCTCCGGGTGCCGAGCCTTCACCCATAACCTGGGTGGGAACCTGCCGCAACCCGGTGGATGACCGGGACTACCTGATCTCCTACAACGATTGCTGTGGCAAATCGTTCTGCCAGCGCTGCCCCTGCGGCAATTCGGAGCGTGAAAGACCTGTTTATTTTCCGAGCAAGAGCAACAGTGTGCTCTGGTGCTTTGGCACCGAGAGTCGCGCCTATCACTGCACCGTGGGTGTTGTGCTGGGCGAAGCCTGAGCCGGCTTCGGGGAGGAAGCGCCAGGCATGCGCCCGATAGCGCTGATTCTGCTCGCGGCATTGGCGGGCCCGGCCGACGCCAGTCCCCGGAGTGATTTCCTGCTTCATTGTGCCGGCTGCCATCTGGCCGACGGCACCGGCCTTCCGCCCAGTGTTCCTTCCCTGGCCGGCCCGCTGGGGAGTATTGCTGCGTCGCCGGAAGGCCGCGACTACCTGGCGCGCGTTCCCGGCGCCTCCCAGGCGCCCCTCAGTGACGAGGACCTGGCGGCCGTCCTCAACTGGGTTCTGCAGGAACTCAACAGCGAAACACTGCCCGATTCATTTACGCCCCTGAGTGGCGAACAGGTCCGGTATTCGAGATCCAGGGTGCTGGCCGACCCCCTGAAACTGCGCAACGAACTCTGGCCCGAAGAATCGGGCTATTAGCGCCTGTTGACGCGATACCGGGTGTCAGCGCTCGCGCGTCGCCACCACTTTCTGGAACAGTCCGCCGAAGATGGTTTCCTGGCGCCAGCCGAATCGCTCCGGCTCGCTCGCATAAGCACTGATCGGGTTACGCCACAGGCTCTTGGCGTATGGCTCCAGCGTGTCGAAAACGATGCTGGTGATCAGCTTCAGCGGGTGCCACCAGCGCGGCTTGTGATAGTCCACGAATACGATTTTGCCGCCCGGCTCGACCTTGCCGAGCAGCAGGTCGACCACCTTGTGCTTGTAGTCGTCGGGTATCTCGTGCAAGAGAAAGTAGCAGCACACGACGTCGAACGGCCCGCCGGTGAAGTGGAGGATATTGCTGTGATGAACGCGGGCGTGGGAAAACCCGGCAAGCTTCCTGCTGACGCTGCGCACCTGGACTTCCGCCACGTCGACCACGTCGAGACTGCCTCGGGGGCCGACGTGCGCAGCGAGGTTGGGCGCAAAGCTCCCATATACGGAAGCCGGCTGCAGCACGCGCTGCCCCGGCCGGATCTCCGAGAAAGCCAGCCTTTGCAGCTTGTTGTGCTGTTGCCACAGGATGGTCCTGACCACGATCTCCCGGTCCAGCAGCCGGACATTGCGCGGGTTGATGTAAGCCCAGTAGTAGGTCTTTTGCAGATAGTCCGGAATTTGCGGCGCGCCGGGACCGGGGTTTAGCCGGCGGGCGGAGCCAAGGGCCGCGGAGCCCGGCACGTACAGGGATTCGCAAGGGTCCGCGCAGGCGGTCGATCGGGCAATGTCGTCCATACTGCAGTCCTGGTTTTGGAATGGGTCGCTGTGTTTCCGGCGGACTCTATCGGCGGTCCCGGTGCGTGACAATGACTTCCATCATGTCAGCGGGCATCCGCGCCAGCTTCACGAACCGGCGCGCTGCCCGTCCCGCTTCTGCTTGAATTCCTGGCCAGTTCGAAGTGGTCGGAGCGGAAGTGGTAGCCTTCCTCGACCTCGCGGTCTCCCTCTACGGAGCGCTCCCGGGCCGCAGCCGCCGCCGCGATGTAATCGTCCAGGTCGCTCATGCCCAGCCCGACCACCGTGATGTCGCGGGTGGAGCCCCCGTTGTTCATGCCGCCCGTGTTCAGGCCGCCTACCGTGTCCTTCGGTGGAAAGAGCGGGTGCGACGTGTAATAGAGCGAGCCCGGGGCGGGGCCGCTGTCCCGCTCGCGTTGTCCAGGGCGCCGTTGCGTGAATTGATCGTCCCGACCCGGTTGACGAGATCCGCGCTGGCCTTCAGCGGCATGGGAATCGCCTTGAACCCGGGCGTTTTGGCCGCCTCGTACATCCGGTCCGGGTCCAGCCCGGCCTTGGCGAACAGAGCTGCCGCGGCGTCCCGGGCAATCCAGGCTTCCATCGCGGCGAGCCCTGCGCCCCGGTCGGGATCCTGCGTGGCGCACCGTCAGAGCAGGTCCTTCATCCGGAAGTACAGCATGCCCAGCGCGATGATCTGGTTGCCGAACCATTGGCTGCCGGGGATGCGGAAGTGGGGATGGTTCGCGAACAGGTCGAAGATCTGCCGGTGGCCCGCGATGGCGTCGGCGACGACCTCGGCCAGGATGTGGGTGGCGTTGACGCCATGCCCTGAATAGCCCTGGCAATACCAGACGTTGCCGCCGATGCAGCCGAGCAGCGGCACGCGGTTCAGGACGATGCCGATCTTGCCGCCCCATTCGTAGTCCACGCGCACGCCCTGCAGTTGGGGATAGATCTTCAGCATGCGCGGCGTAAGGATGGCCTGAATGCTCGCCGGGTCGCGCCCGGAGTAATTGCAGCGGCCGCCGTACAGCAGGCGAAGGTCGGGGGACAACCGGTAGTAGTCGAGTATCTCGTTCATGTCGCAGACGGCGACATCCCGCGGATTGATTTGCCGGGCGATCTCAGCGGACAGGGGTTCGGTGGCCATGATGTAGCTTCCGGCCGGAAATACGAGGTTGGAAAGGTGCTCCGGCTCCAGTCGGTGATAGGCATTGCCGGCCAGGATGACCCGGTCCGCCCGGATGCGCCCCTTGCCGGTTTTGACGACCGGCCGGCGGCCGTGTTCGATGCCGGTGACGGGGGACTGCTCGAAGATCCGCACGCCCAGCCCCTGCGCCGCCCGAGCTTCGCCGATGCAGAGATTGAGCGGATGCAGGTGGCCGTCGTAGTCACTCACCAGGCCGCCGATAAAAGCATCGGTGCCGAGCATCGCGCGCGCCTGTTCGCGGTCCCAGAGTTCCCAGGCATGCGGGAAGCGGCGGCGTTCCAGTTGGGCGGCAAAGGCCTCCAGGTCGCGCATGTGGCGCGGCTTGACAGCCGTTTCGACGAACCCGTCCTTCAGATCGCAAGCAATCGCGTATTTCCGCACACGCTCCCGGATGATGGCGTTCCCGCGCCAGCGCAGCTCCCAGAGCATGTCGGCAATGCCGTCGCCGTGCCGCTCCTGGATTTTGGCCAGCCCGCTCAGCCCGTTGATCAGTTGGCCGCCATTCCGACCGGACGCGCCCCAGCCAACCCGGTTTGCCTCGACCAGGGCTACCGAATGTCCCCGCTCGGCCAGCGTCAACGCCGCCGCCACGCCCGTGAAGCCGGCGCCGACAATGCAAACCTCCGCCTCCGCCTGGCCTTCGAGTTCCGGGTAGTCCGTGACTTCGTTCACGGTCGCCGCGTACCACGACGCGGTGTGTTCCCGCTTTTGCCGCCCCGCGTTCAAGGGCTACTCGCGCCGTTGCCGAAGACCGGATGCATCGCCGCTCCCTGCCTTGGTCAGGACAGCAGGCCGTCGGCCAGTTTTTGCCAGGCGCCGGCCGTGCGGCTGCCCCGGTATTCCGCCCGGTCGGCCATCCGCATCAGGGTGCGCGCGGCGGTAAAGCCAAGCCACCGCAGCGGCTCGGGCTCCCATCGCTTCAGCGAAGCGCGCGAATTCACCCAGGGCGTGTGCACGCGTTCAGTGTCCCGGCGGGTCACCAGGTCGGCCAGCGTCTGGCCCGCCAGGTGCGCGGCCGCGACGCCGTTGCCGAAGTACCCGCCTGCCCAGCCGATGCGCCGGTTTTGGTCGAAGCAGACCGCGGGCCGCAGGGAGCGCGCTACACCCAGGGCCCCGCCCCAGGCGTGCGTGAAGCGCACGCCTCGCAGGGCCGGGAAAAAGCGGATCAGCGTGTCCCGCACCACGTCGAACTCCGGGTCATCGGAGGCGAACCGGCTGCGCAGCCCCGAACCGTACAGGTAGCTGCCGCGGCAGCCGAACGCGAATCGGCCGTCGGCGGTGCGCTGGCCGTAGGTGACCAGGCGATCGAGGTTACCGAAACAGTAGCGGCGCCCGAACCTCAGCCGCTCGAAGACCTCGTCCGGCAGCGGCTCGGTGGCGACCATCATGGAATGAACCGGAATCAGCATCCGCGCGCGGCCGGGCAGCGTCGGGCCGTAGCCCTCCGTGGCCAGGATGACTGTTTCCGCCCGGGCCGACCCGCCAGCAGAGCGAATCACCCCGCCGTCGTATTCGGTTACCGGGCTCCCCTCGAAGATCAGCACACCGGCCTGCTCCAGGCGCTTGGCCAGGCCAAGCGCCAGCCGCGCCGGGTGAATGGCCGCGCAGTGCGGCATGCGGACGGCGGCGAGCGCGCCGGATACGTCAGGGGTTCCGTCCAGCGCGGCGCCCTCCAGCCAGCCATAGTCCTCGTCGCCGAATCCGAGCCTGCGCAGGTAGTCCAGTTCGGCCCGCAGCCGCTCCCGTTGCGCGACGTTGACGGCGAACTGCAGCGCGCCCGAACGATCGAAGTGGCAATCCAGCGATTGCTGCTCGACGACATCCCCGATGGTGCGGACCGTCTGGAACATCAGTTTTTGCAGCCGAACGGCCGCCTCCTGTTGCGCCGGATCGTCGAGCCAGTGCTCGATTCCGGAGAGGTAGGCCGAGCACCAGCCGCCGTTGCGGCCGGAGGCGCCGAAGCCTGTGACTTCGGCTTCGAGGATCGCTATCCGGAGTTCCGGCGCCCGCTGCTTGAGGTACCAGGCCGTCCACAGGCCGGTGTAGCCCCCGCCCACGATCGCCACGTCGCAGCGGATCTCGCCGGTCAACGCCGTTCGCGGCGCCAGCCCGCCGGGCAGGTCCGCGTGCCAGAAACTCAGGTCTCGGTAGTCGTTCATCGTGCCGCTATCGCGCATGGCCCAACAGCAGCGTTCGCAGCAGGTCGGCGAGCTGCCGCCGTTGTTTCCGATCCAGGCTGGCCAAGGCCGCCGTCGCGGCTTCGAACCGGGCCGAGGTTGCCCGGTCCACGAGTTTCCGGCCCTTGGCCGTGAGCTGGACCAGCACGCGCCGCCGGTCCTTCGGGTCCGGGACGCGGCGCACCAGCCCCTGCTGTTCGAGGCGATCGATGCGGTTGGTCATGGCCCCGGAAGTCAGCCTGGCGGCATTGGCCAGTTCCGTGGCTGCCAGCAGGAAGGGCCCGCCCTGCCGCCTCAGTGCCGATAGCACGTCGTATTGCCACCACTGCAGGCCGAACTCCAAAAGGCGTTCGGCCACCTGGTCGCCGAGGACCTTGGCAAGCGCCTGGATGCGCAGCACGACCCCCATGGCATCGGTGTCCAGCTCGGGCCGCTGCGCGCTCCAGTCGTCCCGCAGATCGTCGATGATGTCCCGGCCCATAGCCGTGAGAATACCTGTATTTGGCAGGACATCAAATATCTTGACATCAAGATAAAATCGCATTACAAGGCAAATTGAAGGCACGGTGCCTTTGCACGGAGATTCACACATGGCCAAGAAAGTAGGGAAGAAGTACAGGGAACTGGATTTCGATCCTTATGACGAAGTCGACGACCTGTATGACGACGAATTGGACGTCAAGGAGCTTTCCAGGGATATTTACAGCACCGAATGGGGCGACGATTACCTCGAGCCCGAGGAGCGGTTCAGCGCGCGCCGCAAGATCGAGCGCCGCAATGACATGAGAAAACTCTACTCACAGCTGGACGAATTCGAACAGTTCGGCGATCGTGGTGACTGGTAAGGCGGTCGAACCCCGCTTCAGAACATAGCCGCCAGGACGCCCGGTAGGAGCGGCTTTAGCCGCGATTTCTCTAGGCGGCCGCGTTAGCCGCGATCGCTTCGCCGTAGCGCTTTCACAGCCATTTGCGCGAGTGGAATACGGCGAGGATGCCGCCGGCGGCCAGCAGCATCAGCAAAACCAGGATCCAGAATGACCAGGGGTTTGCGGTGCCCGGCAGGCCGGCGACGTTCATGCCCATAAGGCCGGTCAGGAAGGAGAGCGGCAGGAACACGGCCGCCACGATGGACAGGACCAGCATCCGGGCGTTTTGCTCGTGGGCCAGCAGGCCCAGGAACTCCTCCTGAGCCACCAGCGCGCGTTCGCGCACCAGGTCCAGGTCTTCGAGGTTCAGCGTCAGGCTGTTGAGCTGTTCGCGCAACTCGATCGACTCGGCCGCGCTGAACAGCGGATCCCCGATGCGGGAAAGGCGGTCCAGCGCCTCCCGCTGCGGTGAAAGATAGCGGCGGATGTGGGCCGTCTGGCGCCGCAGGTGGTTGAACGCGCCTCTGCTCTGGAGGCCGCCACTGAGGTTGATTTCGTCCTCCGCCTTGTCGATGTTCGCTTCGATCTTCTCTATGCCTTCGCCGATGTAGCGGTTGAGTCTTTCCACCAGTTCGAGGACGAACGATGCCGGCGCGCCCGGGCCGTCGCCCCGATTCAGCGCCTCCCTGATTTCCGTCAGCGATCGGAGCGAGCGGCGGGCGGCGGTGACCACGCGGCCCGGCTCGAGCCAGATGCGCACCGAAATCATGTCTTCGAGCCGGGCGCCGGGGTTCAGGTTGACGCCCCGCAGCATGGTCAGCGCCCCGCTGCCGTGCTGCAGGCAGCGGGGCCTGCTCTCGGGATCCAGCATGGCGGCGATGATCGTTTCATCGAAGCCGCTCTCGTTCCAGGCCCATTCGCCGGCCGCCGGGTTGGCGAAGTCGATGTGAATCCATACCGGGCCGGCGCCGGGGGCGATGGCTTCCGCCGGCTCGAGCAGCCGCACGCCGCCGCTGCCATCCAGCCCCATTGCCGTCACCCCGGAAGCCTGTGCAGGCTCTGCGGAAGCATTCATTGGCTGCCCTCCCGGTGGCCGGGTCCGTCATCGCACGGCGCCACCGTGCGGATGTCGAGCGGCGTTTTGGCGTAAAGATGCACGTCGCGCTGCGGGAAGGCGATGACGATGTCGTTCTCGCGGCACAGCTCGTCGATGCGGAAGCGAATATCGCTGCGGATCATGCGCAGATCGCGTTCGGCCCCGGCCTCGCACCAGAAGAACAGGTCGAAGATCAGCGCGTTGTCGCCGAAGTCCTCGAATATGACGAGGGGGCGCGGTTCGGCCAACGTCTCCTTGTGTTCCCGGGCCGCCTGGAGCAACAGTTCTTCGACCCGCCGCACCGGCGATCCGTAGACGACGCCGACCCGCACGAGCGACCTGAATTTGCGATCGATCAGGGTCCAGTTGACGACCATGCGCTCGAGCATCTGGCTGTTGGGCACCAGCAGGTGCACGCCGTCGACGCGCCTGATGCGGGTCGACCGGTTGCCGATGGACTCGACGACGCCCCGGCTGTCGTCGATCTCGACGAAGTCCCCGATGCGGACCGGGCGCTCCGACATCAGGATCCATCCGCTGATGAGGTTATTGATGATGTTCTGGGCGCCGAAACCGATGCCGATCGCGACCGCGCCGCTGATGAAGGCCAGCGCGGTGACCGGGATGTCCAGCATGCCGAGGGCGGTAATGAACAGCAGGATCAGAATGGCGTAGAAAAACACCCGCTGGATGATCAGCGCCGCGTTCGGATCGACTTTCGATTTCGTGAGCTGCCGCCCGAGCAGCCGCTTCAGGTACCAGGCGAACACCAGGCCCAGAACGACGACCAACGTGGTGAGCACAATCTGGCTGACCGTAACCTCGAGACCGGAACCCATCCGGATCAGCGGGAAATGCCAGTATTTTTCGAGTTCGTTCATGCAGGATCAGAGCCGGTTTGCAAGTGGCATGTCAACAGCATACCACCGGATCGGAACGCCTCGCTGTCAGCCCGGCGGGTTGCGCTCCAGCAGGGGCAACTCCTCGCCCTGTAGCCGGGCCACGATGACCGTGCAGCAGGCGTCGCCGAACACGTTGGTGGCCGTGCGGGACATGTCCAGGACGCGGTCGAAGACCAGCAGCACGCCGAGCGCCTCGATCGGCAGGCCGATGGCCGTCAGGATGATGGCGATCGCCACCAGCGACGCGGAGGGGACTCCCGCGACGCCGATCGAGGTGATCAGGGCGATCGTCACGACCAGGAATTGCGTGACGAAGCTCAACTCGAGACCGTAGGCCTGGGCGATGAAGATCGCCGCCATGCACTCGTACAGCGCGGTGCCGTTCATGTTGACGGTGGCGCCCAGCGGCAGCACGAAGCTGGTGTACTTGTTGGGTACGCCGCCGCGGTGCTCGAGATTGTCCATCGTCACCGGCAGCGTCGCTGACGACGAGGACGTCGAGAACGCGGTCAGCAGCGCCGGGGCGACGGCCTTGAACAGGCGCGTGGGGCTGCGCTTTGCGATCAAACGGACGAAGGCCGGCAGGGTCAGGAAAAAGTGGATCAGCAGCGCGGCGATGACCGCCACGCTGAACGTGACCAGCGGGCCGGCGGCATCGAAGCCGGTCTTGGCCACGACCGCGGCGACCAGCGCGAAGATGCCGTAGGGCGCGAAGCCCATCACCCAGTGCGTAACCTTGAGCATGGTTTCGAACACCGCGCTGGTGAAGCGATAGAGGGTCTCGGCCAGTTCATGCTCGATCTGCGACATGAAATAGCCGAACAGTGCGCTGAAAAAGATCAGCGCCAGCATCTCGTTGGCGGCAGCCGCCGCCAGTATGTTCTCCGGAACCGCGCGCAGGAGGATCTGTGGAATCTCGCCCAGGCCACGACCGGCGATTCGCTCCTGCAGGTCCTGGGGGTTAGCCGCCAGGGCCAGCAGGTCGCCGGCCGGTTCGCCGTCGACGATGCCCGGCTGCACGAGGTTGACGATGATCAGCCCGGTAATGATGGCCGTGCCGGTGGTCAGCACGTAGAACAGGGCGGTCCTGAATCCCATGCTGCCCAGTGAGTCGGTGTTGCCCAGGCCGGCCACGCCGAGGGCGATCGACGACGCGATCAGCGGCACGATCAACATTTTCAGTGCGTTCAGGAACAACTGGCCGCCGAAGTCGTACACCGAGAGCAGCGGAGTCCCCAGCACCGACACGTCGGTGCTCAGGTAGCCGGCGATCGCGCCCAGCACCAGGGCGATCAGGATTTTCCAGTGGATCGCCATGCCGTTGCCGTTGTCGATGGTCGGGGTGGTCGCCGGTTTGTCGTTCATCGTTGTCCCGCAAGTTGCGTGCGCACCCAATCCGCCGTGGCGATGGGACGCCGCGAAGCGCGCGTCCCCTGCAACAGTGCCAGTTCGGATGCAACCAGTTGCGCATTATTGCGCGCCACGGTGCCGTCTGGCAAAAACCGATTGTTTTCGAAGCCGATGCGGACATGCCCACCGAGCGCCGCGGCGCGCTGCACCGCGGCGGGTTCGGCCGGGCCGAAACAACAGACAGCCCATGGAAAGGCGCCCGGTTCGAAGGCCGCCAGAAAGGCGTCGAGCTCCCCCGGATCACCCTCCAGGGAGTCGCTGTAACGGCCGAGCACGAACAGGGCGAACGGTCGGGTGGCGCCGAAGATTCCTGCTTGCCTGAGCCGTTCGAAGCGGGCGGCCTCGTCTGCGGTGTAAAGGATGTACTGCGGCCAGATGCCGAGTTCCACCAATTCCCGGAAAAAGGCCCCGGCCTCCGCTTCGGCCTCCGGATCGGGGCACAGTTCGCGTAGCGCCAGCGACACGGCTTCGGGCTTCAATTCACGGACCAGGGCCATTTGCTGGCAGCGGTCGTACAGGCCGACGGCCTCGGTGGTGGCCTGCAGCACGAGCCGGTCACCCACCCGGTCGCGGATGGCGTCCATGGCCCGGCGGTAGCGTTCCGCGTCGAGCACGTGCCTGCCGCGGTCGTCGCGCACGTGCAGGTGCAGGATCGAGACACCGCTGTCAGCGAGTTCCGCGGCGCAATCCGCGATTTCCATCGTTGTCAGCGGCACCGCCGGGTGGCCGGTCTTGTCGAGCCGCGCGCCGTTCGGGGCCGCGATGACGGCCAGCGGCCGGTGACCGCCTTCAGGCATCGAAAGCCCGGTCCAGCACGACAGCGAGCTTGTCGGCGCACTCCTGCATGTGCGACTCCTCGAGGATCATGGGCGGTGCCAACATGATATGCGGCACGAACGCGCCGTCCACCTCGATGCCGCCCGGGTAGCAGATCAGACCGGCGTCCATCGCCAGGCGCATCAGGTGCGCGGGCAGCCGACCGCCGTCGGCAAAGCCGCGGCCGGTCTCCCGGTCGGCGACCAGTTCCAGCGCCCGGAACAGGCCGCGGCCGCGGATGTCGCCGACGTTGGGATGCCCGGCGAAGCGCTCCTCGAGCAGGCGCCCGAAGCGCTGACCATATTCCCGGGTCCTGGCCAGCAGGCCTTCCCGGTCCAGCACCTCCTGCACCGCGACCCCCGCCGCGCAGGCCACCGGGTGGCCGATGTAGGTGTGGCCGTGGGCGAAACCGGAGGCCTCCAGCGTGCCGGCGACCTTGCCGCACAGGACCGTCGCGGCCAGCGGCTGGTAGCCTCCGCCGATGCCCTTGGCCAGGGTGGCGATGTCCGGGCGAGAGCCGTCGTGCTCGAAGGCGAAAAAGGTTCCGGTACGGCCCATGCCGCACATGATCTCGTCGGCGATCCAGAGGATGCCGTGCCGGTCGCAGATCGCGCGAATGCGCTGCAGGTACCCGGGCTCGGCGGCGACGACACCGAGCGAGGAGCCGACGACGGGCTCGCAGATGAAGGCGGCAACCCGGTCAGGGCCCGCGGCGAGGATTGCCGTCTCGAGTTCGCCGGCGACCCGGTCCACGTAGTCTTCCATGCTCTCGCCGGCCCTGCGTCCGCGGTGCGCGTAGCAGGGCGCGATCCGCGGCCAGTCCAGCAGGGGCGCCGCCGAGGCCCGCCGGCGGGCGTCGTTGCCGCTGACCGACAGCGCGCCCAGGGTATTGCCATGGTAGCTGTGCTCGCGGCTGATGATGATCTTCCTGTCCGGCTCGCCCCGAGCGCTCCAGTACTGCCAGGTAATCTTCAATGCGGTTTCGTTGGCCTCCGAGCCGCCGGACGTGAAGTAAGCGCGTGCGCCGGGATCGCCAAAGCGCTCGACCAGGCGCCGGGCCAGGCGCTCCTGCGGTTCATTGGTGAAAAATGCCGTATGTGCAAAGGCCAGGGCGCCGACCTGCTTGCGGACCGCCGCCACCACGTCAGGCTGCGCGTGGCCCAGGCAACTGACCGCCGCACCGCCGCTCATGTCGAGGTAGCGCTTGCCGCTCTCGTCCCGGATGTACATGCCCCGCGCCGAAAGGGCCTTCGGATAGGTCACCGAGGGGGCGCGATAAAGTACCGATGTCATTTGCGTGTGGCCCTGAGTTTGCGCGGTTCAGGCAGCGGTTTTCATTAAGCGTGTTCCACCAAATATAAGTCAAATCAGATTTTTTGTTTCATGCATAATCTGTATCTATAATTTGTCTTGCAGGACAAAGGATACGGAGCATGAACTTTCGTCACGTCGAGGTGTTTTTCGCGGTCATGACCTGCGGTACCGTGACCGAGGCGGCGCGGCAACTCGGGGTGTCGCAGCCGTCGGTGACGACCACCATCCAGCAGGCCGAGGCGCGGCTGGGCATCCGTCTCTTCCAGCGCGAAGGCGGACGCCTCGTGCCGACCGCCGAGGCGCGCATCCTGTTCGAGGAGGCCGAGCGGGCCCATGACGCGCTCGCCGCCTTTCGCGCGCTGGCCAGCCGCTTGCGCCTCGGGGAGGGCGGCCACGTGCGCATCGCGGCGGTTCCGTCACTGTCGCTCGAGCTGCTGCCGGACGCCATCGCGCGATTCGAGGAATTGCACAGCGGCTTCAACTACTCGGTGACGACGCTCAATACCGAGGAGATTCTGCACGAACTCGACTCGCGGGCGGGGACGTTTCACCTGGGATTCTCGTTCGGCGCGCACGCGGACTCGGGCTTTCCGACCCAGACCGTCGGCGAAGCGGAGCTGTTCGCCGCATTTCCGGCCCGCTGGGACGTTCCGGGCGACGGCACCGTCGAACTCGGCGACCTGGCGGAACTCCCCTATATCGCAGGCTTCGATTCCACGCCGGTCGGCCAGATCTGCAGCAACCTGTTCACCGCGGCCGCCGTGCAGCCGCGAATCGTCGCCCGGATTCACACGCACCATCTGGCGGGACGGCTGGTGCAGCGGGGCATCGGCTACGCGATCCTGGACTCCGTCACGGTGCGTGCATTGCTGCATGACAGCCTCGCGGACGCGGTGACGCTGCGCCGCATGGCCGGTGCGCCGACGTTGCCGGTCACCGCGATATTCCGCGCCCAACGTTCGGCGAGCAACCAGGCGAGCCTGTTCGTCCGGTGCTTCGAGCAGGCTTACGAAGCCCTGACGAACACCGTAGAGGATCGAATTCCCTGAGAATCCACTCACTCTATGGATGTATAAGTCAAGACTATACATCTGGATTTTATATTTACTCAGTTGATTTTTGCCGTTAACATTTTGTTAACCGGCAGCCGACTATTTCAAGCACAAACTCTGCCCGGTAACTCGCCGCGCGGCAACGCGCCTCACGCAAGCAGGAGCGCAAGCAGGAGATAGCCATGTTTCACCACCATCCAGCGAGTTTATTGGCCAGGGGAACGGTTCTGGCAGCGGCCATGTTTCTCGCATTCAATGCGTTTGCCCAGGATGCAGATGCCGAAGAGGAATCCGCTGAAAAGGCACTCGAAGAGGTCATCGTCACCGGTACGCACATTGCCGGGCTCGACGAGACCGTGTTGCCGGTAACGGTCATGAGCGCAGAGGCCATCGAGGCCACCGGCGCGATCAACATGGCTGAAGTTTTGAGCTTCATCCCGGCGATCAGCGACCTCGAGTTCGAGGACAACAACAACGGCACCAACGGCGCCCGCGGCGCCGTCTCCAGCGCCGCCCTGCGCGGCCTGCCGTCCGCCTACACGCTGGTGCTCCTGAACGGCCGCCGCATGGTCACCTGGGCGACCTTCCAACCGCAGAACAGCGTGCCCTCGACGTTCACCAACATCAACGCCATCCCGACTTCGGCGATACAGCGCGTCGAAGTGCTGCGGGACGGAGCGGCGCCGCTGTACGGCGCCGATGCGATCGCCGGTGTCGTGAACTTCGTGACCTACTCCAACTATGACGGCATCCGCCTCAGCGGCCGTTACGGCTGGAGCGACGACACCAATTACGACGAGTCCGAGGTGACCGCCGCCGGCGGCTGGGACTTCAACGACGGGCGGTCGAACTTCAGCCTGTTCGGCTCCTGGTACGACCGCAGCCACGTCCACATGAACGAAATGGACGATCTCTACTATGATCTGGACCGCCGGCAGAACCCGCGAATCCCCGAATCCTGGCAGGGCGACAGCCAGCTCCGCAACACCTCGACGCTGACGCCGTACGCCCGTTTCGAAACCGGCTCGCTGCGCGAGGACGGCAGTTGGATCCGTTCCGGGTCCTACCACGTGGACCCGGCGACCGGCGAAATCCGCAGCGGCAGCGGGTCGGCCCGTTACAACTTCAACGAAGACGCCTGGGTCGTCCCTGAAACCGAGCGTTTCAACATCATGGGCAGCTTCAAGCACGACTTCTCCGGCGGCATGCAGTTCTTCGCCGACGCCT
>Ga0209536_100004681_pt1 | contig 21552 bp, 19 predicted proteins | sample DeeMarSeWOR28_12_FD_187461 | JGI IMG/M metagenome (GOLD analysis project Ga0209536, IMG submission 187461) | Marine sediment microbial communities from White Oak River estuary, North Carolina - WOR-2-8_12 (SPAdes) (version 2) | ecosystem: Environmental > Aquatic > Marine > Intertidal zone >... | reverse complement strand
TCCTCGATCGTGTGCACGGCGTTGCGGTAGGCGCGGATGCGGAACGGGTTCTCCCCGCCCTTGATCTCGAGCAGCGTGGCCATCTCCTTGAGCGCGGCGGCGATCTCGAGGTTTTCCATCAGCTGCCCTCCCACTCCACCAGCTTTTTCAGGAACGCTTTCTCGTCCAGCACCGGGATCCCCAGCGAATCCGCCTTCTCGAGCTTCGAGCCCGGGTCCTCGCCCGCGACCACGTAATCCGTCTTCTTGCTCACCGACCCGGTGGCCTTCGCCCCGAGCGCCTCGACCCGCTTCTTCGCATCGCTCCGGCTCATCGAATCCAGCCCCCCCGTGAACACGAAAGTCTTCCCTTCCAGGGCGCCGCCAACGACCGGCCGTTCGGGCGCCGCCAGTTCGCGCATGTACGAGAGCAGCCGTTCCAGGTTCTCGGCGTTGTGCGGCTCCGCGAAGAACTCCGTGATGCGGCCCGCCATGATCGGGCCGACTCCGTCCACCGTTTCCAGCGTCTCGGCGTCGGCAGAACGCAGCGACTCCATGTCGCCGAACGCCCGGGCGAGGTCCCGGGCCACGGCAACGCCCACCTCGGGAATCCCGAGCCCGTACAGGAAGCGGGCGAGTTCCGTGCTGCGGGCGGCGTCGATCGCATCCACCAGGTTGTTCGCCGACAGTTCGGCGAAGCCCTCGAGCTCCATCAGCTGGTCGGCGGTCAGCTCGAACAGGTCCGGCACCCGCTTCACCAGATCGTGCTCGACCAGCAGCTTCGCGGTCTCTTCGCCCAGACCCTCGATGTCCAGCGCGTTCCTCGATCCGAAGTGCTGGATCCGGCCCACCAACTGGGCGGGGCAGCCGAAGGAGTTCGGGCAGACGGAAAACGGTCCGCGCTCCTCGAGCTCCGTGCCGCAGGAGGGGCATTCCGCCGGCATCCGGAATTCGTCGCCCCGCTCGTGATCGTCTTCGGAGACCCGTTCCACGACCTGGGGGATCACGTCACCGGCCCGCTGCACCCGCACCAGGTCGCCTTCGCGGACATCCTTTCGCGCCACCTCCTCCCGGTTGTGCAGCGTGGCCCGGCTGACCGTCACGCCGCCGATTTCGACGGGCCGCATGATCGCGACCGGGGTCACGACGCCGGTCCGGCCGACGCTGGCGATAATCGAGAGGATCCGCGTGATCTCCGCCCGCGGCGGGAATTTCCATGCGAACGCCCAGCGCGGGTGGCGGGAGGTCGATCCCACCTCGTCCCGGGCGCGCAGGTCGTCCAGTTTGATTACGACCCCGTCGATCTCGAACGGGAGATCGTCCCGTTGCTCCATCGTCTCGGAGTGGTATTCGGCGAGCGCAGCGAGGTCCGCCGCCCGAGCGACCCGGTCGCTGACCCGGAATCCCCACGCGATCAGGGCCTCATGCACCTCCCACTGGGTCTTCGTATCGAGCGAGGAAGCGAACAGCACGTCATAGACGTACGCCTCGAGCGGCCGGGAGGCGGTGATCGTCGGGTCCAGCTGCCGCAGCGATCCCGCCGCCGCGTTGCGCGGATTGGCGAAGGGCTCCTTCCCCTCGGCGATCAGACGCTCGTTCAGCGCCTCGAAGCCGTCCACGCGAAGCACGATCTCGCCCCGCACGGCCAGCGTGTCGGGAATCGCCGGTGCGCCCTTCCCGCGTCTCAGCCTCAGCGGCACGGAACGGATCGTCTTCACGTTCTCGGTGATCCCCTCCCCCCGGCGCCCGTCGCCCCGGGTCGAGGCTCGCACCAGCAGGCCGTTCTCGTAGACGAGCTCGACGGAGAGCCCGTCCAGCTTCGGCTCGATCACGTACGACACGCGATCGTCGGGCAGCGCCTTTCGCAGCCGCTCGTCGAAGCGGGCCACCGCCTCGGCCGAGGCGTCCGAATCGAGGCTGAGCATCGGGGCCAGGTGCTCCACGCTCGGGAACTTCTCGGCGGGCTGCCCGCCCACGCGCCGGGTCGGAGAATCAGGACTGGCGAGCTCCGGGTGCTGCTCCTCGAGCCGCTGAAGCTCCTTGAACAGCCGATCGTACTCCGCGTCGGAGATCTCCGGCGCGTCCTTCACGTAGTAGAGCCAGTCGTTGTAGCGGATGATCTCGCGCAGCTCGTGAATCCGCTCGGCGATCTTGTCGCTGGTCATGGCAGGGCGATCATCATGGCAGGTCCGCGTGCATTCGTATCGATCGGTTCGCCGGAACCCCGGTCATCCTCGTATCGTAGTAGTCAGCCAATAATGCAGGACCCCCGGGCGCCCGGACAGGAGGCGAAGATGCCCGAGACGCTGCCGTTCACTCCCGAGGTCGCCGCGGCGACCGAGTCGATATACGAGAAGATCAAGGACTCCGTGCCCCGCTTCGAGTGGGAGATGCACGCGCCGCTGATCTACGAGATCAACCGGCTGAAGAAGGAAAAGAACGCGATCATCCTGGGGCACAACTACATGGTGCCCGAGATCTTCCATGGGATCAGCGACTACGTGGGCGACTCGCTGGGCCTGTCGATCATCGCCAAGGAGGCCGAGGCGGACATCATCGTCTTCTGCGGCGTCCACTTCATGGCCGAGACCGCGAAGATTCTCAATCCCTCCAAGACGGTACTGATTCCCGACCTCGACGCGGGCTGTTCCCTGTCCGAGAGCATCACGCCGGCCGACGTGCGGCTGATGAAGGAGCGATATCCGGGCGTCCCGGTGGTCACCTACGTGAACACGCCTGCCTCGATCAAGGCGGAGTCGGACATCTGCTGCACCTCGGCCAACGCCGTGGCGGTGGTCGAGTCGCTGGGCGTGGACAAGGTGATCTTTCTCCCCGACGAGTACCTCGGACAGAACGTCGCCAAGGAGACGGACGTCGACGTGATCGTCTGGAAGGGTCGCTGCATGGTCCACGAGCAGTTCACGGTGGACGAGATCGAAGCGTACAGGGCGCAGTATCCGGGGATCGAGGTGATCGCTCATCCCGAGTGCTCGCCGGAGGTGTGCGACGTCTCGGACTTCGTCGGTTCCACGACCGCGATGATCGACTACCTCGACGAGGCGAAGTCGAATCACGTGATCATGGTCACCGAGTGCTCGATGTCGGACAACGTGATGGAGGCCCACCCGGACCTCGAGTTCGTGCGTCCCTGCACGATCTGCCCGCACATGAAGAAGATCACGCTCGAGAAGACGCTCGCCTCCCTGCAGAACCTCCAGTACGAGATCCACCTCGAGGAGGAACTGCGGCTGAAGGCGCTGGTGGCCGTGGAGCGGATGCTCGAGATCGGTCGGAAGGATTGAGTCGGGGGAAGCGGAGATCGGGGCTCGCTCCGCTGCTCGTCGCGGGCTGGGCGCCGCTGCTGGTGGCGGTTCTCGTGCCGCTGCTGTCCGTGGGGTGCGGAGAGCCCGGCCTCGACTTCAGCGAGGGTGTCCCCCTCGCGATCACCTTCGACGATCTGCCCTGGACGGGGGGCTCCGAGGGAATCGGGCGGGCGGCGGTGCTGGAGCGTACGGACCGGCTGATCGGTCAGCTCGGGGCGCGGGGGGTTCCCGCGGTCGGTTTCGTCACCTGCCGCAACCTGCTCTCGGACGGGGGGGCGATCCGCCGCTGGCGGCAGGCCGGATTCGAGCTCGGGAATCACTCGTACAACCACTTGGATCTCAATCGGACCGATCCGGCGGAGTGGCTGGATGACGTTCGTGAATGCCATGACCGCCTGTACGCGCTGACCCGGGACTCGATCCGCTGGTTCCGGTATCCGATGCTCCACGAGGGACAGACCGTCGCGGTGCGGGATTCGGTGGCGCGGGCTCTGGCCCGGATGGGCTACCGGAACGCGCACGTGACGATCGACAACTCCGAGTGGGTGCTGGCCCGGGCGTACGACCTCGCCGTGCGCGGGAACGACTCCGTGCGCGCGGCCGAGATCGCCGACGCCTACGTCGAACACCTGGTGGAAGCGGGCCGGCATTTCCGGGCCGTCGCCCGGGAACGGTTCGGGCGCGAGACGGGCCAGGTGCTGCTGCTGCACGTGAACCGCCTGTCCGCGGACCACGCCGGAGCGGCGATCGACGCGCTCGTGGCCGACGGATTCGTGCTCCGTTCCCTGCCCGAAGTGATGACCGATCCCGTGTTCCTCGAGCGCGACGGATACGTGGGCCCGCGCGGGCTCTCGTGGCTCTACCGGGTCGAGCCCGCGATCGTTGACGATCCGTGGGACGAGTCGGCCGAGGCGGCGATCGTGGAGCGGTTCGGGGGGAGCTGAGACAACCTGTCCCGGAGAGCGGCTCCGGCGATCCCCTTTCCGGGCCCTTCACATGAAATTCGCACTTTCGCACTTCGACGCAGGGTCGCGCAGCGTTGAACCCACGCATCTCCCCCGCGCTTGACCGCGCGCGGCGCTTCAGACGGTGCGCAGCCTCATCGCTGTCCGCCAGATTCCGTCGAGCATCTCCCGGGTGAGCCGTCCGGTAAACGTGTTCTGCTGACTCGGGTGGTACGAGCCGAGCACCGGCAGCGTCTCGACGCAAACGCTCTCCGACCGCGAAGCATCGACGAACGTCTCGGCGCCATGCGCGAACTCCGGACGAGGGCGCGACACGGAGCAGCCGAGATCCGCGAGTGCGCGCAGCGAGTTGGTCCAGGCGAATCCGCCCAGCGTCACGACGACGCGCACGGAGTTGAGCAGAGCGATCTCCCGCTCGAGCCACGGCAGACAGGCGTCCCGCTCGGATGTGGTGGGCCGATTCCCGGGGGGCGCGCAGCGGACGACGGCGGTGATCCAGGCGCCGGACAGTGTCAGGCCGTCATCACGCGACTCGGAGGAAGCCTGCGACGCCAGTCCGGCCCCGTGAAGTGAGGCGTACAGCCAGTCTCCGGACCGATCGCCGGTGAACATCCGCCCCGTCCGGTTCGCCCCGTGCGCCCCGGGCGCCAGCCCGACGATCAGCAGCCAGGCCTCGGGATCCCCGAAGCCGGGCACCGGTCGGCCCCAGTAGGCCTGGTCCGCGTAGGCTGCTCGTTTGACCGTCGCCACCTGTTCCCGCCATTCCACCAGCCGGGGACAGCGCCGACAGGACGTGAGGTCCGCTTCCAGCTGTCGAAGCTCCCGCTCCGGAATGTCGGACGGGCTCATGCGGACGGGCTCATGCGCACCGACTCACCCGGAGTCCGCCTTCAACTCCACGTCCAGCGATTCCTTCGGCGCATCGAGCACCACGGACGTGTTCGTTCCCTCGATGCCGGGAAGGCCGAGCATGCTCTTGATCTCCCGGTTCATTTCCGTCTCGTTGGCGAACCGGCCGATCACCATGATGTCGAATTCGCCGGTGATCTCGTAGACGTGGGTCAGGCTCGGGTGTTCGCTGAGCGACTTCACGATCCGAGGCAGCGCTTCGCCCCGCGCCTTGATGCGGGTCACGGCCACGAGCCCGAGCCCGAGCCTGCCATAGTCGAGCACGGCGCGGTACCCGCGGATCACGCCGCGTTCTTCCAGGTCCTTCAGCCGCGCGCCGACGGTGCTGGCCGCCACGCCGAGAGTGTCGGCCAGTTGCCGATTGGAGCGGCGGGCATCGATCTGCAGCTCGCGCAGAAGCCGGGTGTCCAGGTCACGGTAAGTCACGGTTCCTTCGCCTTGCTCCGATGTTCGAGGTGCCGGAATTCGCTCCACAGGATAGCGCAGCTGGCGGCAAGGTTGCGAGGCCGACGGCGCCGGAGTCGTTTCCGGACCCGTGCCTCCGCCGCTCATCCTGCGCAACGTCCCGGGAGTGAACGGGATGCGCCGAGTTTCCCTCTCCTCGCCGGGACCCGGGTGGATTCCCGATCGCTGGGTCATCGCTTCGCTGATCGCCGCTCCCCGAGAGATCCGGCTGGACGGTGGACTGTGTCGAGCGGAGCGGGACCTGACCCCCGGTTACGGCGGCCCGCAGATCGAGTCCGCGGTGGCGGTCGGCTATCGGATTCCGATCGTTCGCCGGCTGGCTGGGGGAGATCGGTGGCCGGATGACTCCGGGCCCGGCGGAGAGATTTCCGAGCTGACCGACGAGTGAGTGCAATGCGGAGGGGGTCCGGCGCTTTCCGTCCCGGACCCCCTCTGAGCTCTGTCCGCCTACTGCTCCAGGATCTCCAGCATCAGCGCCTTCGCCCTGGGGTCGTCCGAGCGGCCGACCCAGAACACCGCGTTCTGCCTGAGACCCGGGTCGGTCTCCGTGCGCGCGATCTCCAGCAGCACGTCGAACGCCGCCGGGTCTTCGCTCTGGGTGAGCGCGAACATCAGCTGTTCCTTCTGTTCCCGGGAGTCCGCCTCGCGGTACAGCCGTCCGAACTGCGCGGCGGTGATCCCGCCGGACTGAGCGGCGGCGAACAGGGCCATCTGCCGGATCTCGGGGTCCTCGTCCGGATCCGAGGCGATGTTGAGCAGGAAGTCACCGTTCACGCCGTCCGGTGACCGAGCCAGCCCGAACAGCGCCGCCTCGCGCGCCTCGGTATCGTCCGGCGGGAGGGTCGTGAACAGGTCCATCAGGTAGCGTGTGTTCTCGGGCGACGGCTGTTGCGCCAGGCCGTGGATCGCCATCGCCCGGACATCCGGGTCCGTGTCGGGGCGCTTCGCGATGTCGCGCAGGGCGGCGGCGGACTCCGGTCCGGGCTTCTGCGCGATCGCGAACACGGCCGCCTCCTGCAGCTCGGGATCCCCGCTCTGCGCGGCCGAACGAAGCGCGCTCGCCGCCCGGGGGTCATCGCTGCGCGCCAGCCAGTGGGCCGCGTGCATCCGGACGTCAGGGTCCGGGTCGTTGGCCATCACGTCCAGCATCAGGTCGGTGGCGCGCTGGTCGTCGTCCAGCCGTCCCGCCAGGAACACCGCCTGCTGACGCAGCTCGGCGGTGTCGTCCGTGCGCGTCTTCAGGATGTTCTCGAGGATCGGGACCCCGGTCTCCGGGTCCGCCTCCATCACGGCCTGGAGCGCGTACATCTTCATCTCCGCTTCGCGCTGGGCGGCTTCCTGCAGCGCGTGCTGCCGCTCCCTCTCGGCGAGCTGTTCACGCTGCACGTGGGCTTCCTGCTGCGCATGCATCCGGGCCTGGGTCCGCTCGATCTCCGCCTCCTGGCGGCCGAGATCGGCCTGGGCACGCTCGACATCCCGCTGTGCCCGTGCCACCTCCCGCTGCACCTCCCGCTCCATGTCTGCCTGCATGCGCGCGGCTTCCCGCTGCAGGGCCTCGGCCGCCCGCGGATCTCCCAGGCGTGCAAGCTCGGCCTGCACCCGGATCGCGAGCGACTCCGCCTCCTGGTGCGTGGCGGCGTCCGGATACTGCTCCAGCTGCAGCTGCAGCGTCTTCAGCGCCTCCCGGTAGTTGGACCGGCCGCCCATCTTCGAGTACGCCAGCGCCTGGTAGTACAGCGCGTCGGCCGCGTACTGCGGCTCGGCGCTGCGTGCCTCGGCGAACAGCTGCGCCGCCTGCTCGTACTGCCCCTGGTTCAGGGCGCGCCGTGCCGCCTTGTAGATAGTGTCCGCCGGCTGCGGCCGCGGTGCCGGCAGGTACGCCGGGCTTTCCGAGGCGAGCGCTTCGGCGATCACCACGGTCTGCGCATCCGCCGCGGTGGCGATGCCCGGCAGCAGCCCGGTCGCGACCAGTCCGGCGGCCAGCAGCCCGGTGATCGGCAGGGCCGCCTGCAGCAGTCCGTCCCGGATTTCGATTGCGGTCTTCATGATTCGTCTCCTCGATCCCCTCATCATCCTCTACATCCGCACCGCGTTCGATCCGCCCGCGGTCGAAGCCGCGCGCAGCCGGAACAGCAGCCGGCTCTCATCCATTCCTTCGTCGATCCACTCGCGCTCTTCCGAGTCCGTGCCCGGCAGCTGGCTGATCTGCACCAGCACGACTTCCAGGTCGTCCAGCAGGGTCCGGAGCTCCGGGTCTTCCGCGGCGGGCGATCCGAGCAGCAGCCGGGTCCGGGTCAGGAGTGGCCGGGCCCAGTCCCGCACCTCGTCCGCCGATTCCCCGGCCTCCGCTCCAGCCCGGACCATGGTCAGGAACGTCTCGCTGCGGTCGATCAGGTCGGTCGTCGCGTATCGGTAGGGCAGCATCTCGGCGTCCGTGAGCGGGGCGCCCGCCTGTCGCGGCGAGGCGGTTCCCTCGATGCCCGCGTCGGCCACGCTCGGCGTGTCCCCGGCTGTCGGGCCGAACGGCACGTCGGTGATCCGACCCAGCGCGAACGCGATCACTAGCGCCGCGGCCACCCCGATCCATGCGAGCTTCGGTCGCGGCAGGATGCGACGTGAAGGGGCCGAGTCGATCGGACGGACCATGTCGGATCGACTCCTGGCCGCCCGGATCTCGTTCCACATCTCCTCCGTCGGAGTCGCAGGCGGAGGGTTGTACAGCCGCCGCGATGCCTCGCCGAGCGCCTTCACGAACGCCTCCTCCACCTCGGGCTCGTCCCGCGTCCCGTCGCGTTCGTCGTTCATGCCACCCACTCCTCGGCATAGTCCGCCAGTTCCACCCGCAGCTTCGCCCGCGCTCGCGACAGCTGGGCCTTCGAGGTGCCCTCCGCCACGCCCAGCGCCCGGGCGATCTCCTGGTGGGTGTATCCTTCCACGTCGTGCATCAGGAATACCTTTCTGTAACCATCCGGCAGGCCTGAAATCGCCGCCTGCAGCCGTTCCCTCAGATCCGGCTCGGATCGCCGGTCCACGCTGGCCGCTCCTCTCGCATCGTCCAGGTCCGCCTCCCGCTCGCGAATCCGCCGCACCTTCCGCAGCCCGTTCAGCACCACCGAAGTGGTCACCGAGTGCAGCCAGGTCGAGAGCGCGGCATCGCCCCGGTAGCCGTCGATCCGTTCGAAGGCCCGCACGAACGCGTCCTGCGTCAGGTCGCGAGCGAGCGTCTCGTCGCCGGTCATCCGGAACGCGAGCCCGTAGACCCGATCCACGTGCGCGTCGTAGAGCGCCCGCTCGGCCGAGGGGTCGCCGTCCTTCACGCGCTGCACCAGCGTGCGTTCGTCCAATGGCTTCCAGGTTCGGGTCCCGTTCCGTCTCTCACCCAGTCGGACACAGGGTGTGGCGAAACGGTTTCGTCGAATGGCAAGATCGCATCTGCCGAGCGGGTGACGCACGCCCGGCCGACCGGGTTTGTCGGCCATCGCCGGTTTCTCTATCATTGACGGGCTTACGGCCACCCCCGGGGGTGGCCGCGTTCGAATCCGGCCCACGGGAGCGCGCGTTCATGTCGCTGATCCACGAGCTCGAAGCGTTGCAGGCGGAGCGTGGTCACCTCGATGACGAGTCGCTGCGCGCCCTCTCCCGCCGGATCGGCGAGCCGCTCTACCGGCTCCAGGAGGTCATCTCCTTCTATCCACATTTCCGGAGGACGCCCCCGGCCCGCACCGAAATTCACGTCTGTCGCGACATGAGCTGCCACCTGGCGGGAGGCGACGGGCTGGCCGGGCGCATCCGGGCGGCGCTGGCCGCGGGCGCGGCGGACGGAGAAGGGATCGAAGTCGTCGAGACCTCCTGTCTCGGTTGCTGCGAGCTGGCGCCGGCCGTGCGGGTGGACGGGCGCCCGGCGGCTGCGCAGGACCCGGAGGCGCTCGCGGCCGGATTGTCGAACGGCGGGCCGCCGCGCTGGCGGGCTCCCGATCGCAGGTGGAGAGCCGATCCGTACGCCGGTGAGCGGGAGGCCTCCTACTCCACGTTTCGCCGCGTGCTGGAGAGCGCCGATCGTGACGCCGCGCTCTCCTCGCTGATCGGCGAGCTCGAGGGGAGCGGCCTGCGCGGGATGGGCGGTGCCGGGTTCCCCACCGGGCTCAAGTGGAAGATTGTGCGGGGCGAGAACGCGACTCCGAAATACGTCGTGTGCAACGCCGACGAGAGCGAGCCGGGGACGTTCAAGGACCGGGTGATCCTGGAGCAGCTTCCCCACCTCGTGGTGGAGGGCATGCTGCTCGGCGGCCTGACGGTGGGCGCCGCGAAGGGCGTGATCTACCTGAGGCACGAGTACCAGGCCGCGCGCGACGAACTGGAGCAGGAGCTCGGCTACGCGCGAGGCGCCGGCTGGCTGGGGGAGAACATCCAGGGGTCGGGATTCGACTTCGACATCGAGATCTTCGTCTCGCCCGGCGGCTACATCCTCGGAGAAGAGACCGCCCTGCTCGAGGCGCTCGAGGACCGGCGGGGCGAGCCCCGCAACAAGCCGCCTTTCCCCGGCGAGAAAGGGCTGTTCGGCCAGCCGACCCTGATCAACAACGTCGAGACCTTCGCCTGGGCGGTATGCATCGCGGCGCGCGGCGCCGAGTGGTGGAAGCACCAGGGCGTGAACGGCTGCGCCGGCCTCAAGGCGATCGCCGTCTCCGGGCACGTGGAGCACCCGGGCGTCTACGAGATCCCGATGGGAACGACCGTGGCCGAACTGATCGAGCTGGCCGGCGGGGTGAGCGGGGGACGCGAGCTGAAGGGGTTCGCGCCCGGCGGCGCCTCCTCCAATTTCCTGCCCGCGGAACTGGCCGGCACACCGCTGGACTTCGGGGCCCTGGCGAACGCCGGCAGCATGCTGGGCTCGGGAGCGCTGGTCGTGGTCGCCGAGGGGACCGCCATGCTGCCCCTGGCCGCCAACGTGGTGCGCTTCTTCCGCAACGAGTCGTGCGGAAAGTGCGTGCCCTGCCGGGACGGTTCGCAGAAGTCGGTGCAGTTGCTGGAGCGAGCGATGGCCGAAGGGACGCCACTGGACTGGGAGACCCTTGCAGCCCTGGAGGAGCTGCTGGTGGAGACCTCGATCTGTGGCCTGGGTTACGTGGTCCTGAATCCGCTCGTCTCGGCCGCGAAGCACTGGCCCGAGGAGTTTCCCGGCGCGCCGGGGAGCAGCTCATGATCGCCCGCTGGATCGTGGCGGTGTTCGGCCTGTTCGTGGCCGCCGTCGGCATCTGGGTCCTGATCGAGCCGGGCGGGCTGGTCGCCTTCGCCGACCTGTTCCTCACCCCGGGCGGTCTGTGGTTCGCGGTCGGGCTCCGGCTGATCGTGGGAATCCTGTTGTGGGTCGCGGCGCCGGGCTCCCGCACCCCGATGGTCCTGCGCGTGCTGGGCGGCCTGTTCGTGCTCTCCGCGTTCGCGCTGCCCTTCGTCGGGCTCGATCGAATGGTGGGCGTAGCCCAATGGGGCGCGGAGCGAGGCGATCTCGTGCTGCGCAGCGTGGGACTGTTCACGGGTGCCCTGGGAGCCTTCATCGCGTGGTCGGTTCTGCCGCGGAGGAACGAGGGATGAGCGAGGTGACGCCCGCGGCGGAGTCCGTCCGCCTGACGATCGACGGTCACGACATCGAGGTGCCCGCCGGCTCGACAGTCTGGGAGGCCGCGAAGGCAGCCGGGATCGAGATCCCGGTCCTGTGTCACGACGAGCGGCTTCCCCCGGCGGGCGTGTGTCGGGTGTGCCTCGTGGACGTGGGCGAGAAGCGCCTCGCCGCCGCCTGCGTGCGCACGGCCGCGGACGGCATGAACGTCACCACCTCCAGCCCGAAGATCGACGGACTGCGGAAGGGGCTGGTGGAGCTGCTGCTCTGCGACTACCCGGCGAACGCCGGCGACGGCACCCGGAAGACGGAACATGACGAGCTGCGGGAGCTCGCCGTGGAGTACGGCGCCGATCCGGAGCGCTTTCCCGCCGGCAACGGTCGGCCGATCGACGGCTCGTCGAAGGTCATCCGGGTGGACCACCAGGCCTGCATCCTGTGCGACCGCTGCATCCGCGCCTGCGACGACGTGCAGGTAAACAACGTGATCGGCCGCACCGGCAAGGGCTACACGACCCGGATCGGCTTCGACCTCGACGACCCGATGGGGGCCTCCACCTGCGTCTCCTGCGGGGAGTGCGAGAAGGCCTGCCCGACGGGGGCGCTGACGATCGCGTCGCTGTGGGGAAACGTCGAGGGTCGCGCGACGCCGTCCGTTGCCGCCGCAACGAGCTCGCTCAAGGCTGTGGACTCCGTATGCCCATACTGCGGAGTGGGTTGCGCGATTACGTACTACGTGGACGAGGCCGAGAATCGCGTCGTATACGCGGATGGTCGCCCGAGCCCGGTGAACCACGAGCGCCTGTGCGTGAAGGGGAGGTACGGGTTCGACTACGCCGCTCACCCGCAGCGCCTCACCCGACCGCTGATCCGCAAGGATTCCGCCTATCCGAAGGGACCGCTGTCCGCCGAAACGACCTCCTCGAACGGGAAGCGGCGCAAGCCGGGCGGACTGGTGGACTACGACGAGGTACTGCCCCACTTCCGCGAGGCGACCTGGGAGGAAGCCCTGGAGCTGGCCGGTCGCCGGCTTCGCGAGATCCGTGACGAGCACGGCTCGGGGGCGCTGGCCGGATTCGGCAGCGCCAAGTGCTCGAACGAAGAGGCCTACCTGTTCCAGAAGCTGATCCGGGCCGGGTTCGGCACCAACAACGTGGATCACTGCACCCGGCTCTGTCACGCCTCCTCGGTGGCGGCCCTGCTGGAGACGATCGGCTCGGGCGCCGTGACCAACGTGTTCGCAGACGTGGAGAACGCGGACGTCGCGCTGATCAGCGGCTCCAACACGACGGCCAACCACCCGGTCGCCGCGACGTTCATGAAGCAGGCCGCCAAGTCCGGCCGGACGAAGATCATCGTCGTCGAGCCGCGCCACATCGAGATGGCCGACCACGCCGAGGTGTTCCTGCAGATCCGCCCGGGCACGGACGTCGCCTGCTACAACGCCTGGATGCACGTGCTGATCGAGGAAGACCTGCTGGATCACGAGTTCATCGAGACCCGCACGGAGGGATTCGAAGCGCTCAAGGAGCTCGTATCGCACTACCCGCCCGAAGTGGCGGCCGAGATCTGCGGCGTCGACGCCAACGAGATCCGGCGGGCGGCCCGGCTGTTCGGCTCGGCGGGGACGGCGATCGTGTTCTGGGGCATGGGGATCTCGCAGCATACCACGGGCACCGACAACTCGCGCTGCCTGATCTCGCTGATGCTGATGACCGGAAACGTGGGCCGGACCGGGACAGGGCTTCACCCGCTTCGCGGCCAGAACAACGTGCAGGGCGCCTCCGACGCCGGGCTCATACCGATCGTCTACCCCGACTACCAGAGCGTCACCGATCCCGCCATCCGCGCGAAGTTCGAGGCGGCCTGGGGCGCGGAGCTGGATCCGCACAGCGGCCTGACGGTGGTGGAGATCATCGGCGGCGCGCTGAAGGGCGAGATCAAGGGGATGTACATGATGGGCGAGAACCCCTTCCTCTCGGACCCCAACACCAACAAGGTCCGGAAAGGGCTGGCGAACCTGGAGTTCCTGGTGGTGCAGGACATCTTCCTCACCGAGACCGCCGAGTTCGCCGATGTGATTCTGCCTGCGACTTCCTTCTACGAGAAGGACGGAACGTATACGAACACGGACCGCAGGGTCCAGGTAGGTCGCCGGGCGCTGGACGCGCCGGGCGAGGCGCGTGAGGACTGGCGGATCATCTGTGACCTGGCCGCGGCGTTCGGGTATCCCATGTCCTACGAGTCACCCGCCGAGGTCTTCGCGGAATTCACCTCGCTCGCGCCGTCGTACGAGGGACTGACGTATGAGAACCTCGGGCTCACCGGGAAGCTGTGGCCCTGCCCCGACCCGGAGACCGGCGACGGGATCCAGGTGCTGATGGGGGAGAGCTTCCCCACCCCGAACGGTCTCGGCCGGTTCGTCGCCTGCGAGTTCGAGCCCGCGAAGGAGCTGCCGGACGCGGAGTATCCGTTCGTCCTGAACACGGGCCGGCTTCTGGAACACTGGCACACGGGCACGATGACGAGAAGATCGCGGGCGCTGCACGAGATCGCGCCGCACCCCGAGGTGGAGCTGCACGCGAGGGACCTGGAGACGCTGGGCCTGGAAAGCGGAGACCGGGTGACCGTCTCGTCGCGGCGCGGCGAGATCACGCTCACCGCGAGGAGTTCCGACCGGATGATCCCGGGCACGGTGTTCATCCCGTTCCACTTTCGCGAGGCCGCGGCGAACGTGCTGACGATCGACGAGCTGGATCCTCACGGGAAGATTCCGGAGTTCAAGTTCTGCGCGGTGAAGATCGCGCCTGCGGAGGCCTGAATGGAATGCAAGGAGATCGACCTTCCCGGCGTGGGGAAGAAGTACGCGGTGAACACGACCGACGGCGAACGGATGACGATCATCATCCACACGACCGGGCATCGCGAGATCTACCTGTTCGACGACGACGCGGATTTTCCCAAGGCCGCCGTGCGACTGGATGACGAGGAAGCGAGACAGGTAGGGGCGATTCTGTCCGGGGCGTTCTTCCAGCCCGTTCCTTCCGAGGATCTCGAGACGCTGCTCGGCGAGCTGACCATCGACTGGTACCGGGTCGTGGACGGACGACTGCCCGGTCGCACGATCGCCGAACTGCAGATCCGCAGCGAAACCGGGGCCAGCGTCATCGCGGTCATCCGGCCCGGCAGCCCCGACATTCCCAATCCGCACCCGGATACCCGGATCGAGGACGGCGACACCCTCGTCGTGATCGGCTCGCGCGAGCAGGTCGACGACTTCCGACGATTCGCCGGGTAGAGGATCGGAGGCGGAATTCCGGTGGCCAGCCTGCTGCTCGGCCTCGCCGTAGTCCTTCTCTTCCTTGCCGCGGCCGGGGGCGCTTCACGCCGGTTCGGCCTCTCCGCGATTCCCGCCTACATCCTGCTCGGCGTGTTCTTCGGCGGACCGGGCCTGTCGAAGGACGCCGTGCACCTCATCGAGGCGATCGGCGTCGCGCTGCTGCTGTTCTTCGTCGGCCTCGAATTTTCGTTCCTCCGCCTCCGAAGCCAGGCCCGTCGCCTGGCCGCGGCCGGGGGAATCGACCTGCTGGTCAACTTCCCCGTCGGGCTCGTCGCGGGCCTGCTGCTCGGGTGGCCGTTCGAGGCGTCGTTCCTGCTCGGGGCCGCCCTGTACATCTCCAGTTCCGCGATCGTGGCGGGGAACATCGCCCAGCTGCGGCGGGCGGCCTTTCCCGATACCGAGACCGCCCTCGGCATCCTGGTCGCCGAGGACATCATCATCGCCGTCATCCTGGCCGGCCTCGCCTTGTGGCTGCCGATTCCCGGCCGCGACATTCCGCCGGCGGTCACCCTGGGTGCAATCGCCGGCCTGCTGGTGATCCTCTTCGTGCTCGGCCGGCCCCTCTGCGGGTTGCTGGACCGGATCGGCGACAGGCTGGAGAACGAGGCGTTGCTGCTGCTGGTGTCGGGAATCCTGCTGCTGTTTTCCGGCGCCGCCCTCGCCACCGGGCTGTCTGAGGCGATCGGAGCGTTCGCGGCCGGCCTGCTCGTCGGCGACTCCTCGCTCAAGGAGCGCGTCGAAGGACTGCTCGGACCTTTCCAGGGACTGTTTGCCGCCCTGTTCTTCTTCGGTTTCGGACTCGGAATCGACGAAGGAGCCCTGGCGAGCGTCTGGCGAGCCGGCCTCGTGATCAGCGCAGCCGCTCTGGCCTCCAAGCTGATCGGTGCCTGGTGGATCGGTGCTCGACAAGGGCTGTCCCGAGCGGTTCGGATCAACCTCGGACTGACCATCAGCCCGCGCGGAGAGTTCTCGATCCTCGTCGCCAGCTACGGCGTCGCGGCCGGGCACGCGGAGTTGCGGCCGCTGGTCGCGGCGGTCGTCATCGTGCTGGCGATCGCGGGGTCGCTGCTGACACAGGCCGGGCCGCGGATCGGCGCGGCCGTGGCCCGACGGTTGCCGAATCGGGTCCGTCCCGAGCCGTTCGACGAGCCGGAGACGACCGGATAACGCCGGGCCTGGCATACCGGATCCCCGGCCGGGCCTGCGAAACCGGGTCCCTGCGCGGCGGCGGCAGCGAGGTATGGTTACGTTGAAGAGCGATGCGGCCTCCACGATCGACGGCAGGTGGCCGGCGGCAGATTTCCTTAACCTCCTCACCGGGATAGTCCTTCCGATGCGAAGATTCGAAAGTCGAACTGCGCATGCGGGCCCGTGGGTCCGCTGGACCCTGGTGCTGGCGGCCGCGGCGGCTCCCATGCTCTTTCCGGGTACGTCCCCACATCTCAGCGCCCAGGAACCCGCCCAGGCGGTCGCGCCGCCGGTGGTCGACACGATCATCGTGGTCCGCAACAACGTCTTCACGCAGGAACAGGCGGCGTCGAGCGGCGTCTTCCGGGCGGCGAACAGCGTGCACATCGTCACCAAGGAATGGCTGATTCGCGCATATCTGCAGTTCGAGGCCGGTCAACCCTTCGACTCCGCACAGGTGGCCGAGTCCGAACGACGGCTGCGGGCGAAGCGTCTGTTCCGGGAGATGTCGATCGACAGCGTGCGATTGGAAGATGGCCGTCTCGCCGTCCGCGTCGAGACGCAGGATGGCTGGAGCCTGAAGCCGAAATTCGCGCTGTCGGTCGCCTCGACCGGCGAGTGGACGGGCACCCTCGGCGTCAACGAGATCAACCTGCTCGGCACCGGGAACCAGGTCTACGTAGCCTACGTCAAGGAGATCGACCGAAATGGTCTCAACCTGACCCTCGACTTCGACCGGATGTTCAGCTCGGAGGTCGATCTGCTGCTCAACTACGCCGGTCTGTCGGATGGAAAGAACGGCAACTGGGCACTCGGTGCTCCATTCCGGAACAGCGAGACGACCCGGAGCCTGGAGTGGGACGGCTCGCGCGCCGACCAGGACGTCTTCCGCTACCGCAACGAAGTCGGGCCGGACGCCACGACGCTCGACACGACGATCTACCGCAGGGAAGCCCTCATCAACAATCTCACGGGCGGCCTGGCGACCCGCCATTCGCCGAACGACTATCTCCGTTTCGCGGTGACGGGTGGAGTGCGCTCGGAGACCTTCCGGCTTCCGGACTCCGCTGGTGTGGCGGTGGAAGACTCGATCTTCGGTACGATCGGCGGCTGGGCCGAATTCAGCGGTGCCGACTTCCTCCAGCTTCGTCGTTTCAACGGCTTCGGCACCGAGGACCTCGACCTCAGCAGGACGGTCCGGCTTACGGCGACGCTCGCGCCGGACGCGTTCGGCTGGGAGGGAACGGGTGTCGGCCTCGGCATCGCGGCGGCCGCCGGGACGAAGGTGTTCGCCGGCAGGGGCTGGGCGTGGAGCTCCGTCGACGCCAACTACCAGTGGGGTGGCGTGGCGCAGGATTCCGGACGGGTCGTCGTCAACCTGGCGGCGGGCTTCAAGCCGGCCGAGCGACATTCCACGGCGATCCAGGTGCAGCTCGGTCGACTGTGGAACCAGAAGCCGGGTGACGAATTCGACCTCGGATTCGCCAGCGCCCCCAGAGGCTGGCCCGCCCACGCCTTCGTGGGGAGTCGGATGTGGTGGACCACCGTGGAGCACCGGCTGTACGCCGTGGACGAGTTCCTCGGCCTGTTCGGCGTGGGCTTCGGCGCATTCGTCGACTACGGAGGCGCGTGGTACGGCGACCAGGAGACGAGGAGCGGAGGAAGTGCCGGAATCGGCCTGCGACTCGGGTCCGCACTCAGCACCGTGGCGAGGACCGGACGAATGGACTTCGCGTTCAACTTCGGGTCCGGGCGCGCCGCGGCCGGCGTGGACAGCTTCGCCTTCGTGCTCGGGGCCGGCTTCGCGTTCCCGCACCGTCCGATACCGGTGATCAGCTACCGGGCTACCCAGCCGCGGTAGCTGCCGGACGCCCGGGCGAACGCCACCTGCGAACCGTCGGGCGAAACCGACGGTTCGCGTCCTCCTTCCGAATCCGGCAGGAGTTCCGCGGCGCCGCCGCCGAGGGGCAGGCGCCGAATCCCGCCCGCATTCCGCACGTAGAGGTGAGCGCCATCGGGTGTCCAGGCTGGCTCGAAGCCTTCTCCGATCACGCGGCCGTCCGTGCCGTCGGGTCGCACGACCTCGACGAACGCACGGCCCAGTCCGTAATCCCTGGTTTCCTGCACGCAGGTTGGAATCGGTGGAACGGGACGTTTTAGCTGTATTCGCATGTTGGCGCACAGACTGTTCGTGTCCCGCGTCCGCTCGAGTCGCACGAAGGCGATCCACTGCCCGTCCGGGCTCCAGGCGGGGGTGATCCCGTCCGTAGTGCCGGGAATCGGCGACGATGAGGCGCTCCCGACGGCCCAGCGCTGAAGTTCACGGGCGTTCGAAAACACGATCTCGTCCGCCGCGGGGTGCCAGGCGGGCCGGAAGAACAGCGAACCGTCTTCGGCCAGCAGGCGGTGTGCCGGGTAATAGTCGACGATCTCTCGACCCACGACCGGTTGGAACTCCGGGGGGTTCACGGCCGCCGGATCCTGCGTCCGGCCCGCGAGCTCGAATTCCAGCCCCGGGCCGTCGCCCAGCTCTCCGGCGTCCCCCGGCGATCGGATCCGGAGCGCCAGCGCTTCGAGCTGAAGACTCGGCGGAGGCGTCGTGTCCGTCAGGGACAGACACTGCCACCCGGCCTCCTAGCAGCCGGCCGGTGGCGCGAGCTGAAAGCGCTGGACGAACATCAGCCGCGTGGATCTCGGGTCGACGGCCGGCGCCGTCAGCGGCCTGCCGCCCAGTCCCTCTTCGTTCTGCAGGTCCGGAAACAGCAGCGTCCGAGTTCCCCCGGCGTCCGGGATCTCCAGCAGGGTGGGAAGATCCGAGAACGCCGACAGGACGTTGCCGCGCACGTAGACGATCCGCTCTCCGTCCGCCGTCCAGACCGGGGCACGATCGTCCCGCTGGTCCCAGGTGATCCTGCGCACGGCCTCGGGGGCGGGAGGTTCACCCGGGTCGTAGGGCGCGGGCGCGTCCCGGCAGGCTGACGCCCAGGAGGCCGCGACCGCCACCGACACCGCGCCAAGCATCTCCCGCGATCTTCGCATCGGGTTCCCAACCACTCGCTGCAGGTTCATCGGGCGTCGACCGGTTCGCTTCGTACCGGCCCTAAACTCAACCGCCGACCGTGCCACGGCCAGCGCCGCGACCCTACGAGATCAGGGCATTGACGAGGCGCTCGACCAGGGCTGCTGCCGCCCACGACAGCACGGGAATCAGAAGATACAGGGCGAAGCGGCTGTAAGACGACGTTCCGATCGGCCATTCAGGCGCCTCCCGCACGAGGTCCCGATAGGCCACGAGGTCCGCGAGTGATCCCGGCTCTGCCACCGTCGATCCGTCCTTGAGGGGCCCGCGTCGCTCCAGGATCCTCGTATCGAGCCACTCCAGCTCGTTCGCCTTCGCCTGCTGGATCCGGGCGTGCACGCCACGCAATGGCAGCAGAAAAGCGGCGCCGGCGATGCACAGGGTCGCAGCGGCCAGCAGGAGGCCGAGCATGCCGAATCCACTCTCCGTCACGACCATCAGCCCGCCGATCGTCACCCAGCCCAGGACCAGGAGGGCGTTGGTAAGACCCTGCCTGGTGAACGGCTGCAACGTGCGCAGCCGCAGCAGGTCCACGGACGACAGTCCCGCCGATATGCGCGACATACGGGCCGATACGGAGACGACCGCGTACATCAGGAACGTCGCGAGGACCGCCGTGATCGGACCCAGTACGCGATGCCACACGACCTCGGCACTCCAGGACGAGGGATGCCAGAGGTGGTCCGGGACCGGCGGCGTAAAGAAGGGAAGTGTAAAGCCGAGCAGCAGGCCGATGAAGCCGGCGACCGCCAGCCCCCGCGGATCGAGTCTGACGGAAGCCGCGAGTGCCGAGCATTCCGCGGGCGAGCAGTCCAGCAGGTCCTGAAGCTCGTAGACCGTCCGTCTTCCGCTCCGGAGCACCGCGACCAGGGCCGCCGGCAGGTACCCGGCCAGCAGAATGTGTACGATCGCGATGCGGAAGTCGCGGAGAATCCCACCCGGCTGTCGGTACAGCGCATCGCTTCGCAGGGCCGCGGCGAATCCGTCCCACCGACCGTGCGTGGTCTCCCAGACGAGGAAGGCGAGAAGGAGCACTCCGGAGATCGCCAACCCGAGTCTCGCGGGGGACCATGACTCCCTCGCTGCCGGGCCTCTCACAGATATGCCGTTCATGCCCCGCCCTCCTGCGCAGCCGCGGAAGCAGCTGCCGTTGATCTCCGACGGGATTGAGGATATTCGTCGCGGCCGCCCCGGGAACTTACAGTTTCCCGGCCGACTCCGCCGCGCCGGCGGGCAGCTGCGGGCGAGAGAGGCACAAACGCGAAAGGGGCCGGCGCATGGCCGACCCCTTCTGCGTGTGATCGAGCCCGGCCGCAGCCGGGGGGACAGCGATCAGGCTCCCTTGATCTCGATCCTCCGCGCCTTCGCCTCCGCCGCCTTCGGCAGCTTCACCGTCAGCACGCCCTGCGCGAAGCTCGCGTCCACATCATCGACGTTGATCGTGTGAGGAATCGAGAAGCTGCGGGTGAACCGGTTCCAGCTGCGCTCACGCAGATGGTACGTGCCCTTCTGCTCCTCCTCCTCCACCGAGTGCTCTCCGGTGATCGACAGCACGCCCTGCTCGAGGTTCACGTCGATGTCCTCCTCGGTGAATCCGGGCAGGTTCATTTCGAGAACGAATTCCTCCTCCGTCTCGAAGAAGTCGGCCGCCGGGCCGGTCGGGTTCATCGACACCATGGGCCGAACGAAGAACTCGTCGAACAGCCGATCCATGTCCCAACGGGTCTCCGGGAAGTTCCTCAGCACCGCCGTCGGGCGCCGTCGCGTGGGAAGTGCCATTTTTCTCCGCCTCCTGTTGCAGCATCGTTCGCTTCCGGCCGGCCCCAGTGCGCGGCCGGTGGGGGTCAGGTCGAGCCATCGCCGTCTGGCGAGCGCCCGTGATTCTCGCGGGAGAAGTGAGGCAATCCGCGTGCCGGCCCACAACCGATGTTTTCTGCCAAGTCTGCACACAGCAGTGAGTTACGTCTGTCGAACGGGCAGTCGTGTGCCGAAAAGGCAGAGCGGGAAAGCGCGCAGACCGGCCGGAGTTCCCGCGGCGGCAAATCGAGGCGTGGGCGATGCCCGGAAGGTGGACGAACCGACGGTCCCGGAGGTAAACTGTCCGACCCTGGCCCCGTAGCTCAGGTGGATAGAGCGTCGGATTCCTAATCCGAAGGCCGCTGGTTCGAGTCCAGCCGGGGTCATACAGCCAGCAAAGTTTCCGGCCGGTTTGGGGTGAACCAGGCGCCGGGCCCGTACCCCGAGAACCACGATGTCTGAAAGGCAGCCATATGCGACGTGCCGTCCTCTGCTTCACGGCCGGACTTCTGACCCTCGCCGCCTGCGGGGATGACGACCCGACCGGACCCGTGAGCCCGAATCTCGTCGGCACCTACGAAGGGAACTGGACGACGACGGTGGAAGGTACGGGCCTCGAGACCTCCATCGACGTGTGCCCGGGAACCGTGTCGGTCACGGAACAATCGGGCTCGGGCTTCGAGGGGACCTTCTCGCAGGCCGCGGTCGGGGAATGCAGCGCCGGGGACGGGTTCGTCACCGGTACGGTCACCGTGGACGGTTCCGTGACGGTCCTGCTGGGTGCCTCGGGAGGTGGAGGGCCCGCGTTCGAGGAGTCCACGGGCTGCACGATCCAGTCGGCCGAAGGCAGCTACCGCGGCACTTACGAGGACGGCGAGCTCGCGTTCGACA
>Ga0209536_100004680_pt1 | contig 21555 bp, 23 predicted proteins | sample DeeMarSeWOR28_12_FD_187461 | JGI IMG/M metagenome (GOLD analysis project Ga0209536, IMG submission 187461) | Marine sediment microbial communities from White Oak River estuary, North Carolina - WOR-2-8_12 (SPAdes) (version 2) | ecosystem: Environmental > Aquatic > Marine > Intertidal zone >... | reverse complement strand
GTCTGTTGGAACCTCTACAATGGTCAAACGCGCAAACACTGCCTATTCTCCTTTTTTTATTTATGGTGTGAAGAAAAATCATTGAAGACCTGCTAGCCTTACTTAATCCATATTTTCTGTAAATAGAATCTATCCCCTAAGCTGTTCCTCTTGTTTCGCTACATCACCAGTGACTAACTCTAAGATGGGTACTGACCAGGCAGCTGCACCTGCAATTATGAAAGGGTATGTTGTCGCACCTAGTGCCTCATTATTCTCTACTTCATGGATAGACACTGATACCATCGTATTGTGAGGAACATTATCAGGCAGTCCTTGTGGGAACGGAATACCCTGACAGGTATACATGGCTAACGTCTTCTGACCCTCCGGGGGGTTGGCTTGGAACTGGTCTGAAACCTTTGCTAAATCTGCTGCTTTACTCGGGTCGTACATAGTGAATAGTAGAATTTTCATTTTAAGCCTCCTAGTTTTATGCACATTGCTCTATATAACAAGAGCACCAATCACCGCCATTCATCTTGTGATTCTGGTGCTCTTGGTCTCCCACCTTCCACCTCCCGACTTATATTCAGAGGTCAGGCAGGATTGGGTATTAGTGGTACACGTATAAGAATTGTACTGGGGAGTTGATTGTAGCCGTTTGCAGGGTTGTTGTCAATAGGGGAGAACCAAAGTCACTGCCAGCCACACACGTGGGAAGTCAAAGGAAATAAGGCTAGCAGACCATTGCAGAGTTGCTACTTGCTTATTGGTTTAATAAATGGACCACTATTATCTGGCTTTTCTTCTCCCTTTTTCTCAAGGTTCCTAGATTCCCACCGTTTCCTAAAAAGAGCCTTTATCGCACTGATAATTCCACCAGACTTCCGTTTTGGTGGTCGAGGCGGTCTTTTCCAATCAGACTTGCGTACATACTGTTGTTGCGCTTCCCATTCTCTCATAAGTCGCTGAGATTCCCCGCCATCGCCCACAAAGAACATGAGAATCAACCGATTACTCCAATAGCTAGCCACCGTCATTGTTGCTGTACTTGATACCAATGTCTCTTAACTCCCACCAGGGATTCCCTTGTATTGAGGTCGGATTTATATAGTATATTGAGTCCACAAACAATACCACCGCAGACGTGGACAAGTCAAAAGAGAAGAAGGCTAGCAGACCATTGAAGATTTGTTAGCCATCATTGAGCGAAATTTATCATGGTATAATTTGGTTGCACCTATATGACTAGTCAGTAAGAGATTTCGCTACCTCAGCTATCTCATCTATTGACATCACCTGATGTACTTCGAAGCTTAGAAACGGGTAAAATCGCTGTAAATCCTCCGCCAATTCTACTTCGCTTCTTTCATCTATTGTATATCCTCTGGTTTCACCAACAAAGCATCCCCAGTCCTCCTCTCTCCCTTCCGCTAGGTCTTGCTTGACTTGGTCTACCATCATGCTCCACATCGCACCGCGCTCTTTGGCATCTGCCGGTGCTCTCGTTGGGTCTACTTCCCACAGAACTAGATACTTTGGCATTACTTCCAACTCCTTTCCCAAATCATATTGATAAGATTACTACAGAATTCAGACATAACATGAGTGATAAGTGTTTCGTTGTACTATAGGCATCACCTCCTTCATACTTCTACCTGAATCTTCAGTTTTGATAACATTTTTCTTACATCCCTATTAGCAGTAAGCTGGCTAAGAAATTCGAGGAGTTTACCAATAATACTACGTGAAAACTCAGCATTTTCTATATAGGTAACTCGACTACCAGATGGAATAGTTTCTATCAGCCATTTTGTCTCGACTTCCTTGAGGAATCCAGGGCCTGAATTCATCTCAGAAGTAATTCTCTCGTTATCAATCCATTCTGTAATGGTAAAGTCGACCTTCAGCGATGGTAATAGAGGAGGGGCTTTCTCTTCAACGTGTATTGTCGTACCTACTCCGCCACGCTGCTCGCTCGTGAACTCAAACTTGCTGAATGGAGACCATTTCAAGACCTTTTCGGGCTCAATTATGAATGACCAGCTTCGGTCGGGTGTTGCGGCAATATCTATAGAATTCTCCGTCTTCATTCTTATCTCCTTGCGCTTTAATTTGTCCACAAAAAACACCACCGTAAACGTGGGAACACTGCTGTCTATTCAGAGTTCGCCTGTGATTGCGCCTCCTGCTATGAATATTATGATAAACACTGCGAAAAACGCACCTGAGTTGATAGCGTTCACTATGGCTATCCTCCTGGCAATCTCCCCTTTATGTTGAGTATTCAGGACAATTGCCAAGACAAAAGCAATTATCACGTAGGCAACGCCAATAATCATACACATAAACGAAGGGGCGATTCCCGAGTCAATCTCCCATGAGTGTATACTCGCTGGAATCAGAGCAAGGGCGACAACCAGTATTATCACCATCGGAATCGCCGTCCAAACGGTTACCTTCCTGAGCTGTTTCTTTATGGGAACTACCTCCTTGCACAAACGAAAAGAGCACCTGTCACCGCCGTTAATATGACGATTCTGGTGCTCTTGGTCTCCCACCTTCCACCTCCCGACTTATTCCACAAGAGGTCGGGTATGGCGAGGTATTAGTGGTGTGCGTATCAGAATTGTACTGGGGAGTTGATTGTAGTCCTTTGGGGGGTAGTTGTCAAATAGGAGAGAAGCAAAGTCAATGCCAGCCACACCATAACACTAAAAAGTGGGGTATCACGCCTGGATATGGATTGTGGTAAGTCTGAGAGGATTCTGGTAGAGTCCAGAATGGCCCACCAGATACAGTTACAGAAGAGTTGCCGAGCCGGCAACTCTTATTAATACTCCCCTTCAGCGTCTGGGGATTCTGCGTAGTCTGGCTGGTCGAAGTAAGTGTAGTCGCTTTATAATTGAATACATATCTTTATAATCACGGCGATGAGAATCCGTGATATTGCCCGGCGTTCTCTATACTTAGGACGTAATGAGATTTCCTGGACTCATCGCTCGTATTGTTAATAGTAAAGTGACGGTACCTGTCTGTCAATCTTATTGTAGGAGCTTTCTCGTTATAACAGTCAGCGTTGAGAGTATCGCGTTCTCACTGTTATAATAATCTATGTACATGGTAGGAGTTAAAACCGCTGCACATTGATAGTGCGGAAGGGAATTCAGGATAGTCCTGTAGGAGGGATAAATGCTCGAGGTCAAAAATCTATCAGCCAGGCGTGAGGAATTCTATCTTAAAGATGTATCTTTTACCGTTCAGGATGGAGAGTATTTTGTCCTCTTGGGGCCTACGGGTGCCGGCAAGACCGTTCTTCTTGAGTCTATTGCCGGGATAAGCGGTATTCGCGGTGGTCAGATATGGATTAACGGTAAAGATGTGACTCCCCTCACGGTACTGGAAAGACAAATAGGCTTTGCCTATCAAAAATATGCTCTCTATCGTCACCTGTCAGTTCGTGACAACATATCTTTTGGACTAACGTGGCGATTCAAGTCACAAAAAGAGATTAATCAGGCTGTTGACCGGGTGATTGAACTACTCAATCTTCAAAGCCTGCTTGACAAAAGACCCTGGGCTCTGAGCGGAGGCGAAAGTCAGAAGATATGCCTGGCTAGGGCAATTGCGATAAGACCAAACCTTCTGATTCTTGATGAGCCCCTGGGTTCAGTTGATGCCGAATCGAGGGAGGTAACTGAGCAAGAGCTGAAGAATACGCACAACCGTCTGGGACTGACGACCATTCACGTTACGCATGATTTTGAAGAAGCGATTGCCCTGGGCGACCGTATAGCGGTAATGATTGGAGGCAGTATCATTCAGATAGGCACCCCTCATGAGGTGTTTCGCCACCCGAATTCGGAAGCTGTGGCCCGGTTCCTGATGACAAGGAACATCTTCGATGGCGAGGTGCAAGATGGCCCTGATGGTCAGGGTGTTTTCTGTCTGGACGGGGCGAAGCTAAACGTAGCTACGGCTCTAAGGGGTAAGCGGCATGCCTCAGTTCGCCCAGAAGATATTACTATTCTGAGTGATGGAAGTGATTCCGATACTGATAATACATGGAAGGGTACCATCACGCGCATATCCGACCGTGGCGCAATCGCTCATGTATGGGTAGATGTGCCACCGGAGTTCACCTGCCTTGTGCTTCATCCCGCGCTTGAAAAGATGGGTCTACAAGAGGGCCAGCAGGTAAGTATCAGGGTCAACGCCTCGGCGGTTAACGTTTTCTAAGGAGTCTGTGAGCAGTGCCAGCCGAGTGCTGCAACCTCTGAGATTCTCGTATATTGATGCTGGCTCGTGAGGGGCCTAGTTAACAATCTCGAACTCGAAGACGGTTACTGGAAAGGTGTGCCTAACCAGACGAATCCCCAATCTTTTCTAGGAAGCCGGTCACCCTCTCGATGTATACGGCAGGATTGGTGTGATAGGCCTGGGTGTGGCCGGCGTTGGGTACTATCCACAGGTCGTCAAGTGGATTGTCCGATGCCTTATGTAACCTGTAAGCCTCTGATACAGGTACCAGGTCATCGGCGTCTCCCTGGATGAACAATATGGGGCACGAGATATCCGCTACCTGGCTGACCGGGTCAACCTTCTTGTAGCCGTGTGATATCCTGACAGTCAGAAACAGGCCGGGGGTAATGGCCCTGACAATGAATCGGGGTACTCCCCAATCTGTGGCGAGCTTGGTCGTCAGACTGTCGGTAACGCTGGCGAAGCAGTTATCGGATACTACTGCCTCGACCTTCTCCCGGCTGGCAAAGATGATGGAGGCGGCAGCGCCTGTTGAGAATCCCATGAGACCGATGCTCCTCGACGGAAACCTCTGCCTCAGGTAGTCAACCGCACCACCCAGGTCTCTTTCAGAATGAATGAGATGATACCCTTGGCCTCCTGATTCTCCCCGGCCACGGAGGTCGAAAAGCAGTAGATTATAGCCTTTTTCCACCAGGTCCTGGCTAATCTCCAGTGTACCTGTCTCGGAGTCGATCCGATTCTGCGCACCGCCATTGACGATAATGAGTGTGAAGTCCCGTTTTCCGGGGAGGTACCAGCCTTTTAAGGCTATGCCGTCAATGCGGCTAGGAAAGCAGACATCCTCATAAGTAAGTCCAACGGAATCGGGGGTCTGGCTTAGCGGAATTCTAGGTATTTTTAGCATGGCGTTCAGTAATTATAGCAAAGAGATGTCTGTACGTTATCTAAAGTATATCGTAGTCCCCGGGATAACACCAGTAGTCGGGGTTGTATAGAGGATCGGTAGGAGGGAGTATTTTTTCACCGTTGACCGTGGTTTAAGGTAATTGTAGTAATTGTCGCCAGTTCCAGGGCACGCGGTTGGACATTGGAAAGTCGGGCGGATTCTCTCGGCGGTGCCTGTAATCCTGCGAAGTAGTGATTGCCGATAGACTAGTGTTTCCCCGCAGCTTCCAGTCCGGCATTCCGGGTGGTTCTTCTGAGGTGGGTTACTGCGGAAACGACGGCCTTGGTATCGGCATCGTCCCAGGGGAGGTGATTAGCCGGTTTCACCTGTAACCAGGTACTGTTGAGCAAGCTGTGGCCCAGTCGCTTCTCGCACTCTTTCTTAAAGTCATACCAGGTAGCGTATTCCATCGGCCATTCCCTTTTGAATCCTTTGCTATAGTTGAAATTTATCATGTGAGTGTAAATGGAAGAATAAAGAACGTAAAGATTCTGTAAAGAAGGCATTAAGTTTTCATAAAATCTGAGACTTAATTCAACGTATGGTTTTAATCGTAATACCAATTGGATGGTGAACGTAAAAGTGATAGAATTAGGTGCGATGAAAGAATCAGCTTTATCCAGGTGGCTGTCACGGGCTTTCAGCAGCCCTATAATATATATTGAGATCGTGGCGGCTGTAATGGTACTGGTTGGTTGGGTAGCTGCCCGGTACTTGAAGTTAAATGGTGCAGCTGAGCTTCTGATATGGATGGTGCCACTGACAGTACTTGTTACATCTTTTATCGTCAGCGTTTGTTACGCGACCTACTCTTTGTTTACGAAGAACGAAGACAGGCGAGTAGTATCGGTAAACATCCCGGAGCCAGCAGGAGATGTCCCACCTCGTATCCGTTTTTTAGGCTGGGAAGTAACGGAAGCTCCGCCGATTTTCACTCAAGTTGGGGGGATGCAAGTCGGTGAGAGACCCTGGCTGACACGCGTGACCTTTGCTAATGAACCTGACGTCCCGACCCCCATCTCTATAGCCCGTGGCGTAGCTGGTCATATTGAGTTCTACGATGCCTCTCGTGATAGCTTCATTTTTGGTATGGTGGGTCAGTGGTCCAGTGACTCGGCAGAGGAGGAAGCTAATAATAAGACTGTGAGTCAGATTGACATCCTATCTAATGCCACACCATATTACCTGAATTTAGTCCTTAAATATGACAAAGATAATGAGTGCTACGGCATCAACAACGATACTGTGGCTCGTGCCCCGGCTGACGGGAGAGATGAGAAGAGAAAATTGGGGCAGGGGCTGTATACTGTTAAGGTGATGGTGCATGGGGCAAATGTAACGGAGACATTCTGGTTCGGTCTCATCAATCGTGGCAGTGGTCAGAGAGTTAGGATGCTTCAAATCAGTACTTAGCCCTGTGATTGATGCTAACCGATGATTGTTGGTTAGATATGTATTGATTAATATCGCCGAGAGTGAGGATGAGAAGTGTCTCTGCTTTAGTCGGGCTCTTCAGGATTCATTTTAGGATACACTATACCTGGCTCTTTGCCATTGTCCTGATACCCATCGCTGTGACTACTCAGTTTTCTGCGACCTATCCATTGTGGCAGAAAGCGGTTCTCGGAGTGTTTGCCAGTTTTCTCTTCTTCGTAGCGATTGCTTTCCGTGAGCTCTTTGTCAACTTCATTGCCGTAAGGAAGGGTATCAGGGTAGATAGTGTTACCCTGTTTGTTTTCGGGGGGTGGTCTCAGATCGACGAGGAAACCGCTTCCCCTGGCATTGAATTACTGCTGGCTGCCTTCGGCCAATTATATAACGTCATCATTGCTGGGGTCTTTTCTGTTATTTACTTTGTATTGGAGGATACCCAGCACATTATGGTGCAGGTACTCATGCAATGGCTGGCGTTCATCTGGTTCATGCTGACGATATTTCACTTTGTCCCTGGTTTGCCCCTGGATGGGGGTAAGGTATTGCGGGCGGTTCTGTGGAGATTCACCACCGATTATGAGAAGGCAACGCGTCTGGTCGCTTGGATCGGTTGGGTTATTGGTGTGGCTACTGCTGTTGGTGCCATCACATTGCTGGTCATGACGCCAGAGTTGTTTGTGGGAATATTGCTCGGAGTTGCCGGGATTCTTTTGCAGAACGCCGCTACCTATAGTCGGCGTCACATCTGGCAGAGTCCTGTCTCGAATGTACCGCTGCCGCTACCGGATAGCTAGTTACCTGACATGCTGTCTAAGACAACTTTTATCGGAATCTCATCGATGATCTGCCTCTGGCGAAGCTCTTCGCAGTAGATTCTCCATCTTGCCTCGAACCAGCGGAAGGGACTTTGCGCTTCGGACCATATTCGTAGCCTGATGTCACGGGTGTTAGCCGTCATCCATGAAACCTGTCTGATGGCTGCCAGAGGAGTGCCATCCGTTATCTCGACTTCATAATGAGAGCGCGGTGTCTCTTCGGGTAGCAGTTCCTGCTGGTAGATGGTCCAGTCTAACCGTATCGTCATTCTCGGCGCGGCCCCGGTCCGTATGTAAATCTGGCAATCTTCGGGGTCGTCAGGATTATACCAGCGTACTTCCTTAACACTCGTTAAAATAGGGATGGATAATCGGGTGACCACTATGCTGCTACGCTGGTTCTGAGAAAGCCTTTCACCAAGTACGTCTTCCCACTGTGTCCACCTGGTCCAATACCAGTTGGTGTGCTCCAGCCGGCCGCTGCTGATGACGGTTTCACCGACAACATCAACCCAGTGGTCGGTTCCCAGTAACCAGTCTGCTTTATGGTCGAGGCTGCCTTCTTTGTAGAGAACGGAGCACTCGATAGGCATGCCAAAGATATAGCGCAGGGTCCGGTCGGCAATGAGTTCAGCCACTTCATCGACGGTGCCGAAATCGCTGTGGCCTTGCTGTCCGTAGTAGAAAACATCGGCGGCGTCAGAGTACTGCGTAGAGAGGGGTATCACACCGTCATCCATGTCTCTCGGCCATATGTCGACCCCGGCACGGTCAAATTGCTCACTGAGCGGTGCCCCTTCTGCCGATATGAAGGCCAGCCAGTGTTTGTTCTCACTTACCCATTCCCCATCTTCAGAGCTGTCCTGCAAGGCTACGGACTCACAGATTCCCTCGTCGGTACCCAGCATCACGGTTCGGCAGTAATCAATTACTTCTCCACCACCGGGAATGTAATACCCTCCCAGACTTTTTATGGGACTGTTGATAGTGATGACGGCTGTTGTTTTATCGGCGAGGTTGTTGATGTTCTGGGCTACCGCATAGAGTGCCGTTTTACCTCCCATGCTGTGCCCAATAATGATGAGGTCTTTTTTGTCACCGAAATGCTCGTCGATATCGTTGGTGATATTTTGGGCCCAGGTCTCGATATCTTCATAGCCCGGATAACACCTGAGCAGCGCATTCATCCTGATTTCGATATTGGGGTTGTTCTGTTCATAGACGGCGGCAAAAGACGGTAGCTGCTCGGTGATGTAGTCATGTAGGAGCTGCATGGAGCAGCTAGTGCCGCCCATGCCGTGAAGGAAAACGAAGTTCAGCTCCTTGACTATTGTGGAAACCTGGGATGCGGACTGTGCCGACACGGGCAGGATAGTCTGCAGGCATAGCCCGATGACTACCATTATTAAAAGCCGCCCAACAATGCCTGCGAACATCTTTCCACCTGTAATAAATGATTGTAGTAAAGATATCGTTATATCGATACTCTATGAGGCTGAACGGGTTTTGTCAAGATTAGGTGGTTGTGAAGGAGGGGTAAAGAAGACCTGAGAGAAACTGGCTTATATGTCGCCCTCGGAGCTAAACTCGGTAACCTTGTCATCCTGTTCGACCTCGGTAACGGTACGTTGGATTTCGGTCTTTTTCCAACCACTTACTGACAGAGTTCTTCTGATAAACTCAAGACTGGCTTCATACTCTGGGCTGATTAGCTCAGCAACTCCCATATTCTTAAGTAACTCGGCTTCTCGTGTGCGATGAACCCGTGCCACAATATTTATCTTAGGATTAATCTCCAGAGCACATTTTACGGTGTTTATCGTAGCTAGGGGATCGGGGAAGGTCACCACCAAGATTCCGGCGTTACTCAATCCTGACTGAGACAAAACGTGCATATTACTGGCATCGCCATAAATACGCGGTTTGTGATTGCGCCGTAGTTCTGCAATACGCTCTGGGTCAATTTCAATTACCATATAAGGAATACCAGCATCCTCCAGACCTTGAGCGACATTTTGTCCAATTCTCCCGTAACCAGCTATCACCACTCGCTCCCTGGGAGGGGATGGTGTATCGACTACTGGAGCAGAGACTTCTACTTCGGTAAGCATCTTCCCGGTGCGACCTGCAATTACGTGTGGGTACCAGCGAGAGACCACGCCCAGTAACAGTGGTGTCAGCAACATTGACAGTATAGCCGTGGCTAAGATAAGGGAATAAAACTCCTGTGACACGAGACCTGTGCTGAGACCTCCTTGTGCTATGATAAAACCGAATTCGCCAATCTGAAAAAGACCAGCGCCAGATAGTACCGCTATTCGATTGCTATGACCAAATAAGCGAACGACGCAAAAAACTACCAGCATCTTTATCACGATGACAAGGGACACGGTTTTAATAACCAACACCCACTCATTAATGAGAAACCTTGGGTCCAGCAGCATGCCCATGGAAATGAAAAACAGAGTTGCAAATATGTCTCTCAACGGAGTAATTTCGGCCGTAGCTTGGTAACCAAACCGTGGTCCACGAAGTACCAGCCCGATTAGGAAAGCGCCAAAGACCATTGAAAGCCCCAGGATCTGAGTGCCTACGGCAGCACCCAAGCACAACACCAGCATTGTGAGAAGAAACAGTTCACGAGACCGGACTCCACCAACTCGACCCATTAACCAGGGAAGCACCCACAAGCCCGAAACAACGGCTACACCCACGAAGAGGATGGCCTTACCCACAGCTATCCCTAGAGTAAGTAACAGACTTTGTTCAGTGCCACCCAGAACAGGCATTATTACCATCATTAATACTACGGCCATGTCTTGGAGAATGAGAATCGCAATCATGATACGCCCGTGTACCGAATTTAACTCTGCTCGTTCCATCAGCAATTTGAGACAAACTGCGGTACTGCTTAATGAGATAATCAGACCAAACACAACAGACTGAGAGACGGGCCATCCGAGTATGGTAATGCCAGCCGCTAGGCCTAGCACAAATGTAACTGCAATTTGCGCGACACCACCCCACATACCTACTTTGCCTATTTCTCGGAATTGCGCAATAGAGACTTCAAGTCCCAGGGTGAACATCAGTAGGGCGACACCGATAGTAGCGGTGGTTTCGACTAGTTCCAGGTCGCCAACCATGCCAAGCGCGTGGGGACCGACGGCTACTCCTATTGCCAGGTAGCCTAATAGAATAGGCTGTCTCAGCCGATGTGCTATCATCCCACCTATCAGGGCTGCGGCTAGCAGGATTGCTAAGCTAACAAGTGCGTCTGTTTCGTGCATACTTCCCTATGATTTTGTGATGTTTTACAGTGTTTTATTCCTTCTAAACCAAGGACGATACTTTGTTATTTCACTGAATAATAAACTAAAATTTGAACCTATACAATGATGTTTAGGCTATAGATGAAGGCCTGAATATGATTGGTCTTCGAGCGGTTGTTTTATCTAGGCGGTTCACGGTTCGACCTCAAACGGGCCAAGGCCTAGTGGAATTTCTTATTCAGACTTGCTAGAGATTCTGTTGGTGATAAAACATGCGGGTCTCCTAACGTAGGGACACTTTTGGTTTTCTTAATGCGAGAAGAGGGATGCCCTAGTACCCGGAGACTCCGTTTGGTTGACCGTTGAGCTTGCTGGGGAGGGTAAAGAAAAAGGTAGAGCCGTGTCAGTTTGACAGCCTTACTGAAAGGGGTTAGAGTTTGTCTTCACTGCGCAAGAATTCGGCGGCCACGCCGTGAGGAAAAAGGACGGGTAATACCGGCGATTGGGATACCAGTGCTAGGTATGTGGTGGGGGAGGGGGGATATCTTGCCCTGACTGTAGTCTCATCGACATGTCCGTTCTTCTCAACTCCTTTATCTGGGGGATAAGGAGTATTACGGTCAGTACGAAAGTGAGTCCGTCAGATATCGGGAATGCCCACCACACCCCGTCTACTCCTAAGTGTGGTGGCAATATGTATATCAGTGGAATCAGAAAGAGGACAGGCCTCGATATAGCGGTAACGAACGATTGCCAGGCCTTACCGACCGATTGGAATATCAGTGACCCAACCATAATGGGACCTATCAGATACATGGCCAGGAAGATGCGTCTGGCAGCGTGAGAAGCCGTAGCAATAAGCTCACTTTCACTGGTGAAAATACGGATTATGGGTTCCGGGGCAAAGTAGAGAACCATGAACGACAGAAGACAAAGACCCGTTGAGGCAATAACGGCAATTTTTATGGCTCTCATCGCCCTGTCATAACGTCTGGCCCCGTAGTTGAAGCCCAGTACAGGCTGAAGTCCCTGGCCGGTTACCATGCCCGGCATCATGGCAAACATCATTATTCGGTTGATGACGCCGTAGGCAGAAATGGCATCGTCACCACCGTAGCTAACGAGTGCCCTGTTCACGAGAATTGCGGACAGGCTGCCGGCCACCGTCCTGGCAAACGACGCACTTCCTATTATAATAATATCTTTCATTATGCTGAATTCGAGCATCAGGTTTTGTGTGTGGATTTTGAGGAAACTCTTTCCGGAGAAGTAGTACCGGAGGAAGTAGACGGTAGGAAGTATCTGGGCTAACACGGTAGCCAGTGCCGCTCCCTTTATGCCCATGTCCAGCGGTATGATGAATATCGCATCGAGTATGATGTTGGCTACCGCTCCCATAATCATGCCTATCATGGGAACACGGGCATTGCCCTCGGACCTTATCAGGGCATTTGAGGCCATTGCAAAGGTGCGGAAGACCGTTCCGACAAGGATGATTGTCATGTAATCTCTGGCGTAGGGAAGGATGGTCTCCGAGGCTCCCATAAGTCTGAGCCAGAAGTCTGCATTGGACAGACCGACTATGGTGAGTATGGCCGATAGCGCCACTATCGAGGTGATAGCGTTGCCCAGGGCACGCTCCGCCCTGGCAGGGTCACCACCTCCGATTAATCTCGAGATTACCGACGCACCACCCATACCGAACATCTGCCCGAGACCCATCGACAGCATCTGGAATGGGAAAACGATGGAAAGTCCGGCAATACCGAGTTTTCCAACATAATGGCCAATAAAGATGGTGTCAATTACGTTGTACAGGGTCATGACGAACATGCCGAAAAAGGCAGGGGTTGATAGTTTCAGCAGCAACCGTCCGACCCGGTCGTCGTTAAGCATGCTGGCACCGCGTCTATCCATAAGTCCGGTAGCGTGTCCTTTCAGGTTTATGTGGTCTCATCTCGGGATTGAATCGGGACTTCCCGATATTGAATCGGGACTTTTTCTTGGTGAGGAGACTACTCCTGTTTGCTGAAAGACCAGATAGCCAGCGAAAGGAGTATGACTCCCAGGACCGCCATAACAAGCGCATCCTCGATTATGCCCATCGTGTGACCGAATATCGTTACGCCAAGGGCATAGCCACTGTCGCCGGAAACCCCGGCTACAGCCGACATATTACCATTCAGAAAAACCTGCCGGATGGCATCTACACCGTAGGTTAACGGATTGAACTTGGAGACGACCTCCAGCCATACCGGTACGTTGTTGACAGGGAAGAATACGCCGGACAGGAAGATGAGGGGCATGATGATTATCTGCATCAGCACCTGAAATCCCTGCTGGGAGCGCATCCGCGAGGCCATCAGGATACCCAGACCCGAAAGGGTGATTGATATGACAAGCAGCAGGGGTATCAGCTTGAGTACCAGAATGAAGTCGATCTTGACCCCGATAATTGGTGCCAGCGCCAGCATGACGAGTCCCTGACCGATAGCTATCACACTGCTGCCGGTTACCTTACCCAGCACGATACCGGTCCGGCTAAGCGGTGCTACCAGGACCTCTCTCAGAAATCCGAACTCGCGGTCCCAGACTATCGAGAGCCCTGACATCAGGGAGTTCATGAGTACCGTCATGGCGATAATGCCGGGATACATGAACTGTATGAAGTCCACTCCCGGCGCCAGAGCACCGATGATGCGGTTAAAGCCAGCTCCGAAGATAATCAGAAATAACAGGGGCATGGCGAACGAGCCAAAGAGGCGGGGGCGGTCCTGTATAAAACGGAGCAGGTCCCGGTACGCGATAACCCAAGTTGCTCTCAATACTGCTTTCATGGCTACCTCAATGCGGCATCATCCTTCTGAATTGTGTCCAGGCATCAGCTTCCTGGTCTCGAATGGCATGGCCGGTCAGCTTCAGGAAAACGTCATCCAGGGTCGGTCGGTGCACGCTGATAGAAACCAGTTTACTCTGGAAGCTGCGTATTAACTGGGGTAAAAAGGTCTCGCCGTGCGGAACGTTGAAAGTAATGGTCTCGTCCTGAAGCTGAGGTGACAGGTTGTATTTTTCTTTCAGTTCGAGCATGGTCTTTTGAGAATCTTCTGCTTCCAGAATTACGATGTCGCCACCCAGAGAGTCTTTGAGGTTGTCAGGGGTATCCAATGCTATTATCTTGCCCCGGTCAATAATAGCGATACGGTCGCAGTTCTCTGCCTCATCCATATAGTGTGTGGTCATAAAGATGGTCAGTTCTTCCTGTTGTCGTAATGCGTGAATATGCTCCCAAACATAGTGTCGTGTCTGAGGGTCCAGCCCGAGGGTAGGTTCGTCCAGAAACAGGATCTGCGGGTGATGCAGCAGGCCCCGTGCGATTTCCAGACGCCTTTTCATGCCACCGGAATAGGTATTTACTTTACTCTTGCGGCGGTCGGAAAGCTCCACCAGTTCCAGCAGCTGCTCCAGTCGTGTCTCTCTTACACTCTTGGGGACACCGTAGGCATAAGCGTGGAATAGCAGGTTCTGCTCGGCGGTCAGATAGTCATCGAGGGTAGTGTCCTGAAATACCAAGCCGATGATTCGCTGTACCTGTCGTCGTTGCTTTGATGTATCGTATCCGCTTACACTTGCTCTGCCACTGGTGGGTGTTAGCAGTGTGCACAGCATGTTTATGGTGGTTGTCTTGCCAGCACCGTTGGGACCGAGAAAACCGAATATCTCCCCTTTATATACGCTGAAAGAAACAGAGTCAACTGCCGTTAGCTGACCGAACTTCTTGGTCAGGTCCTGTATTTCTATAATATTTGTCCCGGTGTCCATCTTTCCTCAACCTCTGACACGTGCCATAACTGAATCGCTGGATTCGTCACTGGAGTTTTGAAAGTATATCTCTCAGTTTCCTCAGCGAAGTCGATAACTCTTTCAGGTCTTTATCGGTTAGAGACGATAAGGTCTCTTTGATAGCGTTCTCCATCATTCTTTTGTGCTTTTTTAATAGTGACTTACTCTTACTGGTGAGGGCGATATTGATGATTCTCCTGTCCCTGGCGTCTGGCTGCCTTTCCACCATGTCCAGACTGACAAGTTTGTCTATCAGGTGGGTCATCTGGGGCCTGGGTATCTGTAACCGCTCACCGATTTCCGTGACGTGCAGTGTCCCGCTTTCATCCAGTGTCCTCATGATTTCAAAGTGGGGTGGTGAAATATCCTCCCGGATATGCGCCAACGCCGTCCTGAATAATTTCCTGCGGATACTCCTACCAATGAGGGGCGGAATGGTGAACAGGTCTTCAGTGACGCTGTCCAGCATTTCATTTTTCATTGCAGGATACTCCTCTGAGCGAAATTAGTTTCCAAAGTAAATAATTGCCTATGATAATTATTTACATAGTAAACTATATTACCTTTGTTTCTCGATTTTGTCAATGATAAAGAACTAGTATGAGAAAACAAAGGGTCGCTGGGCAATGGAAAGATGGATAAATACAAAACTAACAAGGCATCAAAAGCCGAAATCAATGGTTTACAAATACTACGATTAGCAACATGACCAAAATTAAAACGACCAAAGCAAACCCAACAAAAAAAGTTTTTGTTAAAAGTGGCCCAAGCTTATAAATTGCCTCGTCATAATAACGGTTTTCCCAATCTAATATTTCTTTCGATGAAGATTCTGAATCCGGAGGAGGGATTCTTTCACGTATTTTTTGTGCACGGCGGAATCCCCAAAACATGACTGCACCAAATAATATAAAACTGACTGTAGCCATAATTATTATCCATGGTGTAATACCACCGTAATCTACCGTAAACTCATAAACAACCCAAAAAGCTGAACCGACGACCAATGTAGAATGAGCTATTATAAAAGCGTACGAATACTTTGGCTTAGACCAGAGATTTTCAATTTTTATTGACGGTTTAGATAATGAGTCAACGCCCTCTACACCCTTAGTAAAAAATTTATAAAGAATGTGCAGAGGGCCGATTAGACTGAGCCCTACCGATAAAGTAAGAAAAACAATAATCGATGCTAATTTCATTGGTCTGGATTATAGCATATTTTGATAGCAGGAATAGCGACCTCTTCCCCAATCGGCAATTGTGCGTACAAGAAATCAGACACAACAATGTTTGTATAGTAGCAAATTGTTCCCTTGCTTATTCGTATGCAGGATATGCAGGAAAATTAAAGCGGAGTTAAAGAGGGGCGCAGTCCCTCTTTAGTATAATTTCCCCCTTACCCATTTGGGTAAGGGGGACACAGGGGGATGGGGCCAACATCACCAGATAGGCCATGAATTATTGCATGCCCAAATAAAGCGATTTATAATGGCTGAGAGGTCAGATGTCATGCCCTTGCTGAGTTTCCCCAAAAGTGTTTTGGTCGAGACCACCCTGCGGTGCCCGGCCGATTGTATCTTCTGTCCTAATAAAAAGATAACTGGTCGTCCCATAGACATGCCCTGGAAGCTGTTCGCCAAAATAGTCGATGACTGCCGGGGAAAAGGGGTAGTCGGATTTCACCCCTTCATTAACGGTGAGCCGCTGGCCAGTCCTTACCTTGAAGATGCCCTTGACTATATCTCACGAAATCTACCTGAAGCGGCCATCCATATCTACACTAACGGCTATCTCCTTGATGACCAGACTACTGAAATGTTGCTTCGGTATAACGTGCGCGAGGTGCATTTCTCTATCGACGGTTTCTCCAAGCAGGTCTATGAGCAGCACCGCCGCGGGCTGGTTCATGAGAAGGTAATCGCCAATGTCAAAGGTTTCCTTGCCCACCTCGAAAGTCATCCTGTTAAGATAGACACGCGCGTGGTCTTTACCATGACGCCTGAGAATGAAGATGAGGTTCCGGCCTTCCGCCAGTTCTGGGAGGGGCTGGTCGATACTGTGGATGTCCTGCCTTGTGATGGTCGGGGGGGGGAGGAGCGTCTGCCAGCTTATATGAATGCTCAAAAAATGGGCTGTTTCCAGGTGGCCGAGTCCACCTATATTCTCTCCGACGGCTCGGTGGTGGCCTGCTGTAAGGATTGGGTGGGCTATACTATACTCGGCAACGTGAACATAGACTCGCTGCAATCTATCTGGGATTCTCCGGACTACCGGCGTCTGCGTGACGATATCAGTCGCGGGATATTCGCTGACTGCGAAGTCTGCCGCCGGTGTGTATCTGATAGTCTTTAGGTCCCGCTTGCTTTCTGACCCTTCACCAGCAGGATGATATGCTGTGGTTCTATCTCCTGTGTCTCACCTATCTCGTTGGTGTGCTCAGCGATCAAGGCGTCGATGCAGTCGGTAACATCAGGTAGCTCTGTATTGTAGTCGTGGAAGCCGAGGACACCGCCGGGGATGAGATGAGGCCAGATGATATTGAAGTCATTGCGGACATAGTCAGGCTGGTGGTTCCCATCGATAAAACCGAAGATGAACTTTTGCTTTGCGGGGAAAGAGACTGTCTTCGAGTCCTGCCTGATAGTTACCACATTATCCAGACCGCGGACTGCTTCCTCGTAGACGTCAAGCTGGGTGCGCCCTTCCAGGAATGCCACGTAGATATCGCTCATCCTGGTACCGTCGGGTGTGGCTGTGTTGTCAGTAGCCGGGTCAAAGATATCGACGGCGAAAACACGTTTGCCATGTTTTCTGGCATACCTGGCCAGCTTGACAGTGCCGCCGCCCATGAAAGAGCCGATTTCAATCAGGTCTCCCTCCAGCCTGTATAAAGAATGCGCTTCAATAAAATCAAGCAGGGCTTCGTAGCCCACAAAGTCGATAGCCTGGGGTTTTTGTGGCAGGAAATATCTCAGAAATCGTCTTAGAGTTTGCATCCTGTCTACCTCAGGGGAGATTAGCCAGGGCCAGTTCTGAGTCGGCAAGTAATGCCAGTATCATCCCCGCGGCGGTCCAGGTAGTCTTCTCATCCGGGGGGTAGATTATTTCCTCCGGTAACCTTATTCCTGTCCAGAAACCGCCGTCAGAGTCCTGGAGCTGGAGCACCCACTCCAGCAGAGTATCAGCAGCTCCCACCTCGCTGATGCTGACCAGGGCCATCGCCAGTTCACAGGTCTCGGCAACGGTCACCCATGGCTCGTCGAGAGAACATTTACAGCCCCACCCATCGATAACGAACTCCGGCCACTGTTCCGCGATGTGGTCGCCGGCTTCTCCTCCGGAGACCACCCCGGTGAGAACGGGGTAATACCAGTTCATCGCGTACCCCCGCCGATTATCACCGTGAAAGTCGAAAAGCTCCGGCTGTTCCCTGATAGCCCGGATGAGTTTTGCGGTGGCCATCTCCCAATCCGGTCGGTCAAGACCCAGAGTTTGCGCAATTGTTATGCCGCTGGTGATACTCTGGTAAATGCAGCTTGACGCTGACAGCGGGGCACTTGGCCAGGGGTCGTCTTTGTAGTCTAGTGCCCAGTAGATCTCACCGGTCGGCTGTTGCAGGCTCAGAGTAAAATCGATACCTTTTTCTACCACCGGCCACATTTCGCGGAGAAAATGCTTATCTCTGGTAGCCAGATAGTGGAACCATGTGCCGGTAGCTATGTAGGCGCTGTGATTGCTGTCTTTGGCGGGTTCTTTACGCTGGCCATCCTGGTAAGTGTACCACCAGCTTCCATCAGGATTTTGTATTTCGGCCAACCAGTGGTAGGCTTTCGTGGCAGAGTCAGACATCCCGCATAGGTCAAGGGCAATGGCGCACTCGACATGGTCCCAGGGGTCAGTAACACCACCCTGGTAATACGGAATAGCTCCAGAAGGTAACTGGTGGGCGGCGATGAAAATCCCAATTTTGTCCACAAGGCGCTGCAATTGTGAAGCAGTCATTCTGGAGCTAAGCATCACGGTACCCCTGGTCGTTCTTGCGGGCATAGAGGACTACGCTCTTGGCGACGATAGGATTAAGCAGGTTTTCCAGCAGACGAATCGGCCTTGTCTTGGTCATGATGTCCCACACGAGAAAACGGTGATAGAGGGCCGGAATCCTTGCCTCCTGCCGGTGTATGCCGAAGAGGCAGCGGAGTAACCAGTAGAAGAAGTGAAGGCCGTGTTTGCGGCGAGTGGTGAAGACATGAAGCCCGTTCTGCTGCAGCAGGGAGACAACCTCCCGCAGCCGATATTTGCGAACGTGTCCACCCGGTTGGTGACGGTAGTCCCGTGATATTTTCCAGTAGATGGTTTCACTGAAATAGGTGGGTACGCTGATGGCCAGTGTGCCATCGTCCTTGAGGACACGCATTAGCTCCTGTACTGCTTGCCGGTCATCGGGGACGTGCTCCAGAACCTCGGAGCAAATTACTTTGTCGAAATGGGTATCCTTGAAGGGTAAACGTAAGGCGTCTCCCCTAAATACCCCCCAGCTGGACCGGGACTCGCCTGTCTGCTCCATGAGGCCAAGAATATAGCGCGTCTTGTCTAAATTCCTCGGGTTGATGTCTACGGCACAGACGGTACACTCGGTCTCCTTGCATGCCTGTGTGGTGTGTCTTCCCTCACCGCAACCAACATCGAGCACACGGTCCCCTTTGTTGATGGACAGGAGGTCATAGTCTACCGTGAGCATCTAGAAGCTCCTCGTACACCCGGACAGTATTTATAGCGGTCTGTTGCCAGGAGAAATGCTCCAGTACGCGCTTTCTGCCGGTATCACCCATACGTTTGCCCAATTGCTTGTCACTGAGTAGGCGCTTGAGGGCAACCGCCAGGTTGTCCGGGTCGGCTGGCGGGACTAGGAAGCCGGCTTTACCATCTTCACCCACTACCTCCGGCAGGGCGCCAGCCCTTGTTGAGATGATTGGCAGAGCGCAGGACATTGCTTCGGCAGCGGGAAGCCCGAAGCCTTCATAGAGGGACGGGACGACGGCAATTTCAGAGCTGGCGTATAGCCTGGCCAGCTCATCCTTATCTATCTTCCCGGTGAAAGTGACCGCGTCCTCGAGACCATATCTCTCTACGAGATGGTTTGGCTTGCCGTCTGTTGTTCCGTTGCCCACCACGGTAAGTTTCGCCGGGATATCCTGCCTGACCTTGTGGAGTGCTTCCAGCAGGAAAGGCAGACCCTTAATATGCCCGTTGCCACTGCTGACCATAATCAGGCTGTTGGCCTCTTTGGGGATGTGCCCATTTCCGTCGAAATAATCGGTATCGACACCGTTAAGTACAACCCTGAGAGCCTCATGCCGGACATTAAGGATGCGATTAATATCTTGCGCCGAGTTTTCAGAGACGGTTATTACCCGGTCCAGTCTCCGGGCTACCTGTTTTTGCATGCCGACGAATGCGTAAAACCTTCTTAAGCGGAACTGGTCCCAGAGATTTTTTGCCTGTATCAGGGCCAGTTGTCTGTCGATGGGAATCGGGTGGTGAATGGTAGCAATAACCGGCACATTGAGGCGTTTCATCAGGAGCAGCCCCCAGCCGAGAGACTGGTTATCGTGTATGATATCGAACTTCAATTCGGGCTGCAGGGCTCGCAGACGGTTGTAGGCCCGGATACTGAAGGTGAAAGGCTCAGGGAATGTGCCCAAAGCCACTGCCAGGAACTCGTACAAACGGAGCGGGTTTCGAACACCCAGTAACTCCTGCCAGGCGGAGCGTGTGGACTCATAGAGGTTCAGGCTTTCCAGTTGGTGTATTGTAATACCATCGACGACCTCGGGGTAAGGAGGCCCCGAGAGCACATGAACCTCGTGTCCCAGGTTCTGGAGTTCCCTGGAGAGGTAATGAATATAGATTCCCTGCCCACCGCTGTACGGATTGCCCCTGTAGGATAAAAGACAGATTCTCAATTGTATCCGCTCTTCTCCGTTTTAATGGTATCCGCCGGTACATCAGAGTGTCGATATACCACTAGCCGTCCGAATAGGCGACGAAGCGGATAAATAATACTACGCAGGGCGTTAAAATGCAAATGACTGAGTATAAGGAGGATAATACACTTATCCTGAAGAATGTATTTGTTCCGGTGGTAATGATGGTAAAATAAGGTAGTGACTTATGAAGAGGGGGGTAATGGCAATGGAGTGTAACCGATGTCATCGAGAACTGACCGAGAAACAGAGCTATATATATCAGGGTAAGGTCTTCTGTGAGGACTGCCTGATGGATACCGGACTTTCAATGAAGGAGTGTGATCCTTGGGCAACCTATGTTGACAAGCGCTCCGGGGTACAACCGGGGATGCTGCGTGCCGAGAAACTGACTGAGACAGAGCGGAAGGTCTACGAGTTTGTGAAGAGCCGGGGTCGGGTAACCAGAGAAGAAGTCATGGAAGGTCTCGGTCTCTCGGAGACTGATCTGAAAGTCCAGCTTGTACCCCTGATGCACTCGGAAATGGTCAAGGAGGCCGGTGAGGGCGGCAGGCAGTACCTGATATCAGTTAGTTGAAAAAGCCAGTGAGGAGAACATGGTGAAGAAGGTAATAAAAAGTGACGATGAGTGGCGTCGGCAACTTGCGCCGGAGCAGTATGAGGTTGCCCGTTGTGGAGGTACCGAGCCTGCATTCTCCGGCAAATACTATAATTTCAAAGACAAAGGCATCTACCGGTGTGCCTGTTGCGGTAACCGGCTGTTCAGCTCCGAGGCTAAGTATGATTCCGGCACGGGTTGGCCAAGCTTCAGGGCACCTGTTTCAGAGGAATCAGTTGCAACAGCACCGGATAACAGCCTCGACATGACCCGTACCGAGGTGAGGTGTGCCCGGTGCGATGCTCACCTGGGTCATGTATTCGATGATGGTCCACTACCGGAAGGACAGCGCTATTGCATGAACTCGCTGGCGCTGGATTTTAAAGAAGAAGGTAAAGAGTCAGAATAGGTAGTG
>Ga0209536_100004679_pt1 | contig 21560 bp, 19 predicted proteins | sample DeeMarSeWOR28_12_FD_187461 | JGI IMG/M metagenome (GOLD analysis project Ga0209536, IMG submission 187461) | Marine sediment microbial communities from White Oak River estuary, North Carolina - WOR-2-8_12 (SPAdes) (version 2) | ecosystem: Environmental > Aquatic > Marine > Intertidal zone >... | reverse complement strand
AAGCGTCGGATAGTCGATGATGTTGCTGATCGCAAAAACTTTGTCAAACGCCTGGGAGCGCTTGCTTCTGGGACAAAAACCAGCATCTATGCCTGGGCGCTGATGACCAATCATGCCCACATTCTTTTGCGCAGCGCTGATATTGGTCTTTCCGGATATATGCGTCGTTTTCTGACCGGTTTTGCAATTTCGTATAATCGACGTCATCGTCGCTGGGGGCATTTATTTCAAAACCGGTATAAATCGATCATTTGTCAGGAAGATGCCTATTTTACCGAACTGGTGCGCTACATTCATTTAAACCCGTTGCGGGCCAAATTGGTTAAAAGCTATGAAAAACTGGACCGCTACCGCTGGTGTGGGCATGGTGTATTGCTGGGTGAGGTAAAAAATGAGTGGCAGGATCGCGATTACGTCCTGAGATGGTTTGGCAAAAAAGAAGGCGAGGCCAAGAAAAACTATCGCAATTATGTCAAAAAGGGAGTTGAAGAAGGCCGCCGGCCCGAGCTTGTTGGTGGTGGGCTGATTCGATCATTAGGTGGTTGGTCGGCCGTGAAAGCTTTACGCCGATCCGGCGAACGTGAATTAAGTGATGATCGGATATTAGGCAGCGGGGACTTTGTCGAGCAGATTATTAAGGAAGCAGCAGCCAAGACAAAGTATCAATTTGCGGTCAAAGAGCAACCGAAAAAAATTGATGAATTTATAGCCCGCACATGCAGGAATGAAAAGGTGGCTGTTGAGGAAATAAAATCAGGTGGTCGACGCAGGAAGGCCAGCAGGGTAAGGGCACAAATTGCAATTGGTCTGGTAAAGACCTATGGTGTAACTTTAGCCGAGGTTGCCCGGCAACTGGGGGTTACGACCTCAGCAGTATCGAGAATAGTTACACGAGCGGATAAGTAAATCAATATAGTCAACAACGTCCCCCAATGCGCCTAATTCCCTGACATCAGCCACACTCTTAGGAATCGGACATCGCGATCCACTCTGTGAGCGTCTGATGCGGCGTCGCACAGCTGAACTCAGGTTTCCACTGGCACTGAGCGCTGATTTCCACGCCTTCCTGAAATACCGAAACCGGCCTATCCGACGATACCACCACCACGAAGATGTCGTCATGCTCGGAGGTAAACCGCAGGGCCGAGTTATAGCGTGCTCCCCGGGCGCGGTCTTCGCCGGGAACCGCCCGCCCGTCTAACAGGCAGGCAAATCCATGCAGCTTGGTGTCGGCCCCGATGTGCAAGGCGCCGTCGACCTTGGCCAGAGACTTTGCCAATTCCAGATTCTGCGGCAGCCGCAGATCCAGCGGCGCCTGGAGTTTCTGGCCCGAAATCTTCACCGGCGGGTCATTGAGGTCGATGATCAGGGTGCAGCCGTGCTCATTGCTCTCGGCACAATGCACCACGCTGGTGACAATTTTATAAAGGCGGTGGCTGGTTTCGTCGTCAAGGCTTGACTCGAGCAGAATCTCCTCGACATTCACCAGCTTGGCGCGATGCGTGCTGGACTTGAATCGGCCGTCGGAAAAGCTGCAGACCTTCTGCTCGTTGATACGCAAAAATCCATGCCGGCCCCGATAGTCGGCGATGATGCTGAATGCCGGCAGCTTTTCAGCGGCAATTCCCATAATGGTTCTGCCGTCAGACACCAGTCTGCACGTTGAATTCTCCACGGTCTGCAAAAGCTTGCGTACGTGCTTGAAATTTGTCAGGCTGGGCTGCTCCATTTCAGGAAACCGGGCCAGAAACTCCATTTCAGGCAGCGAGCGCAAATCGATAAAAATCAGCTCGCCGACGGGCCGTTGCCTTTCTTCGCGGGTCCTGGAAATTTCCAGGACCGTGTCCAGAATCAGGTAAACCCGCAGTTGGGTATCCCAGCCGAGATTGACATTCATTTGATCAACCACATAATCCCTGACGGCATGGGTTGCATATTCGCTGAGAAAGCTGCCCGATATGCCGGTGTACAATTCTTCTTCGTTGGCGGTGTCATGGGAAAAGCGCCAGGCCGCGTGCTCGAGCCAGCACTCCGTTGGGCCGATGGAGCACATGTTGGGATGATGCTCGGTAAACCACATCTGGTAATAGACGGAGCTGGACCGGCCGCCCCAGGAGATAAGCCCGGCGAGCTCCAGATTTTTTTCAGGCTCCATGTGGCGGAATTTCATCATTTTGTTAGAAAGCCGGATATTCTTGCGCCAGTCGCTGGAAGCAAGATACAGTTCTTCGAGTATCGGCTCATGTCCGCGCAGCAGGTTCTGGGGATCATAGACACGCATGGGTTCGTCGGGGGTGACGGCGTAGATAATTGCGGCGCGACTGGAGCCCGAAAAATGCGACAGCCCCTCCTGCAGACCATCGGTGGTATCCTCAATGCATTTGCAGATAAACTGTAGATTCAACAACGCACCCCTCCGCGAAAAGATTTTCCCGGTTGCCGCCAAAGTATCACAACGACACGAGAAGCTCAACCCTATGCGGCTGGATGATCAGAAATTGGCCCCAATTTCCGGCGCCAATAAAGGGACCGGATTTCAAATTAACCGGCCGCCGGCAAAAAAGAATCTTGCCGTTGTGATGGGGACGCGGGGCCAAGACAAAGGGAGTGCAGCCGGAAAACAGCTGGAGTCGGCGGGTATGTCGGTTCGCATTATGGTGATCGAACGGAACTTCACTTCTGAAGCGCAGCATCTCGTCCGATCGGCAGGCGCAGGGCTGCTAATAATGCAATAGGCAATGGTTGCAATTTTAAGCTTCGCTGAAATCCGCCAATTTTCGGTTTTCAAATGTATCAAAAATCTCAAAAAAGCATCGCTTTTCGTCATAGTTGAAACGTTCGTGAAGGCCGTAGGGATACTCCTTTACACAACTGGCGCCGATATCAAGACAGACGGCCAGCAGAGATTTTTCGAATTGGGCTCTCTTCTTGGCATCTCCCTGAAACAATCCCGAATGGGCTGCCAGCTTGCGAAGTGATTTCAGAATTTCCGGCGAGGGCCGCTCTTTTAAGAATCCGGACACGAATTGAGCCGCATCCTCTAATTGGAACGCGTTATAGCCCGCCATTTTGTTAAGATGCGCCACATGTTTTTCAAGAAAGTCGTAAAATATGTCCATTTCACCCTGCTGTGGCTCTCCGTCGGCCCATATCATTTCGATCAATGGAATATAATCGATGAAATAGACATCCTTGCCGGTAATCCCGAAAGATTTTAATTGCTCCATGATTTCTTCGCGTAACTTGATTCTTTCACTCATGGCCATGTCCTTTAATGAATAACAACTCTTATTTGGTTTTTAACTTAATTGGGGGGCAGCCCAGCATCACCCCGCGCGTGTCCTATCGTCATGTTTTATTTATCAAAATATAATATCGGTCAAATCCGCTGGTTGCTTTAGCCATTTGAGGCAAACCGGCTTGCGGCATGATGAATAATCCGCCTGATGAGGTTGAACAAGCTGGTTGGCCTAAACAGGGGGGGACATCACAGACCGGCAAAAGCTTAAGACCATAAAAATTGACATTTGAGGCGGATGATGATTTAATAGCTAATAAAATCAGAAGCTAACCTCGAAAAGCCGAAGACAAACCATGGATGAACTAAAAAAGCTCGAAGCGAAAATCCGCCTGGCAACCCATGAAAAAAATAAATATCTGACCATATTTGAAAGCCTCCCCAACCCGGTCATTTTAGCGGATGAGAAGAATCAGTTTGAATATATGAACCATGCGGCCGCGCTGTTGTTTGAAAATAGCCGCTCCTGCGGTGCCCGCTATCTCTATCAGACCGACGAGGGCGCGGAAAGACGGCAGCCCAATTCACGCCCCGGGTCAGTTGAATCCTGTTTGCCCTGGCTGGATGATGAAATAGCCGCCTTCGCCGCCGGACCTCAATTAACCTGCAGCTTTGAAAAAGCCTTTGCATCGGAAACCGGAAGCAGGAGCTTTGCCGTGCGGTTTTCACGCCTGCAGGACATCACCAACAAGTTTCTGGGTACGGTGATTATCCTGGAGGATATAACCGAAAAAAAGCAGGCCGAAGATGCTTTGCGCTTGAGTGAGGAGCGGTTTCGGTCCATATTTGAGTCTGCCACTGACTCGATTATCGTATGGGACAAAGACTACAACTACCTGTACGCCAACCAGGCTGCCGTTGAGCAGGTCGGCGCCGCGCGTGACAAACTGATCGGCAAGAACATACGCGACGGTCTGGCGCACCTGCCGGAACTTAGGCGGCTGTGGATGGAGCGAATCGACAGAGTGTTTGACAGCGGGCGGCCGATGCGGGTTGAAGATGCCGTTGAGGTCGGTACCCGGGTCGTTTACAGCGAGTCGGTCCTGTCACCGATCAAAGATAGCACAGGCAAAATGTTTGCCGTCGGGGTTCTCTACCGGGACGTGACAGATCGCAAAGAAATGGAAAACAGGCTCAGGCAGCAGAACGTCGCGCTCGAGGACAGCAACCAGGAACTCGAACGCGCCAACCGCCAGATCATCGAACAGCAAAAGTCGATTATCGAAGAAGAGCGGCTGAAGGTGCTGCTGCAAATGGCCGGCGCCACGGCCCATGAGTTAAATCAGCCGTTGATGGCGCTTTTGGGCTATATTGAATTGATGGGCATGGACCGCGATGATCCCGAAAAAGTGGGAAAATACAGTGACCAGATCGAAGATGCCGGCCGCCGCATCGCAGAAATTGTCAGAAAAATTCAAACGATCCGGCATGATGAGGTCAAACACTACGCCGGTGAAACCACTATTTTAGATTTGGATAAACCCATCGATATCCTTTCGGTGGAGGATAATGACCTGGATTATCAAAGAATTAAAACCACACTGGATTATCCCAAACAGGTTCGAATTCAGCGGGCGGAGGACATTGAGATCGGTTTTGAGCGGCTGGCAGAGAAATCGTTTGATCTGATTTTTGTCGATTACGCCCTCCCATCAGGCACCGCCCTCGATTTTATCGCCAAAATGAAAGAAATGCAGCTGGAAATTCCGGTGGTCGTGATCACCGGCAAGGGCGATGAAATGATCGCTTCGCAGGTCATCCAGCGCGGGGCCTACGATTACCTGCCCAAGTCCAAAATCAGCAAGAAATCACTGGCCAGAATTATCCATAACGCGCTGGAAAAGTTCAGAATGAAAACCGAAATTAAACAGGCCATGGAAAAAATGGCTGAATTGTCAACCAAAGACGAACTGACCGACCTGTACAACCGGCGATACTTTATGGGGTTTTCCGAGCGCGAGATCGCCGGCGCAGCAAGGTACAAGCAGGACCTTAGCCTGTTGATGCTGGATCTGGACTTTTTCAAGCAAATTAATGATACCCACGGTCATCCGGCCGGCGACGCGGTATTACGGCAGACGGCCCGCCTGCTGCAAAAAAGCATTCGCAAATATGATGTGGCCTGCCGCTACGGCGGCGAAGAGTTTGCCGTGATCATGCCCAATACATGCCTGACCGATGCCCGGATTTTCTGCGAGAGATTGCGCAAAAAAATAGAGGCGGCCACGGTGCGCTATGAGTCAAAAGAAATCCGGTTTACGGTCAGCATCGGCCTGGCGCAGTTTATACCGGAAATCGATAAATCGGTTGCCCAACTGATCAAGCGGGCTGATGACGCACTGTATGCCGCGAAACAGCAGGGTCGCAACCGGGTGATTGCCGTTGGTGATGATCTATTGCAGGCGACTGCTGACGGCAATTAACCTTAAATGCTGTGATTTGGAGCTGAATCCTCGGATGGGTTGCCATTTTTGGACTGCCGTTTTGAAAAATCCCCCCGGCCCCCCTTTAGAAGAAATCCCCCCGACCCCCTTTAGAAAAGGGGGGGGAGGGGCCCCAAAAGTGCTGAGTTATTTTATAACTGTTCGCCTGCAGCATTTATGTCATATAAAGTTGGTTTGAAAGATGAACGTCCAACCCGCCTGAGGCGGATTGTAAGGATTGAAGATCCTACGTTGAACATCGAATAATGATGTCGCTTCGCTCCTCAATTTATTTTAACTCGGTTATATACAAAGCCCAAGTTGCCAGCGGACAATGAATAGCGGATGCGGCCTGCAGCCGCGGCATTTGCTATCCCGGCTGCAAGCCGCTGCCGCACTCATTCCACTTGTTTGATTTTTCAATATCGTGTATTAGAATATCTTTCATATAATTCAATTCCAAACTAATCGAAATCCACTACTACACCAGCCAGCATGTTTGCTGAATGCCGGCACGATTAAGCGTCTTGCAGGGGGTCGCAAAATGAGGGGGTATTACAAGTTTTGGGCAATATTTATTTTATGCTTTTTTGGCGTGGGTCTGTCAGGCGGAGTCGGGGCGCTGGCTGCTGAGAAGCCAGCTGATAGTGCCAAGGCCTTTCCGCGCAGCCTTGACAGCTATAACGATTCAGAGATTGAAAGTATCGCCGCCATTCTAAAATCCCGCATTAAACAGGAGCCGTTTAATCTGGTCGCCACCCTTATTTTCTTCTTTGCCATCATCCATACCTTTCTTACCAGTAAATTTACAGCCATATCCCACAAATGGGAGCACGCGCACGAAGAAAAAAAGAAGCAGGGGCGGGCGGAACGGCATTCAGTGCATCACGGGGCTGAATTGTTTCATTTTCTCGGTGAGGTGGAAGCAGTTTTCGGAATCTGGGTGATTGCCCTGGCAGGGGCCATTTTTGCTTTTTACGACTGGAGCACCGTCGTCAACTACATCAGTTACCGCGTTAATTTCACGGAGCCCATGTTTGTGGTGGTCATTATGACCCTGGCATCGACCCGGCCGATTTTAAAGCTTTCCGAGATTATCATGTTGAAAATTGCCGATCTGGTGGGCGGCACGCTGACGGCCTGGTGGTTTACCATTTTGACCATCGGTCCTTTGTTGGGGTCATTGATCACCGAACCGGCGGCCATGACCATTTCGGCGCTTTTGCTGGCCCACAAACTTTATGATTTAGAACCCAGCGAAAGGTTCAAGTATGCCACAATCGGGCTGCTGTTTGTCAATATTTCCGTGGGCGGCACCCTGACCCATTTTGCCGCGCCGCCGGTGCTGATGGTGGCAGGTCCCTGGGATTGGGGGGTGGGTCACATGCTGGTCAACTTCGGGTGGAAAGCCCTGCTGGGCATTCTTATTTCCAACGGCGTTTACTACCTGTTCTTCCGCAGTGAACTGGCGCAGCTGCAGCAAAGCTACGTGCGGCGCAGCATCAAAGAAGAAGTGCGCAAAAAGTATCTGGTTCGCCGTGAGCTCGATGCCGAGTTTGAAAAAATAGCATCGGCGGTGGATGAAGAAGTCGGATTCAGACAGATATTCGAGCAGCAAATCGAAAAGGTCATGCCCCAAATCAAAAAACGGCTGGGAGACCGACTGCGTGATAAATACCTGCCCAGCATCGTGCGCGAGGGTATCGATCAAAGCCTGGTGCAGGATGCTTTTGACAAGCGTTTCGAGGAGGTGCGGCTGTCAAAAATGCGCGAATCTCTGCCCGGCTTGCTGCCCGAGCATGAGCGCCCCCGGTATAAGGATCCTGACTGGGATGAGCGTGAAGACCCGGTGCCGGCCTGGGTGACGATCGCTCACGTGGCGTTTATGGCCTGGACGATCATCAATGCGCACCACCCGGAGATGTTTATCCCCGGGATGCTGTTTTTCCTGGGATTTGCCCAGGTTTCCTCCCCGTTCCAAAATCGCATCGATCTGAAACCGGCGCTGCTGGTCGGTTTTTTTCTGGGCGGACTCGTGATTCACGGCGGGGTCCAGGGCTGGTGGATTGCACCGGTTCTGGGCAATCTGGCAGAAATTCCGCTGATGATGATGGCCACGGTGCTAACCGCTTTTAATGACAACGCCGCGATCACCTATTTGAGCACGCTGGTGCCGGGATTCACCGACAACCTCAAGTACGCCGTGGTGGCCGGGGCGGTGGCCGGCGGCGGGCTGACCGTGATTGCCAATGCACCCAACCCGGCCGGTCAGTCGATTCTCAAGAAATATTTTGAAAACGGCGTTTCTCCGATGGGCCTTTTAAAAGCGGCCCTTGTCCCGACGATCATCGTCTGGCTGTGTTACCTGATATTCGGCTGATACCCGAAAATACTCATCCAAAACGACAACCACCTGTCGTTACGGCGACGCTAAACGCCTAACCAATCGTCACGCCTAAGGCTGCTCTGGCCAACTGGTTGCCGCGAAATGGAATCCCGCCTCTTTTTCCCCGATAAGATCCTGAGTTTCTTGGTTTTTTACTCAAGTTTTTTCATTCGCATGCCGATAATTAATTGGATGATGTTTTCGCAGATCGATGCGATCGGATTCACCATGAATCCGCGTATTTTCGGTGCAGTGAGGATGACGATATGGGACAAACTCAAACCAATTCCAATGCTGTCGCCTTGATGACGGCGGTTAACTGTTGTGAAATGAGGATCAGCACCAATCCGGTGGAAACCCTGGTGGCGTTTTCCATCGGGTCGGGTATGGGCGTGACGGTTCATGATCCGGTTTGCGGTGTCGGCGGAATTTTGAATTTTGTGCTGCCGGACTCCGGCAGCGCCAAGGGCATCAATCCAAACCGGGTTCCGTTTATGTTTGCCGATACCGGCATACCGGCTTTTTTGGCGGCCCTGGTTGCGCTGAATGCCCAACCCGAAAGGCTCAAAGTCGTTGTTGCCGGCGGTGCTCACATTATGGATCAGACCGGCGCGTTTAACATCGGACGCCAAAATCTCGCGGCGCTCAAAACTTGCTGCGACGCCTACAATCTAAAGATACACCATGAAAATACCGGTGGCAGCAGCAGCAGAACCCTGAGTCTGGATATCGGCAGCGGTTGCAGCTCAATCAAGATATTCGGCCAAGGGGAGGAGAAGGTATGACCGACGTCAAAGACATCGTGGCACGGATCGACCAGCTTGAGCCCGTCCCGCCGACTGCCGGCCGGATAATGGCGCTGGCCCAGGACCCCGACAGTTCGATGTCTGAAATCGCAGAACTCATTCTCAACGATCCGGCCATAACCGCCAATTTACTCAAAACCTGCAACTCGGCGTATTTCGGACTTAACCGGAAGGTGGACTCCGTGCGGGATGCGATCGGGTATGTCGGGCTGGATCATGTCGTTCAGCTGGTCATGCTCAACAGCGTTTGTCAAAATTTTAAAAACACGCCTCAGGGCTACGGCCTCGGTGAAGGTGAACTCTGGCGTCACGCGGTAACATCGGCCCATCTCGCCAAAATATTGGCCGGTAAATTCGGCCGATCCCGCCATAAGCATCTCATCTATACCGCCGCCCTGCTAAAAGATATCGGCAAGCTGATCCTGGGGCGCTTTGTTGCATTTTCCTTTGAAGAAATTAACATCCTGGTCAATTCAAAGGGATATAGTTTCAACGATGCCGAGAAGCAGATTATCGGCATGAATCACGAAGAACTTGGCGCACTGGTGGGGCAAAAATGGTGCTTCAGCGATAAACTGATTTACATCATTCGCCACCATCATCTATCGAATGAATCCGCCAGGGAGGATCTGGAAACATCGCTGGTGTACCTGGCAGATATCATTTGCATGATGATGGGCGTTTGTACCGGAGCCGACGGGTTGTCCTACAGATTTTACGGTGATGTGCTAAACCGGTTGAATTTGGCTGAAAAAGATCTTCAGGCCATTATTGCAGAAACGGGTGAAAATCAGCAAAAGATTGATTATTTATTAAATTTGATTTGAGGAGGTTCAGCAATGGATATTGTCATCGGCCGCACCGCCCCGGTTAGCCAAGCCCGAGCCAAAAAAAGAGATCCGTCCGATACCGCCAGGAAGAAAAAAAAAGAGGATCGGCGCAAAAACCAACAGGATCGTCGCCAAAGTGTCAGAGACGGGGTCGTCGTCAGGCTATCCACCAAAAAAGACCGGCGAAACCATAAAGACCGGCGGAAAAAAAATCCGGTGGGTGGTTAGTTGCTTACTTCTTGCTATCGATGAATTCGCGAATAACATCTTCCTGGTCGGGTGATAGACCGTAAAATTTCACCCCGATGCCCCGGGGGCCGCTTCTGGCAATGCGACCATCGAGGTGAAAGGCTTCATCGCAGTTGGGCAATTTGAAGACCGTTAAAATTTTTTGGCCCACTGGAAACCGGTCATTCGATTCGATGAAGGCACCCAATTTGCTGATGTCGATTATATAGTTTTTAAAAGAACGACCTTCAATCGTACATTTAACCGGAATCAGGCAAATTTTGCGGGGATCTTCCCGCATAAATGATTCATCGGCGTCCAAATCAAGGGTTTGCAGGGGCTCATCATCATCGGACAAAGCTTGCAGCTGCATTAAAAGCCGGGTCTTTTCATCTTCCGGCATCTCGATGATAAGCTTAAACAGCTCGGTAGCGATGTTGTCCTTCGCCAGCTGCTTATACAGATTAAACTGCTTTTCGGGCGAAAGATCATCGATGATCGTGAAAAGACGGGAGGTGACGGTAAAGTTTCTTTTGTTTGAATCCAAAACAATTACCCCTTTCCGAAGCACTGCGGACTAACGCTGCGCCTGTTGAAACAGCTTCACCAAATCCAGTTTATTTACCATATCGGTCAGCAGCTCACCCAACAGTTTTTCAGCGTCGCCGGTGCCCATCACTTTTAATCGCTGCGCGCTGCCATCGACCGATTCCATGGCAAGAAGCCTGCCATTTTTTGACAGGCTCGCCTGATAGCTCATACTGACAGCCCAATTGCGTCCGGCCAGATCCAGCTTGAATTGCTTCAGTTTAATTTCAAGTTCGTATTCGCCCTGATTGGCTGACGGGGATACCTGCAAACCCAGGTTCTTCAATCTTTGTTCAAATGTTTCAGCAAGCAGGGCCTCAACCTCGTAGACACCGAGCAAATTGCCGGAACCGTCTGCTTTAAGAACGACCAGCGAATAGGTCTCATTGAACTCAGGCAAAGATTTTTTGGCACTCTCACTTAAAAAAGCTTTCGTTTCCCTGACATCGGTAATTACCAGGGACACCGCGTTGCCCGCCAGGCTTTCGGCCGACGCCGGCAGCTGATAATGAACGATTAAAAACGGTTTGGTCGAGCAGGCCCCGGTTAAAATCAGCAGGGTTATGGCTGCTGCAGCCAACATGGCAGGTTTACTGGGTTTCATCAGAGATATCTCCTATTCATCTGGTGCGTTTTAGCAGCCAGCGGCCGGCTGGCGCTGTTTGCGTGTGCTCCTTTTTATTGAAACCATACGACTTTATTGAAACCATACGACTGATCCGTCGCCGGAATCGCCGATCGACTTTATCCGCCACCCACCGGCGGAAAGATGCCGACCCGCTCGCCCCCGTCGAGTGTGGCAGTCAGTTCCGCTTTGACGCCATTGATAAAAATGAGCTTGGCTTTTTCGCGGGGCATTTTAATCTGTTCCAGCAAATCGGAAATACTGATCCCCTGATCAATACTGTAGTTATCAGCCGATGGCGGGGTGAATTCCTGCAATGTCGCAAATAACTTGAGTTGAATTTGTGATTTCATTTTTCTTGTTTTGGGCTTGGTGGATTTTTAAATTTGCAATCTTGGCAATCCGGAATAAACGACTTGTAATAGGTTAAACTTTAGGCTCAATATGATTGAAAGTCAAGGGGAACGAGGAAAGTGCGGCTTGCCGATAAAACCCTCCGCCTCGTGCAGCATCCAATTAATATATCAGCCCGTGTCGTGCGCGAAATGGCCGTTGACTCTATTTTTGGCCATGGTAATTTGAATTCAAATAGGTTAAAATAACTAAATTTAACCTTGAAAACCTGCTCCTGCGGGCCCGGATCTTTACTTTTACAGTTGTGCAATTGGGAGTGCTTATAGGGGAAAATATGAAAATTGGTTTTAAAAAGGCCCTGGTAACGGGCGGGGCCGGTTTTATCGGCTCGCACCTGGTCGAGGCTCTGGTGGCCGCCGGATGTGAGGTGGCGGTGCTGGATAACCTGTCCGGCGGTCATCTTTCGAATTTAGCATCCGTAAACGCGCGCATTTCTTTTTTTGAAAATGATATCCGGCAGCTGGATGCTTTGGAGCAATCCGCGGCGGGGTGCGATGTCATATTTCATCTGGCGGCCGTGGTGGCCGTCCAGCAGACCATAGACGATCCGCTTGACTCTACCATGGTAAATGATATCGGAACGTTAAACGTTTTGGAAGCGGCCCGTAAAACGGATGTGCGGCGCGTGGTCCTGGCCAGTTCCTGCGCCGTCTACGGCGATGATCCGCGGCTGCCCAAAGACGAGACCATGACGCCGATGCCGGCCAGCCCCTATGCGGTCCACAAATTATCGGCCGAACATTATCTCCGGATATATGGCGAGCTTTTCGGCTTTAAAAATGCAAGCCTCAGATTTTTTAACGTATTTGGACCGCGACAGGATCCTTCCTCCCCTTATTCGGGCGTGATCTCGATCTTTATGAGCAAAGCGGCATCAGATCAGGTGCCGGTGATATACGGTGACGGCAACCAAACCCGGGATTTTGTATACGTTAAGGATGTGGTCGACGCGCTGTTGCGGGCCGCCCAAACCGATCGAAATACCGGCGATGTTTATAACATCGGCAGCGGCAGCCGGGTCACGATTAACCGGCTCTGGCAATTGATTGCGGCATTGAGCGGTCGACAAGCGGAACCGATATATCAGCCGGCCAGAGCCGGCGATATTCTGCACTCTGTCGGCAATATCGCCAAGGCGCGCTCCCTGCTGGACTTCACGAACAAATTCTCCCTGGAGCAGGGGCTGGCGTTGACCCTGGAATGGTATCGGGACAAGGAAGTCGGAAGTGGGACCCGTCGTCGTCCGATAGGGCAGGACTATGCCGCGGCTAAAGATGCGGAAGTGGGAAATTCTTGAAGTGGGAAGTTGGAATGCGGAAGTGGGAAAATGGAAGTGGGAAGGTCGGAAGTGGGAAAAATAGAAAGGACTGAGGGCTGAGGTCTGAGCAGGGGGCATGGCGCATGGTGTGAGGATGAGAAGTACGGAAGTGGGAATCTCGAAGTGGGAAGTGGGAAAACGGAAGTCGGAAAGACAGCGCAGAGGGCATGTGGCATAGCGTGATGAAAGAGGACCTGCCGTTCACTCCGCTCGCACGGAGCCTGCGGCGCAACCACAGCAACCGCTTGAATTCGATCTTTATCCTTTAGCGCTATACCCTATACCTTATACCTAATGCCTTACACCTTAAACCTTGAGCTTTGACCTTTAACCTTTTTCCTTTTGCCTTTAACCTTTATCCTTATCAACCCAACAAACACAACAAACTCAGACTGTGAGGAATCGTATGAAATTTGAATTTAAAAATGTCCTGGTGACCGGGGCGGCCGGCTTTATCGGATTTCATCTGTGCCGGCAGCTTTTAAAGGGGGATGGCCACATTACCGGCATCGATAACCTCAATCCCTACTATGACGTCGGCTTGAAAAAAGATCGCCTGAATAATATTTTGTCCGCCCCGAATTTTGAATTTGTAGAAATGGACATTGCCGATCGATCCGGCATGCAGGATTTGTTTAACCACAACCAATTCGATGTTGTGGTCAATCTGGCGGCCCAGGCGGGGGTCAGATACTCGATCGAAAACCCCCACGCCTACGTGGATTCCAATCTGGTGGGATTTGTCAACATTCTTGAAGGCTGCCGCCACAGCGGCGTTAAACACCTGGTGTTTGCCTCATCCAGCTCGGTATATGGTGCCAACACGAAAATGCCGTTTTCTATTCATCACAATGTCGATCATCCGGTTTCGCTGTATGCCGCCACCAAAAAAGCCAATGAACTCATGGCCCACACTTACGGCCATTTGTATGGGCTTTGCTGCACGGGGCTGCGGTTTTTCACGGTTTACGGACCCTGGGGACGTCCGGATATGGCCCTGTTTTTGTTTACCAAAGCGATTCTGGAAAACAAGCCGATCAAGGTGTTTAATCACGGTAAAATGCAGCGGGATTTTACCTACATCGACGATATTATCGAAGGGGTCGTCCGGGTTATGGGCCGGCTGCCGGAACCCGACCCTGCCTGGCGGGGGGACCTGCCGGACCCGGGCACCTCCTATGCCCCCTATAAAATTTATAACATCGGCAACAATAACCCGGTGCAGCTGATTGAATTTATCGAAGTCATTGAAAAAGCGCTGAAGCGCGAAGCCAAAAAGGAGTTTCTCGACCTGCAACCCGGCGATGTGCCCGCCACCTACGCTGATGTGGCTGATCTGACTGCCGATGTGGGCTTTAAGCCCCAAACCCCGATCACGACCGGAATTCAGCAGTTCGTCGAGTGGTACCAGCAGTACTACCAATAAGGAATTTTCGCAACGTTAGGGACAATTCAAGTTAACGATCATCACGTCTTGAATACGATAATTCTTTAATTAAATAAAAATAGCTATAAATATAACTATAAAAAAATTCTTAAATATATAATTTTATTTTTAATAAAATTATTCAAGCAGAAAACTCGACCGGAAGCTGAAAACTGAAGGTGGTGCCCGAGCCCAAAGCACTGGCGACATCGATGGATCGGTCGTGCAACTCGAGAATTTTTTTGGTGATTGCCAGCCCCAATCCGGAATGTTCCAGGTCGGAGTCGCGGTTTTTCTCCTGTTGATAGAAGCGGTTGAAAATATGCGACAGATCTTTGGTGGGAATGCCACGGCCGGTGTCGCTGACCCGGACAGCGACATTTTCCTGCTGCGGCGTGAGAAGCAGCTGCACGGAACCGCCCGCGGGCGTGTTGTGCAAGGCATTTTCAATCAGGTTTTCCAGCACGCGTTCAATCAGCCCGATATCGGCATTGACGAAGGGCAGGTTTTTTTCACAGGTTGTCGACAGGCTAATCTGCTTTTCCTTGGCCATTAACTGGAATTTTTGAACGACATCCTGGACCAGTTCGCTCAAATTGAATGGTTCGCGTTTTGCGCGTATATCGTAGGCATCGAGCTTGGCCAGCTCCAACAGTTCACTCACCAGTTTGCTGAGCCGTTCACAATGTTTGATGGCGGTCTCCAGATAGCTTCGACGCGCCGCCGGTCCTAGGTCGTCTTCTTTGAGAAGCATGGTTTCGATATAGCCCTGCAAGGTCGCCAAGGGGGTGCGCAAATCATGGGACACGTTGGCGACCAACTCACGGCGCATCTCATCGGATCTTTGCAATTGATCCAGCTGATCTTCAATGCGCGCCGCCATCTCCGTGAAGGCCAATCCCAGCCGGTCAATATCATCCGCCGCATGGCGGCGTTTCGGCGCGGGCAGGGCAATCGGCCGGCGGCCGGCCCCGCTTCTGAATGCATCCATGGCATTTGCCAGACGCTTGAGCCTTCCGGTCAGCGATGCAAATAATACCAGCCCGGCGATCAAGGCAAACAACAGGCTGGCAAAAATCATCCAGGCACTTAACTGCAGAATATAGCTTCCCTTTAACTTCTGCACGACGCTATCGTAGGTTTCACCGCCCAAGATGACGTACAGGTAGCCCTGCAGCCGGCCTTGCTCGGAAATCGGCGCGACGGTGAAGACTTTTTTGCCGCCCGGATCCCGCGGGTCGTCCCCCCGCAAGGGAATGGTGACATCTTTTTCAAGCATATTGCGGATCGGATCCAGGTCCACCCGGCTGCGTTTGACCTTGCCGGGAGCCGCCGAAAATTCCAGGATATTGCCCTGGACATCCAGCAGATAGACTTCGATACTCGGATTGATCACCATGAGCATGTGGAAAATGTCGGCCAGGGCTTCCTGGTTGACACGGTTTTCCTGCATTAACAGCTTTTCGGCAACAATCTGCTCGGCCAGGCGGCGATTGAGCCGCTGGTTGACCTCCTGCTGGTACATTTCGGTGGAAAACAGGGTCACGATAATAATTGCCAGACCGACCAGGCAAAACAGTCCGGTCAAAACGGCTGCTAATTTCGAGTATAATGATCTAAACATTCGACTTCCCTTTCCCGTCAGTCCAAGCTTGCCAAGATGGGACTCCAAGCCACGGCAGTTCTAATTGTCATAGTTGATAACCCGATGATGGAGTGTTGGAGTGCTGGAGTACTGGAGTGTTGCGCCTGACTCAAAGCGAGTTGCATGAACGGTCCGTCAGGTGGTTTAGCGACAGGATGATGGGCTTGGTGAATGCTACCAAGAAAAAACAATTTCAGGTGCAGGTATGCCAATGGGTTATAATTTGGGAATATCCCTAACCATGCATTTTTTATCACTCCAATACTCCAGTACTCCAAGGCCCCCGGAATTCAATTCCAGAGCTGAATTTACGTCATACTGCTGCCAGCTTTTTGATCCTGGAACCGTTATCAGATTAATTCCGCAAACTTGTAGCCGATGCCCCAGACAGTCAAAACATACTCCGGTTGCGCCGGGTTCTTTTCAATTTTGGCCCGCAATCGATTAATGTGAGAGTTGACCGTATGCTCATAGCCATCGTGGCCATAGCCCCAGACCTTGTCCAGCAATTGGGAACGGGTAAATACCCGCCCGGCATGCCGGGCAAAGTGCAGCAGTAAATCAAATTCTTTGGCGGTGAGGTCGACGCTCCTGTCGTTGAGACTGACCTGGCGCCGGTCAGGATCGATTATCAGCCCGCCGGCCCTGATGACCGCCGGCTGGTCCGGCGCCTTGTCGGACCGCAGCTTGTCAATGCGCCGCAGGATGGCTTTTACCCGGGCCATCAGCTCCCGGATACTGAAAGGTTTGGTAACGTAATCGTCGGCTCCCATTTCAAGGCCCAGCACGCGATCCAGTTCCGCCGATTTGGACGTCAGCATCAAAATGGCGGTGTAAGCCGGCTGAGCGCGTATGCGCCGGCAAATTTCCAAGCCATCGATGCCGGGCAACATGAGATCCAAAATAATCAGATCATACGCGGTTTTTGTAATCTGGGCCCAGCCTGCAGCGCCGTCGAAAGCCAGGTCCACATCATAGGAAAGATCGCTCAGGTGAAGATCCAGCAGGCGGGCGAGGTCTTGGTTGTCTTCAACCACCAAAATTTTGCGTGACATGGGGCATACCTTTTAAAATTATTGAATATTTTCGATTGAATATTTGAGGTTCGCCTGCGGCGGACCTAATTTTTTAAAAGACGGGGTTAAACACCAGATTTTCAATCTGCAAGCTTTCGATACTGCAGGTTCCAGGCGCTGAAATCCGGCGGTTCCGGGTCGGATGGCAATTTTATTCCCCGATGGACTAATGGTAAAACAAAACGCGCAGATTTCAAACCTCAATGGCGGCCAAGGACCGCCGCATTGCAGGCGGCCATCCGATGTTTTTAGACGCAGAAGCCTATGAACGCTGCATCTAACCAACCGGAAGGTCGCTAAAATTTAGATGCCTGCAATCAAAATGTTATACTTTTGTGATACTTTTTGGATGCGGCGTGGTTATATTGTTGTCAGACAAGGCGTGTGGCACGAATTCCGAATTCTGATCAATTCCGGGCGTCGGGTTGCGCATTTAAAACTATTGATACTTGAACCCGGAATCGATCAGCATTATTTATATTGTTTATCCAGTATCTGTAAGGAGGTTTTTAATGAAATCTATTATTGTTTTGACCATCATATTGATCATCGCTGTATTTGCCGTTGGTTTTCAGACGGCCGACAATAAATCCGCCGCAAAGCCGTCAACCGATGCGGCCGCCGGCAAGATGAACGACAAAAAGACCCGGGACGATGACCAACAGGCGACTGCCGCCGGGTCGGCCAGTAAAAAATATACCAAACCCCCCGACGAAGTCCTGCGCCAAAAACTGACGCCGCTGCAGTATAAGGTTACCCAGCATGAGGGGACCGAACGGCCGTTTAACAATGAATACTGGAACAATAAACGGGCCGGGATCTATGTCGACATCGTCTCAGGCGAGCCGCTTTTCAGCTCGCGGGACAAGTTTGTTTCCGGAACCGGCTGGCCCAGCTATACCCGGCCGCTTGAGCCAGGAAACATCGTGGAAAAAAAGGATACCAGCTTCTTCATGGTTCGCACCGAGGTCCGCAGCAAACACGGCGATTCCCATCTCGGGCATCTTTTTCCGGACGGGCCGCCGCCCACAGGCCTGCGGTACTGCATCAATTCGGCTTCCCTGCGCTTTATTGCCAAAGAGAATCTCGAGGAAGAAGGCTACGGGCAGTATGCCGCTTTGTTTGATAAAGAAAAATGACTCATTCGACCTCAGACGGTCCCCTAATCTTTACCGGGGACCGCTTTGAATGAATCTTTTCATATATCTTTAATGCTGGCTGATGTTGCGGATGGCATAATGTTACTGAACTCCCGATTCAGTCCGAAGTATCAAGATTAGGATATAATTTCTTTACACAGTCCGGACAAATGCTGTGGCTAAATTCAGCGTTCGAGTGTTTTTTTATATATGATTCAATCTGATTCCAGTACCCGCTATCATCTCTTATTTTTTTACAGGATGCACAGATAGGGATGAATCCTTTTAAAGTTTTCACCTCAAGTAGAGCTTTCTCAAGTTCACGAACCAGTTTCTCCAACTCCTCGGTCTTCTGACTTTTCATAATTTCATTCTGCATGTCTTCGTGTAGTTGTGCATTCTCTAATGCAACAGCTGCCCGGGAAGCTAAACTTTCCGCAAGACGAATCTCTCGCTTTGAGTACTCCCTTGATTCAACATCTTCATATATCTCTAACAACCCCCATACACGGCTTTTTGTTTTTAAGGGTACAACCAAATTTGTAAAAACACTTTGTTCTCTCATAAATGCAACTTCTGCCTTATCTGCTTTTAAATCGTCCACTTGAATTAGAAGAGATTGGCCGGTTTCTAAAACATTTAACGTTGCGGGGTAGTCCTTTAGGTCATAATTTTTGCCGTGCGCGTCCACTTCATCTGGATAATACTTACTATGATCAGCTAAAGTTTCGATTTGATTTCGATCACGGTGCCATCTAGAAATTGTACAGCCGGCTGAATTAAGAGCTTCTATAATGTGTACAGTCACAGATTCCATAGTATCTTGAAACGAAAGATTTGATCTTATACCTGTCGCAGCATTATATAATATGCGTAAATCTTTAATTTCATTCTCTATTTTTGTTAGTCTATCTTCCAGTTGTTCATAAGTTGGTTTTTCTGACATCGGAGTTTCTTCTCCAATAAGCTATTTTTCGAGACCATATCAGCTCTCTTGCAACAGGAGTTGCAGATTATCTTATCACTCTGATATATTAACCCTCTCCCCCACTTTCAAGAACATCATAATGGTTGTTCTTGTCAAGGAATTACATAAAAATTACTACATTGTATCAATCAAAAAGGTTGATAAATGATGACGCATAAGTGGTGCTAGCTTGCCACCGTATGCAGATTGCCAATTATACATGTATGTTATGGCTATCTTAATAAAATTGAGGTTCCTATGAGTTTGGATAGATAGCAGATAGCGTCACAAACAGCCTGAAATCCAAGATAGAAGATATCATCAATTTTCTTAGCCTTGTAAAATTATAGCTTTGTTGGAGTTATGTAGAATTTGCAATAGTCAATGCGGCCATTACTTTATCAGTCACATCTTTTCCACCTCCTATATTTGTGACAAGCGAACCAATAGTGTAAATTGGCCCCCACGGAATCCCCCACCAGCCTAAGAGCAATGAAATCAGCGAATAGCCTGCACTTTTCATAAAAGTCCCATCTCCATACTTGATGAAAAATATTTTGGAAGGACGTCTAAACGTCATAATAATTATGGAAATGCAGTATTGAAAAATTATAAATTTACCCCCCCTTTGCAATTCCATCTTGAGCATGTCATTCGTCATCCCTTCAATACCTTCTATGTTGACCAGCATTTCCTGTGCATCTATTTTTGCCTTTTCCAGCTCATGACTGGTTTCTTTTTCTACATAATCGTTTAGCTCTTTCTCGCGTATTTTTAGAACCTCATTAATGGTTTTTTGCACCTCTGGTTCGAAATCGTCTCTATTATAAGATTCCAAAAAAAATGCAAGCTCATCGATCGGCATATTTCTATACTTGGTTTTGAGGTTATCTAAATCCATTTCAAAATTCCTATTACTCTTTTATAGCAGTTATCCGCAATTTCGGATTAAATTTATGCGTTGGAATTATCTATAATCTTCTACCAAATAAGCTTCTATCAAATTATTTAGTTCGAAAGCCGCCCTACCACGAAAGAAAATCACTTCTCGGATTAATTCTGATTCTATTAGTTGGCCTGTCAAATTCCAATGTACAACCATAACATCAGCTAAAAAAAAATCTGGAGGAGTATTTTCACCAAAAGTTTTCAAACTTGATACATTATCTGGTAAAATTTTAAATCTATTAAAATCCCATCTTAGAAAATATTTTATAGTCCAATAGTCGAGATCTTTTGATTTCAATTTATCACTAAATATTTTTTCTTCTTTTTTAGCTTCTTTATGCCATTTTTGTTTCCAAGCATCAGGATTATTTTTCTTTAATTTCTTGTCAGCTTCATTCTTTTTGAGTAAAGGTTTAAGTTTTCCAAGATAATTAGACCACCAAATATCCCAGAAGACGAAGCCGGGTGATCTAAACGGTATAAGTGGCGACCATTTATCATTCATATCAATACTCGGTTTTAGTTCAACAAAAAATAACCGATCAGTTAAAGGATGATATATAAATCCGGGTCGTACTTCAAAGAGGGAATCGTAAACATTTTTACAATAAAAAAAACCAAAGATCAGTATAACGACAAGGATAGTTATCCAATATTTTTCTGTTTTGGCCATTTTATTTTATCAAAATTATTTCTGATCTAATGGGATCTAAAAGTATCTTTTAAAAATATCTTTCTACCAGATATTATAGAAATCGGAATCATCAAATTTAAGATAATAATCGTTTCAAAGCCTCGATATCAATATTCCCATCCGAATATTTCGCAATGTCACCATAACTTAACGGCACTTCAAATAATTTATGTTTCCAAATCAGACCGATTCCCCATTTTGAAATAACCAAATCATTTTCAAATTTACCGAAGTGTGCAGGAACTCCATCTTTAAAATAAACAACAACCTCATCGTTTGCTTTCCTTGAAGTATGCAATTCTGTAAAACCGTCATCCAGCAATTGATGAAAGTAATTTACAGAATTTGAAACGTCATCGTATAGGTTTTCGATTTTTTCAACCAATTCATCTGGTATTTTGCTTTGGAAAACAAACAGAAAACAGTCGGTAGTTGAGTCAATGAAATTAGGATTAGATTGCAGCGTAATGCTGTGAGGATAATCTTTTAAAAGTGAAGCAATATTTTCAGGGTGCTTTTTCGGAATACCCTGAGTGGCTTCCTCTATCTTCTTCCTGAAATTCTTTAAACTTATCGTCATGATTACCTAAATTATCAGGCTGGGTTTGGATTTAATTCATTGAATTATTGAGTGAGCGGTATTTTTCTCGCCATATTAGGAAAATCTGGAATTGCAAAATAAGATTTTCAATCCATAGTTTAGAAAATGGTGCAAATTTCAGACTTCTTGCTTTATCGTAAGTTTCTGA
>Ga0209536_100004677_pt1 | contig 21575 bp, 17 predicted proteins | sample DeeMarSeWOR28_12_FD_187461 | JGI IMG/M metagenome (GOLD analysis project Ga0209536, IMG submission 187461) | Marine sediment microbial communities from White Oak River estuary, North Carolina - WOR-2-8_12 (SPAdes) (version 2) | ecosystem: Environmental > Aquatic > Marine > Intertidal zone >... | reverse complement strand
TTTGGGTACACTTACGGCAGCGTATTACTGGATCCAACACTTCCTATTAAGGATTTAGAAGCGAAGGTTGAGACACCCTCGCTTGGAGTTGGAACTACGTTTAGTCTTTTTGGTCTAACTTCCCAGGCATTTGTTGTCCTTCCCTATTCCTGGGCGCAAGTTTCTGGAAAGGTTGTTGGCGAGGATTCGAGTATCACTCGTTCCGGTTTGGGCGACACGCGGTTTAGACTTTCAGTGCTATTTTTAGGAGCCCCCGCTGTAACGATGGCACAGTTTGCAAAATCTTCACCTCAGTCTGTATTAGGTGCAAGTATAACTGTCATTGCACCGACAGGGCAATTCTTAAGTGACAAACTTATAAACCTTGGTACCAACCGGTGGTCGTTCAAACCAGAAATTGGGTTATCGTATATGGTAACAAAGCAATGGTTTATTGATCTGTATGCAGGCGTCTGGCTATTCACTAATAACGATTCATTTTATCCGGGTAATTCAGTTCGTAGTCAGGACCCCTTGATTGCTTTACAAACACATATTAGTTATAATTTCAATCCAATAATGTGGGCAGCTATTGATCTTACATATTATACCGGTGGTCAATCTTCTATTAATGATATTTATAATGATGACCGGCAGAACAACTCGCGAATTGGAGGAACGTTCAACTTTCCCTTAAGTAAGACGAGCTCAATAAAAATTGCATATAGTACAGGTGCTATCATCCGGTTCGGTTCTAACTTTTCAACTATTTCAGCCGCATGGCAGACGGCGTTTTTATAAAAATAATTTAGTGGCTTGATGAAGCAAAGAAAAAAGTCTGGCTTTTGGGAGATATGAAGAATGATTGGAAAGTAATTTATCCGGAGAAATAGAATTAAACTCGTGTGAAGGCTGCACCGTAAGAGCACTTAAGAAAACTAATATCGGCTCGGGAATACTAACTCTTAACAGGTGACGAGCCGCTGTTTAGTTTAACTACATTACTCTTCTATTCCCCAATTTGATCAAAGTTATTATGAGCTTCCTCTGAAAAGTTTTTATTTTTTTAAAAATGATTTATCTTGAGAGCCGAAAAGCATAGTTGAAAGTAATATTAAGCTATTATTTTAATTATATAATCAATTCTATTTTTTGTATTAATAATTCAATCAAACTTTTTATTTAACTGTCATACTCTAATCTGTAATAACATATTTTAGTTTAAGGAGCATAATAATGCTGCGAAAATCTATTTTTTTAATACTACTGTTATTTTTAGCAAATACAATATTTGCTGTGAATGACACCTTGATAGTTAGCAATGGCGATGTACTCGTTGGTGAAATAAAAACCATGGAAAGAAGCATTGTTAAAATGGAAACAGATTATAGTGATTCTGATTTTATGATCGACTGGGATAAAGCAACTGAAATATACAGTGACAGAATGTTTGTAATTACAACCGATGAAGGACAAAGATATTACGGAAAAATCAGAACCGACGCATCAAATAAAAGTATGGTAATAGTTTTAGAAGATACAGTCAAACATCTGATTAAAATCACAGATATAGTTTATCTAGCTCAGGTCGACAAAGATTTTATTAGCAGGCTAAGTGCTTCAGTCGACATAGGATTCTCGTTGGCAAAATCGAACAATCTTACCCAGTTGAATATTAATTGTTTTATTGGATACTTAACAGAAAGCTGGTCCACAAACATCACTTATAGCGGTTTGGTAAGCACACAAACTGATGTTGATCCAACAACTAGAAATGAAGGTGTGCTAAGTTTCAGATATTTCCTCCCCGACGATTGGTTTGCTATTGCATCTTATGGTTTATTGCAAAATGATGAACAAAAATTAAAACTCCGATCAATAGTACAATCAGGTATTGGTAATTATATAATCAGAACAAACTCAATTTATTTATCAGCCGCTGCTGGTGCTGCATGGAACAATGAAAATTACACTGATCCTGACATACCAAGTAGAAACAGTGCTGAAGGTTTCGTTGGCATGGAACTGAACATGTATGATATTGGTGATTTGAGTTTACTTACGAGTCTATTGGTATATCCCAGCTTCACAGATAAGGGAAGAATTAGATCCGATTTTTATTTTGATCTTAAATATGATCTGCCTTTGGATATTTATTTCAAGCTTAGTTATACACTTAACTACGATAATCAACCTGTTGAAGGCGCATCAGATGTTGATTATTTGTTCCAGACATCCGTTGGGTGGGAATTGTAGTCTTTTTTCAAATTATGCAATAGTTTTAAGAATAAAACAAACTTAATTCGGGTTGCTTTAGTTCAAAATATTTCTAAATTTAAAACAAATAAATCCTTATACATTCAAAACAAATTTTTTTGAAGAAGGATTCCTGATGTCTTATGATTTAGAAATTATACAGAAAGCTAACTATCTGCATTTTATTGTTACGGGTGAGAACACAAAAGAAAATGTATCAGCATATCTTTCTGAAATTTTGAATGAGTGTATTGCACAAAATTGTTTACATGTACTAATTGAAGAACGCCTTGAGGGTCAGCGATTAAACGCATTTGATATATTCTCTATTGTATCTCAGGCTGCTATGGATGCAATTGGTAAACTAAATACAATAGCCTTTGTCGATATAAATGCTGAGGGAAGCTTAATGCATTTCGCAGAAACAGTTGCGGTAAACCGGTCACTGCCGGCAAAAGTCTTCCTTACTGTTTCTGAAGCTGAAAACTGGATGAAGAAAAAACTTCTTGAATCAAAATGAACCTCCAATCATTTTTCTTAATTGTTTGTTAACCGTTTATTTATTTACTATTCCGATTTTTATCTCTATCATTGTTTGTGTAAAATTTAGAGATGATTCACTCCTTCGATAAATTTGTATTATAAAAAGGGAAATTCTTTTTCAAAAACACACGCTTAAAAATGAAAAATCTTTTTAAACTTTATTTACTTTTAATATTTCTCCAGTCAGTTGGATGTTCTCAGGAAACAAATAACTCAGCCGAACAAAATGTGTTCATAGTCGTTATAGATGGTTTGCGGTATTCCGAATCATTTGGTTCGGGGGCAAAGTATATCCCTCATCTTTATAATGATCTTTCACCACTTGGAACTGTTTTTACAAATTTCAGAATTGCTGATGAAGGAATTACATCCACAAATCCCGGACAAGCATCTATACTCACCGGCAACTGGCAGCTGATCGCAAATGATGGTACTGAGCATCCGAATAAACCGACTTTGTTCGAATACTTTAGAAAAGAATTCTCAGCAAAAGAAAGTGATTGTTTTGTAGTTGCAGGCAAAAAGAAATTAAGTGCATTATCTTACAGCACCTTTAAAGGTTATGGAAAAGATTATAGGGCTTCAACAAAATGTTTTGATTTTGAAAGTAACAATAAGGTTTATGATAGTCTTCTCGTTTCATTGAACACTTACCATCCACAATTAGTACTTGTAAATTTTCCAATGACTGATAAAGAAGCTCACGCCGGAAGCTGGGACGGATACCTTGCTGCTATAAGAAATGTGGATAGTCTAATTTATTTATTATACAATAAAATCCAGAACGACGCATTTTACAAAAACAATACTACCTTCCTGATTACTAATGACCACGGCAGACACACTGATGACTTTACAAATCACGGCTGCAATTGTAATGGCTGCGAACATATTATGTTATTAGCCATTGGAAATAAATTTGATGCAAACAAAGTCAACAATAATCTTCATTATCAAATTGATATCTGTAAAACTGTAGGCGCTATAATGAATTTCGAAACAACTTTTGCAGAAGGAAATAGTCTGGTTAAAAAGTAAATCCATAAAAACATTTAAACTTAAAATGCCATCTCAAAAATAAGATGGCATTTTTTATAATAAATATTCTGTAATTCTCAGAGAAGCTGATCAGTCAAAATCAAAATTGAATATTGGAAACACGGGCAGGAATCCACCCTCTCCAATAATATTAATTAGACCAATCTGCAGTCCTTTAAGTGTGGCAGCATAATTTACAATAGAAATTTGAAGCCCGTTAAAATATCCGCCATGATAGTTTACCCATGAAGATTGAAAACCTACAAAATCGCCTCTGGAGATATTTACAAAACCTGCCTGCCATCCTGTAAATCCGCCATCGGTAATATCAACACCTCCCCACTGAACACCGAGCTGCTTTCCGGTTGTAACGTTAACCAATCCCATATCGAATCCTGTAACATTAACATTTTTTGTGTAAATAAGATTTAATCTGATACCACTAACAGATTCGTTCTCAGGAACAATCTGTATCGGATTAAACAGAGATAACTGGAATGGATTATCCTGTGCAATAATATTTGTAGAAAGTAATATCATAAAAACTACAATAACCGGAGTATAATTTTTTCTCATTTGACATCCTTCAGTGTTAATATTGTTTAAAATCTTGATTTCAAGATAAGAAAATTGGTAGTCGCCCAAAAGGAGTTCAAACAAAATCAATAAATAATATGATACCAATAATTATAGGTCAATTGAATATAATTTTTAATAACTTACTTTTAACTTTCATAGAAAATTATAAAACAGATCGATTAAAAATTATTCGGGTAATACCATGAAAAATCTAATTCATACTTCACTAACTATTGTTCTTGCAATTTTTTTATCCAGCTCTTTTACATTTTCGCAGGATAACTGGCCGAGGATAATCGGCGGTGAAAAAGGAGCTGAGGTCACAGTTTACCAACCGCAGATTGAATCATTTAAAAAAGATATTCTTCAGGCGCGCTCTGCAGTGATGGTTAAAATGAATGATAACACAGAACCTGTTTTTGGTGCAATCTGGGTTAAAGCAAGAGTGATGACTGACGTTGACACCAGGATAATTTCACTTGACGAAGTTGAGGTTACAGATGCAAAATTTCCCAACCAGGATTCAACCAAAGTTGAAAAGTTAAAATCATTTTTGAGCGCTGAAATTCCAAAATGGGAATTCGATATTACTATAGATCAATTGATCGCGGGAATGGAAACAGACAAAGTCAGTTCACAAGGAAATTATAAAAATGATCCACCCGATATTATTTATGTTGATTATCCGGCTGTTCTTATTACAATTGAAGGTGATCCGGTTTTAAAGAAATTAGAAAACACATCTTATGAATATGTCGTTAACACTCCGTTCTTCATTATCAGCGATACAAAAAGTAAAAAATATTATCTCAAGGGCGGATTCTTATGGTATCAATCGGATTACATTCTGAAAAACTGGAAATGGACCGATAATGTTCCCTCTGATCTTATAAAATATGTAAAGGAAAATTCAACAGAAGAAGAACCTGATGTTAACCCTGATACTATTAAAATAAAACCAGAAATTATCGTAAGAACGAAACCAGCGGAATTAATTGAAACAGATGGGAAGCCAGATTTTGCGAGCATCGAAGGAACTTCACTGCTTTATCTGAATAATACCGAGAGCAATGTTTTGATGGATATAAACTCTCAAATGTATTTTGTTTTGATCTCGGGAAGATGGTTTCAGGCAAAATCACTGGGAGGTCCGTGGAGTTTTGCTGATCCTGAAAATTTACCGGATGACTTTTCAAAAATTCCGGATGATTCTGATATGAGCAATGTTCTTTCAAATGTTCCCGGCACAGAACAATCCAAAGATGCGATACTCGATACTCAGGTTCCTCAGACCGCTAAAGTTGAAAGAGATGCTACTGTTGATGTAACCTACGATGGCAAGCCGCAATTCGAGCCAGTCGAAAATACAGATCTCGAGTACGCTGTTAACACCGACAAAAGCGTCATCAAATATTATAACACCTACTACTGCTGTGACAATGCAATTTGGTACGAAGCCTCAGAACCGTCTGGTCCGTGGAAAGTTGCGACTTCAGTTCCTGATGAGATTTACGATATCGGTCCTGAATCGCCAGTCTATAATGTGAAATATGTTTATATCTACGACTACACTCCTTCAGTTGTGTATGTGGGTTACTATCCGGGATACACAGGTTGTTATGTATATCATGGAACAGTTATTTACGGTACAGGATATTACTATAGACCCTGGTATGGTGCTTATTATTATCCTCGTCCGGTAACTTATGGATTCTCTGCACATTATAATCCTTATACTGGATGGAGTTTCGGATTTGGAGTGAGCTTTGGAAGTCCTTACAGCTGGTTTTCATTTAGCTACCATTCTTATCCTTATCACCGTGGTTATTGGGGACCCGCAGGATATCACGCCGGTTACAATCGTGGATATTATCACGGAAGCAGACAAGGATTCTATTATGGTTATAAAGCGGGACAAAATAGTAACCGATACAATCGTCCGGCACCTTATGATAATAATAGAAATATATATCAGCGAGATAAAACAGGAAATATTTCCACAAATGACAGACAACGAAAAAATGTTTCAACAATGGATAAGAAAAAAACTGGAAACAATATTAATACTATGGACAAAAAACAAAATACTGTCCGGCCAAAGAATGATGTCTACACAGACAAGCAGGGAAATGTCTACAAACGTGATAACAACAACCAATGGCAAACAAGGGATGGTAATAAATGGTCTAATCCAAATAATAGCAAAAACAACTCTACCTTTGAAAAAAACAAGCAGGATTTAAACAAGCAATACAACCAAAGACAACAGGGAAACAGAAATACTCAAAACTTCAAGGGACAGAATACCCAGAAAAGTGGAACCAGATCAGGTGTAAAAAGAAAATGAAATCTCGATCGAACGAATAAATAAAGGGGGCATTACATCATTAACGATAAAATATTTTTGATTGAATTGCGCTGTATCATAAAATTTACTTTATATAATTGCATTACTATATTTGTCTGTAAGATTAGACTATACTAAACATAATATAAATATAGCTTGCTATAGGTGAGGTTAGTTAAAAGACGATTAGTTGCTCAGACTATCATCAACCAGAAAAAATAAAAATATGAATGTTAGTAAAATCTTATCGGATGCAGCTTTCCACAAGTCAAATCAGACGGCTATCATTTTTAATGATAGCAAATTCACATACAGTGAAATAAACAATTCCTCAAATGCTCTTGCAAATTATCTTACTGAAAAGGGACTAAAGAAAGGCAACACAATTACAGCAATTTTACCAAATTGTCCTGAATTTGCCTTGGTCTATTTTGCAGCAATGAAAATCGGTGCGGTGTTTATGCCCGTTGATACAAAACTTGGAGAAGAAGAGATTCTCTCATTATTAAAAGATTCTAACACAAAATTATGTTTTACTTATTCGGCTCACCCACTATTCAAAAAGTTAAATCAGATTACAAATACCCTTGATATATCGAGTAAGGAATTTAAAAACATTGTAAATAATCCCACAGTCGTAAATGATATTACAACTGAAACAAATGAAGAAGAAACGGCTTTATATCTTCATACATCCGGGGTTACAAACCGACCGAAAATTGTTGAGCTATCATATTCTAATCTCGATTGTTTTCCTAAAGCCATGAAGCAATGTGTTGTTTTACGTGAGAAAGAAGTTTTAGGTATCGTTCTTCCAATGTCACACATATCAGGTCCAATTATTTTAAATCTACTGTTGGCAGAAAAATGTAAGCTCGTGATAATCGATAGCATCAACCCGGTTAGCCTGTTTGAAAATATTTCGAAACATAAAATCACTTACTTCCATGCAGTACCGCCTGTTTTTAATCTCATGCTTAAATCTGGTTTTGCTGACAGCTATGATACTTCGAGCCTCGATCTGATTGCTATGATGGGAACATCTGTGCCGGTGTCAGTGATGAATGCATTTAAAGCAGCTTTCCCCCATGTTACTGTGTTACAGGGATATGGATTAACTGAAACATCTCCGTTAATCACGCTTACCAGAAGAGAGGATGCAGATTTAAAGAGAGCAAGTATTGGAACTCCCGTTGAAAATGCACAGGTAAAGGTAATTGATGAAAATGGCAGTGAATTAAAAGCAGGTGAAATAGGTGAATTAATTGTAAAGGGTCCGATGGTTATGAAGGGATATCTTTCTTTACCCGAACAAAATAAGGAGCGGTTGAGAAATGGATATTTCTATACAAACGACCTTGTTAAATATGATGAGGACTATTATTTCTATCATATGGGTAGACGAGATGACCTGATAGTACTTTCCAACGGACAAAAGGTATATCCTGCTGAAATCCAGAATATAATACTTACATCTCCTGAAATAATGGAGTGCGCAGTTTTAGGTGTACACTCAAACAAGGAAAAAGGAAATATAATTCATGCATGTGTTGTCCCGGTATCACAAAAAGATATCAATCCAAGTATGATAAGAGATTTATGTTCAGCACATCTCCCAAACTTTAAAATTCCTAAAAAATTTTCTGTTCTTGAAGCCCTTCCCAAAACCTCCACTGGCAAGATAGATATTCAGAACTTAAGAAAACATCTGAGTGGTAATAGTGATTAGGCAGCTTCTTAGCAAGGCTTCCTTCTCTATTGTTAAATTCGTTTTATTTACTACTAGAATATTACCTGAAAATATAACCTATGCAGGATTGGATATTATTGCTTATTTGGGTTCTTCAGTCAAATGGAAAAGGAAGGAAATTGCATTAAAAAATTTGTCCATAGTTTTTCCTGAAAAAACAGAAAAAGAAAAAAAGCAGATATTTAAAGACTCCTTGAGGAAATCGCTTAAATACTATGTTGAAATTATTATGCTGGTGAGTAAAAAGTATTCAGCAAAAGATATACTATCATTGGCGGATTGTGAAGGATTGGAAAATCTAGACAATATTCGTGATCGGGAGGTGGGGGCATTATTGTATACCGGACATATAGGTAATTTCCCCCTGATGGCTATCTGGCTGGCTCTTAAAGGATACCCGATAGCAGCCATCTACAAGGAAGCTAAAAATTTCCCTGACGATTTTTATGGAAACATTATGAGATCTTATAATGTAATCCCTCTAAAATATAATTCGGATGCTGCATTAACAGTATCAATTATTAAAGCCTTAAAACAGAAAAAAATTGTTCTGATACAAAACGATCAATCTGATCCGAATGGGATTTATATTAATTTTTTCAATAAGTGGGTACCTTCTGCTACGGGGCCAGCCATATTAGCTAAACGCACAGCTGTGCCTATTATTCCTGCATACATTTTCCGTGACAAAAAAAAGCATCATACTATTAGAATTCTTCCGGAATTTATACTCACCAATGAGAAAACTCTTGAACTATTTATAGAAAAAAATATTCAACTATTGGTAAACTGGATAGCAGAAATTATAAGAAAACACCCAACAGAGTGGTTTTGGCTCCACAATAGGTGGAAAAGAGAAAAGGTACAGACCTAAAAAAAGATATTAATATCATAATCATTACTTTTCAAATGAATATATTTTCAAACATAGCAAAAAGATCTTCTACCACAAGCAACTCCATTTTACTGCTTTTTGTGATTTTTACAATCTTCATTGTCCCCTTTTTCTCAATTGAATGGCATCGTTTACTGTACAGCATCTCTTTTACTATTATATTTCTACTTTCAGCAATTGCATTAAATGATTATCAACCTAAAATCTTCTATGCTACTGTATTAATAATAATTATTGAATGGTTGGCAGAAATATTAAATCTCTCTCTTTTTAGTAAAATATCCTTTGTTGCAAACATTTTATTTTTTGATTTACTTGTCCTACTTTTCATTCTTCAAATTGCAAAAGCAAAGACTGTTACTTTCAGAGTAATAATGGAGTCAGTCACTGGTTACCTGATGTTAGGTTTGTCTTTTTCTATATTAATTGGGCTTGTCTGTTACATAGATCCAACCTCATTCAGCTTCAAGCACTTAACAGAAGAGATTAATCCGGCATATTCATACTTTAGTAACTACACCTACTACGGTTTTGTAACCTTAACAACCCTTGGTTACGGTGATGTGGTGCCACTGACCCCTCCTGCGAGATCGCTATCGATATTCATAAGCATTACGGGGCAAATGTATGTGGCTATAATTATTGCTGCTCTGGTAAGCAAGTATCTTGGACAAAGAGGTAAAGAGGATTAAGAAATAATAATTAATCACTTCTACACTTTTATAATAATTTAAACCTCACCCTCAATACATTATCCCTATAATCTGTGGAGATAATTTTAAATGTTCCAATTTCAATTGTATGAGAAACATGCTGACCGCTGCAGGGACAAGCATCATAATCCCCTATTTTAATTATTCTAATTTTCTCTCCTGCATCGTCAGGTAATTTCGAAAGATTGAATTTTGTTTCTGCTTCGTCCTTTAAATAGAATTCTTCTTTTACCATCATATCTTGTTGAATTACATTATTTACTTTTAATTCAATTTCTTTTATTTCTTGCTCTGTTAAATTTCTTGAGAAATGATAATCACACTTTGATTTTTTCTTTTCGATGTGATTGCTGAATGATCTTCCACAGTTAAACATTCTTACCATTGTTTGATTGAGAATATGCTCAGCTGAATGCATTTGCGGATGATACTGCTTATTTGATTTTATTTCCTGATTACCATTTATTTCCATTTTAGTTCCTGACAAGACTTCGAATTGTTTTTCCTTTTAGATTAAAATTTGATATACTCGCAACTCAAATCGGGCATAAAAATACAAAACAAATCGGAAAAGATTATGAAAAATAATAAGCCACGACCTTACTATTTCCTGGCAGGTTTTTTAGCAGCATTTATTCTGTTGATTACTGTTCTGCTGATTTCTCTCAACGGTATTATTTCTGTAGCAGAAAATGCAGAGGGGGAGGAATTTCCGCAAGGTTATAAAATTGTCTCGCCAGAAATTCCTAATTATCTTGAATTTGCCGGAGAAAGAATTCCTACGGAAAATTTTGAAGTCTTCGAAAGAATGGATAGAGAGTTCATCTCCAACACCTACTTTCATTCCGCAACCATACTTGCATTAAAAAGAGCAACCCGTTGGTTCCCAGTAATTGAGCCAATATTAAAAAAGAATAATATACCCGATGATTTTAAATATCTCTGCGTCGCAGAAAGTAATATGGAAAACGTCGTCTCCCCTGCCGGAGCAACCGGCTTCTGGCAGTTTATGAAAGAAGCAGGAGAAAAATATGGACTGGAAATTAATTCATTGGTCGATGAACGATATGACGTTTGGAAATCAACGGAGGCTGCTTGTAAATATTTAAAAGACTCTTATGAAATGTTTGGCACATGGATCCTTTCTGCAGCATCTTATAATATGGGTCAGGATGGAATTACACTTCAAATTGAAAGACAGAAAGCCGATAAATATTTTAACCTCGTACTTAATTCAGAAACTTCGAGATTTGTAGCAAGAATAGTTGCATTGAAATACATTCTTCAAAATCCGGAATTGTATGGGTTTGAAATAAATGATGATGAAAAATATCAACCGCTTGAGTATTATGAAGTTAAACTTGATAGCTCGGTTTCAGACTTTGCAGACTACGCTCACAGCATAGGAGTAAACTACTTCATTCTTAAAATGTATAATCCCTGGCTGCGTGATAACTACCTGAATAACAAAACCAGACAAATTTATATGATCAAACTACCTTCAGAAGGAAGTATAGAAATTATTAAGGATTAATTCTTTAAAAGTTGCTCAAATAAAGAAGTTAAAAATTATTTTGGAGTTTAATCTGATATTTTTGTCACCGTTCCATTCACGGTTCCCGGATGAAGCCAGAGAACCAGCGATGTTGTGTCAGCATAAAAATTAACAATCCAATCCGCAGCATTATTAACACTCGTTGTGTCAATAGATTTACTTGGGATCAGGAACATATCGATCTTACTTCCGGAATTAGAATTCCTAAATGTTGAAACATCATTTCGACTTATCAGCTTTTCAATAATAGCCGGGCTGTCGTCATAGGTAACTGTGGATTCAATATGAACAGTAGATAAAGTGACGAATACGTTTCCTAAAATATCTTGTGCGGTTTGATTCTTAACAAAGGACAACATCGTACTAAAGTTTATCGGAGATCTTACCGGGGAAGATCCAAATACCGGGACATAAAATTCATTTGTTCCTACTGAATCGGACTGGATGACGTAAACGAAAGCATTTTGATCTGGTTTAAGTAAATCAATCTCCCCTTTAGAACTTACATTCCAGCCATAAATTGCAGACAGTTGTGCATCAGCAGCAAAATCGCTTTTTGCTTTATTAATTACTTCACTTAGTTTTGATTTCGCTGTGAAGTTTGAATTCTCAGCTTCATTTAAAATTTCATCAAGATTGCACGCAGATAAAATTATAACTGAAATAAACGCAAATACCAAAAATTTATTCAATGTTCTTCTCCTTAACAAGATAAAATATTTTTATTGATTTGGTTCCCAGTCAACACCATCGCAAGGAACATAATTTTCCGTGGGATGTTTATCGTATTTAATACAAAGAACTGCTGAACGATCAAAACTTTTACAGCTTGAACAAAGCGAGGAATCAATAACTTTTTTATTTTTTTCTTCAAACCATCTATAGGCTGCCACAGCAGGATGAATTATCAGAACATAAACGGCTGCAACACTAATCAATAACCAGAGTTCAGTATCAATCTGAGATTTAATAATCCATAAACCAAGTATTGTAACTGCCGTTCTTATAATCGTCCAGAAAACTATTTCGCCCACTATATACTCATCTGAATTAAAATTGATTAAAAACTAAAATAATGCCAAGAATTGTAAGATTTCAGGTTATTAAAATAACCATAACGCTAAAAATCCAAAGAAACGACAACTTGTAATTTTTACATTAATATATTAATATTGGTAGGCAGAATTTAAAGTTATAGAACAATTGCTCTTTGTAACTATTTATAAGAAAAGAAGATAGAGTGAGCGCGGGTGGGATCGAACCACCGACCCTCTGCTTAAAAGGCAGATGCTCTACCCCTGAGCTACGCGCCCTTTCAAAAAAGGAATGCAAATATAGTAAGTTGAGTATTCTAATACAAAATAAAGATTTTACACACAAAATCGATTGGCGGTAAATATGGCTTCCCTTAAAAATTCCAAAATTTTAGTTTGTGATGATGATGAAACCCTTTGTTACCTCTTAAAGGAACAGCTCCTTGAGGAAGGCTTTGAGGTTGATGCGGTATATGATGGCAAATACGCTATTGAAGCAATCAAAAGATCCAACTATGATGTTCTTTTACTTGATCTGAATATGAAAGAAGTATCGGGTGAAGATGTTCTTAAATTTGTAAAAGACTACAGTGCATCACTTCAAGTAATTGTTTTATCGGCACAAGGAGAAATGAGAAAAGCAATTGATTGTATAAAATCGGGTGCATACGATTTTATTCCAAAGCCATATGAGTTCGATCAGTTATTAATCACATTAAGTCGAGCGCTTGAGCATAAAGAATTGCTTGTAAAAACTGAAATTTTGACAAAAGAGATTAGCAAAAAAGGTTCGGAAAATATTATTGGAAATAGTCCGCAATTAAAAAGAGTATTAAATCTTGCAAACAAAGCAGCAATCTCTGATTCAAATATTCTAATTGAAGGTGAGACCGGAACAGGTAAAGAACTTCTTGCTGAATATATTCATAAACATTCAGCACGCAAAGATAAACCTTTTGTAGTCATTAACTGCGCATCCTTACCTGATCAATTAATAGAGAGTGAATTGTTTGGTCACGAGAAAGGTGCTTTCACCGATGCAAAAAATACTAAGCAAGGTTTGGTTGAAATAGCACATGGTGGTTCTCTCTTCCTTGATGAAATCGGAGAGCTTAGTCTTGCGCTTCAGCCAAAACTTTTAAGATTTCTGGAAAATGGTGAGTATAGAAGAATTGGCGGCATTACGACACTAACTTCAAATGTTAGAGTAATAGGTGCAACAAACAGAAATTTACTTGAGGAGGCTGACAATAAAAATTTCCGTAAGGATTTATTGTTCAGGTTAAACGTGATTACGCTTACCATTCCACCGTTAAGAGATCGAAAAGAGGATATTCTTCTCCTTGCAAATCATTTTATAAAAGAAAAATCGCCGATACGGTCACCCAAACATTTGTCTTCTGATGCCGAAGAAATTCTTTTGGGTTATTCATTTAATGGAAACATCCGTGAACTGGATCATATTATTGAAAGAGCACTAATTTTTGCTGAAGGAGAAACAATTTATCCTGAAGATCTAAACCTACCTCAATCATACCAGATACAAACCAGAAAGCATTCTGAAATAGAGCACACTGAGGAAATTTTAAGTATGGAAGAGCTTGAAAGATGGCACATTAAGAAAGTGCTAGACAAAAACAGATGGGATAGAACACAGACTGCTAATCAGCTTGGTATTAGCCCTAAGACTCTCTATACAAAAATTAAAAAATATGAACTAAAGCCAGTTTAAGTTAAATGCCTTCGAGCATATTTGCGAAATATTCGCCTGAAACAATTTTTGGCGAAAACGCTCCGGTTGCAATTACAGATAGTGGTTTAAAAATAATTTGGTTCAGCAATAGCTTCAAACAATACTTTACAGGAGACAGATTAAAGGGGAAATCTTTATCCAGCCTATTATCCTCTGTCGGGATTACTGAAGCGATTGACACTGTTTTTAAGAATCCAGTAATTTTCAATTTACCTGAATCAAAAACAGAATTACATATCACTCCCCTTTCCCCTGAAAACAAAAAAGGCAAACCTGAAAATTATAAATTAGAATTTGTTACTCTCACAAGCGGATCATCTGCCGAAAAAATAAATAGAGAGTTTAATAAAGATAATAGTGACTTCAGAAATGAGCTTCAGGATATCTTAACTCGGCTAGTAAAAGAGAATTCGATTGAAAAATTATCCTCGGAAATCTTATCTAAATCTGTAAGCTCAACCGGGGGCGATCTCGGTATAATTACATTCCTGAATGAAAAGCCAGAAATCGAGTTCAAGTATCTCGATCCTCAAAATCGTATTACGAATAATAACGATGTAGAAAAGACAATTACATCGGATTTTAAGTTTTTAAGCAAGTGGTTATTATTAAACAAATCTTCTCTTACTGCTGAAAACCATAAAAATAACCTCGGAAGAAATCTCGCAGTATCAACCGGGTGTAATCATCTAATAGTTGCTCCTTGCATATTTGATGAGAAGTTAATTGCTGCTTTAATTGTTGGCAAAGACAATAATTTTAACGATGATGAAATAAAATTATTAGAACAGTTTTCCACTCTTCTTACTTTTATTATTAGCAATATCAGAACCCGTGAATTAAATACTGCACTGGAAGGCAGACTGCTGCAGGCTCAAAAACTCGAAACAATTGGTAAGCTGTCAAGCGGGATGGCACACGATTTTGGAAATCTTCTTTCAAGTATCTTCGGAAGCCTAAATTTATTAAGAAAAAGAGTGGAACAAACTGATAATATTCAAAAACTAATTGATAATATTGAGAACTGTTCAGTAAGGGCAAGAGATTTAACAAAAGGATTACTATCATTTGGAAAACCTACTCCAAAGAGAAAAGAACTTGTTAAGCCTCATCAATTATTGAGTGAAATAATAAAAATTGTTACGCAGACTTTTCCTAGAACTGTATCCCTGACAGAAGAAGTGGACAATCAACTTCATGACATTGTCGGCAACGGGACTGAAATTTACCAGGTGCTTCTTAATTTGTGTGTAAATGCAAAAGAGGCAATTAGTGAAAAAGGCAATATTAAAATCTCTGCAAAAAATATAACGATTAACGAAAATAATATTGTATTTCTTCCATTACTTCAACAGGGAAAATATGTAAGATTTTCTGTTACGGATGATGGAGTTGGTATTGATGAAAATCACCTAACGAAAATTTTTGATCCATATTTTTCAACTAAAGTAAAAGATACGGGTTCGGGATTAGGTTTATATGTTTCCTATGGAATTATTAAAGCACACAACGGAATTATTGATGTAACGAGTAAGCTTGGATCAGGGACTACTTTTGATGTTTACATTCCTGCTTTTGAACCGCCAAAAGAGAAGAAGACTGAACCAGGTGAAAAAATTATTCTACTTGCTGATGATGAACCAATGCTTGGAGAACTACTTTCAGAACTACTTGAAACCAATGGTTATTCGGTAATTAAAGTTGCTTCCGGAAAGGAAGTGCTCACAGTTCTTACAGAAGAAATAAAGGTTGATCTAGCTATCATCGACTATAATATGCCCGGTTTGACTGGTCTTGAAACAATTGCGGAGATTAGAAAATTAAATCTGGATATCCCCATAATTTTATCATCGGGGAGTATGTGGGTCAATGAGGAAGTTGATCTCACAGCATATAAAATTGATGGTCAGCTGCAGAAACCTTATGAATTTGAAGCGATGCTTGCCACAATAAGAAAATTTATTTAACCCTCAGTAGAATCACTTTCAACCTTAATCATCTTAACATCCTTTGCATAATCTGATAACTCGGGTTTGGTAATTGAGTTTAATTTATTCAGAACGTCACTGATGTCCTTTATTGCTGCTTCAATATATTTCAACCGATTTGATATTGATTCTTTAGTGAATTCCCCTTTGTCCAGTTCCTTTTTAATTGCAGCAGAAGAAAGGCTGAGTAAAGTAAGCGGTTGTTTTATTTTATGATTCGCAGTTACTATCGTAGCAAGATATGTTGTCTGTTTTTCTATTTCAAGGAGTTGACGGTTTGCCTCAGATAGTTTTAACGCAGATTTTACTCTCGCCATTAGTTCAATTCTGTTAAATGGTTTTTTGATATAGTCAAACGCACCAGCTTCAAGTCCTTCTTTGATATCCTCCGGTCCTGATTTTGCCGTAACAAGAATGATTGGAATATGTTTAGTTCTTTCGTCGTTAATGAGAGTCTTGCAAACTTCAAATCCGCTCATATCCGGCATCATAACATCCAGTAAAATCAGATCGGACTTTGTTGAGTAAGCTTTTTCCAATCCATCATTACCTCCATAAGCAGTCGATACTTCGTAGCCTTCCTGCAGCAAGCGATCCTGAAGCATAAATACATTTTCAGGAAGATCATCAATTACCAGAATTTTTTTCATATTATATAGTCTTTAGTTGAGTTAAGAGTGATTGAATTTTGTATTGAACAAAAGCAGGATTTACAGGTTTTGGTATATAGTCGGTAAATCCGTGCTTTAAAATAATTTCATTGTCTTCTTTCATTGCTTTTGCGGTAACGGCAAAAACAGGTATGTCTGACCACTTTTTATTACTTTTTATTTTACTAATAGTTTTAAACCCATCCATCTCAGGCATTATAATATCTAAAAGTATTAAGTCTGGAATTTTTATCTCGAGCAGCTCGAGACATTCTTTTCCACTATGAGCAACTATTGGATTGCAATGATAAGATTGAACTATTTCGGCTAAAGTGAATAATGTGTTGGGATCATCGTCTACAATCATGATATCTAATTCAGTATTTTCACTAACAATAGATTTGATTTCTGACAGTTCGTTTTTTGCAATCTCAAGTTTTACATTAATATTTTCTTTAACAGAAACCTGATAGCTTAAGTTGCCGCTGCTTTTAAGCCGCTCGTTTATAAAATTAAATGTTTCGGGTATTTTCTGATTTGAATTCTGGGTAATTGATTTTATTACATTTGAAAGTAATTCTTTACTCCTCAAATCCATTTCGCTCTGAACAGTTAAAATCACAGGTATATTGCTGGTTTCGGAATTAGATTTGAGCATATAATTCAAACTGATTCCATCAACACCCGGCATTGCAATATTTAATATTATTACATCGGGTTTTGTTGATTTAATCTTGTTCAATGCCTCCTCACTTTGACTAACCGATAATACTTCAATTCCTTTCGAGTTTATAAGTTGAGCATTATTTTCCACCTCGTTTAAATCGTCATCAATTATTACGACACTTTGAATATTTTTCTTTCTACTACTTTCCAATCTTAAAATAGCATGGGATAATTCTTCATAAGAAATTGGTTTTAACATATAATCAGCAGCGCTGATAAAATACACACTATCTTTTTTATCACTAAATGCAAGAAGCATCAGAGTAATATTTTGCGTCCGGACGTTCTGTTTTAAAACTGAAACAATGTTCCAGCTTTTTGCGTCTGTAAGGTCCAGGTTTTGTAATATTGCAACAGGTTGGAGATCAGCTATGCCGTCAAAATCAATTGCACTATTCTCAATAAATACCAGTTCGTAATCAGAGGATGAAATATGGTTTTTAGCAATAGAAGCTAATTCATCTTTAAAATCAATCAACACTAATGATTTTTTCTCATTAATAATTGTGCTATCAGTATTTTCAGATATTATTGTATTCTCTTTGGTCGATTGTTTGCCAGGAATAAATGGAATTGAAAATGTAAACGTTGATCCTTGGTTAAGTTTGCTTTTGACTTTTAATTCTCCTTCAAGCACAACAGCTAACTTTCTGCATATAGTTAAACCTAATCCTGTACCGCCTCTTCGTCTTGAGTTGGAACTATTAGATTGCCTAAACTCTTCAAAAATTACATTCACTTCTTCATCTGATATACCAATGCCCGTATCAATAACCTCAAAATTGAGTATGCCACTATCGACAGCAACACGTAAAATTACTTCTCCCTCGTCAGTATACTTCACCGCATTTCCCAAAAGGTTTATGAGCACCTGAACCACTTTTCCGCGATCTGTCTTTATAATTTTTTGCGTATCAACTTTACTTTCAACAACATAGCTAATATTTTTTTCTTTTGCCAGTAGTGAAATAGGCGTCGAAACCTCTGCAATTATTTCTTCAATCTGAACATTCTCCTGTAAAATATCAATCTTTCCCGCCTCAATTTTTGACAAATCGAGAATATCATTAATTAAAGTCATCAACCGTTTACCACTGTTCAAAATAACTTCAAGTCTTTCTTTATTACGAGGTTCAAGATCCACTTTTTCAAGCATAAGTTCTGTGAGACCAAGAATTGAATTCATCGGTGTACGAAGTTCATGAGACATATTTGCAAGGAATCTTGACTTGGCATCTGTTAATTCCAGTGCCTTCTGTCTCTGTTTTTCAAGTTCCTCAGCTTGTTCTTTCAGTTCGTTATGCAGTTGAATTAACTCATCATTTTGTACCTTTATTTGAACGTTCTGTTTCTGATAATTATCATTAAGTTTTTTTAATTCACTTACTAGTCTTTCAAGCTGAAACAAAGCTCTGGCATTTGTAATTCCTATTGCTAACTGGTCTTTTATTTTTTCAAGGTAGTCACGAACCTCTTCACGTGGTTTTGCTAGCGAACCTAATTCTAACAGGGCTACGGATTTATTGTTATATACAATTGGGAGGAAAAGCAGGTATTTTATTTTAATATCAAGCAGCCCCGTAGACACAACAGGAAGTTCTTGATCATCATAGAGTTCAAGGGTCTTTTTTGTCTCCAATACTTTTTTAATGAAATTCTGGATGTTCGGGTTAACAGAAGATTCGGTGTTCAATCCATAAGAAGATATAAGTGTAATATTTTCGTCCACATTATAAAGACCGCCAATTAAAAAATCACCGGTATCAATAATTTTCTTTAATGCAACATCCGAAATTTCCTTGAGTGACGGATTTTGATTTATCAATGTTATAAACTCTGCGTATTCATTCCGGGCAATTTCTTTTTTCTTTAGTTCATCGAGCATTTTGTTAAAGGCTGCTCCTAATTTCCCGATTTCATCTTTGCTTTTAACATTTATTTTATAATCGAACTTTCCTTCGTAGGTTTCTTCAGTTGCTCTGCTTAATTCAGTAATTTGTTTTCTGAGTTTATCAGTAAATACCATGCTAAAAATCAGAGAGAGAGCTATACCAACAATTCCTATTATTATAAAAATACTTTGTAAAGTATTTCTTAATTCTCCGGCTTCAACAAATGTGCTGAAAACTAAAAATTGCAGGTTATTGTGGTCTTTCAAATTTGCCGGCTTGTAAATCGTTGCAAAAATATCTTCCGATTCGGTACTTTGAATATAGACTTCAAAATTATTTTTATTCCTTAAGTTGTCGATAGCCTGACTTAATACATATAAATTCTTTTGATTTGTAGACTGGTTGGAAAAATCAGCTGGATAGCCATTAGATATAAATGCAATATCTGCATTAATTCTTTGAGATATATCGTTTAGTAAATCATTATTAATCATTCTTCCATAAACATACCTTATTCCATCAAGTGTGGAGACACTACTCGTCATTGAGTATGGATTATAATTCAGGAAATCTTTAAGATTAAAATCCTTATCCGGCAGAAATATGAAATTTTTAGTTAAATACTTGGAAACTAGACCATCTTTGTTTAACTCAAGAATAAAATCAATATTCTTCAGTTGAAGCGTTGGTTCGTCTAAAAACTTATTAATATTCTGATCATATATCGAGGCAAAGTCTTCTTCTGTCTCAGACTCAAGTGTTCTATAAACGTAGATAAAGTTATTGGCCGACTGTCTCAGACTTCTTGTTTGAGAAGAGGTAAGAATATCATATACTACATTATAAAATACTAAAAAAGAACTGCCTAATATCAGAACAACAATAAGAAAATTGATTAACAATATTCTCAGACTGATCTTCATCTATTTTAGAGTAGGAATTATTTACTTTTTTCTATTACTTTTCTAATAGAAGCAAGAAGTTTGCCAAAATCATAAGGCTTGCAGATGAAATCATATGCGCCAAGACGGGCGGATTGAACAGCACTTTTTACGTCAGAGTGGGCAGTTAAGATTATTACTTTCGGTTTGATGCCCGGAAAGTTATTGATTTCCTGCTGAACCTGAAATCCATCTTTTCCGGGCATGTTAAGGTCTAGGAGAACGAGATCAGTATCCTTGTCTTTGAGAAACTCGGTTACATTATCACTATTAGTTAAAGAATAAGTTCTATATCCTTCTGCGTTTAATTCTTCTGCTAAAAAACTACACAGATTAACATCATCATCAACAATAAGTATCGATTCCATCATTAAGGATTTGCATCCGAACCTTCATTAAACTGATAATACTTGATTCTGTTTTTGCCGGCGTCCAATTCTCTCTGCAGTACGTTTTCCCACTGCGGATTCTCGAGCCTCTCCTGCAAAGTCGGTAGCAATTCCATCTTTAATAAAATTACTAATTCTTTTTTAGTTTCGATAGTTTGATCGTAACCGGTTAAATACCTTATTCCAAATACCCACCAGGGCAGATCTTTTAAGAACGGAATTCCAACACGAGTAACCGCTTCATCATTTAGAAACAGACCACCGATTGCAGTCTCTTCTCCGTTAAGCATAAGAACCTGTGTCTCAGCTGTTGTTTTTCTTATTTGAGTCTGTAATTCACTCGTCTGGAATGAGCTTCTTTCTACCCCTATATCCAGTAATGCGTACTCTAATCCATTTTCTTTATGAATGTATGGAGTTACAACAATGATCGTTCCTGTCGGGAAAAATTGCTCTGTAGTATTACCAGCAAAGTCTCTTGTTTTTACCGAGAAATCTACACCCACCTGTATCTTTCCTTGGGTTCGATCTCTTACTGTTATGCTCG
>Ga0209536_100004676_pt1 | contig 21581 bp, 21 predicted proteins | sample DeeMarSeWOR28_12_FD_187461 | JGI IMG/M metagenome (GOLD analysis project Ga0209536, IMG submission 187461) | Marine sediment microbial communities from White Oak River estuary, North Carolina - WOR-2-8_12 (SPAdes) (version 2) | ecosystem: Environmental > Aquatic > Marine > Intertidal zone >... | reverse complement strand
TGATACCAGGACCACCTTTTGAAATTGTAAAACCAGAAATTAATACATTAGAAGCACCTATTCCAACAGTAGAGAGAGAAAACCAATCACCTCCAATAATATAAGTAGTATTCTTATTTTCACCTATAAGATTTAGTTTTAAATTGGTTATAAGAACCCTTTCATAATATGTTCCATTATACACAAAAACAGTATCACCATTAGATGCATTGTCTATAGCATCCTGAATACTTGTGTAATTACCTTCTCCAGAACCACCAACATAAAGAGTATTACCCTTTGATAGTGGTATATAAGATTCCTTAACGACATCACCATATACTGATTGCATCCCCACTCCAATTAAAAGTAGTATAACAATATATATGAGGATTTTTTTCAGCAAACCTTGTTCCTCCCTCTAAGATATAATATCAGATGGTGGATATATAAAGGTTAACAATCTGTAGAAGCAGAATACACTTATGTATATTCTAATCCCTCTTGAATATCTGAACTCTTAAGGTTTTCACCAAATTATATCACTAAGAGAAAATATTGTAAATATAAAGTTCCTCCCTATGTATCCCAAATAAGCATTTGGATATGTTACATCTTGAAAATGATAGATTCGATGGGTGTTGGGGATAGAAGACATAACTTCATCAACGCCTATGTTTCCAGCATTATCATAAGCATAAGCACTATAATATATTCCACGATAATGCATTGTAATAGCTACTAATACAATATAAAAACTTACATTATCCTTTGAAATATTTCTATTACGAATTAGTCCTAGTACACTGCAAGAAAAGGGGTAATGAAATTCCCAAAAATATTCTGGTCCAGGTCCTGTAACAGTCTCCTGTAATACATTTTCCCAGTAGAACTCTACCCTTTCCATACCACTACAATGGTCTATAGCTGTAGCAATATTTTCTATATCCCATCCTGTTAACTCGCTACCACCAACTGCCTCATATGTAATAGATACTTCTGGTTCTGTCTGGTCAATATCAATAGTAAAAGATTTCACATCTTCTACATTCTCAACATAATCCACTGAGTAATACTCTATAAGAATATCATCTCCATCCTCAGATAGAATGAAAGATTCTGTATATATCTCCCATTCACCATTATCTACTCTATAATAAGTAACATTCACTCCAGACAAATCATCTGTAGCAGTAAGGGTAACATTTACATTGCTTACATACCAACCATTATTTCCATCAGGTTCTGGTGGGTCAAGAGTATGAGTTGTGACTGGTGGTGTGGTATCATCATTGTTAGACATACCAATAGAGGGTGTGACAGATAAACTAAGCAAGATGATGACAGCAACTACCAAACCTTTGCAGATTATTCTTTGTTTCATATTTTACCTACTAACCTTCCTAATGTTCATAACATTCCCAAAAATATAAAACAGTGACGATAACGAAACGAATATATGCATAAATCCATAAAAATAAGCGTTCTTCATTTTCAGCTAAATACATAAGGTCGTCCCATTTATCTGAAGCATCTTTTAAAAATTCACAAATAGGTCTTTCCATATTCATATCTTCAGGTGTTGAAATTCTTTCATATATCTCTTTATATTTCTCTACATCTTCACTATCAACTACATCTTCAAATGATGGACATAGGTTACATTCTTCTTCATTATCAGAAACAGATTTAGATACATCTACAGCAACAGCAGGTTGAAAGGTAATTCCAACAAATAATACTATAACTCCAATCACAAGTGTCTTATACAACATCTTTTCCTTCATATTCTCTTCTCCCTCAATATTATTAATCTGGTATAGGATATTTAAGTGTTTCAGATAGATATGTGACTTAAATAAACCCCTACATTTGAAAAGAGTAAGGTAAGGTATCTCTCGGTTAATGTATTTAGTATAAAGAACCTATATTATCCATCCTATCCACATATACCTTATACTATACACTACCCGTTCCCATCACCTTATCATATATCTTCTTCAGGTCTTCTTCTGATTGAAAGTTATAGTGCATAAGGTCTACATCACCCTTGAGTGAATGTCCCATCAATATCTTCTTTATAGATGTAGGACCGCCACGTCTGTCCCACTCTTGAGAGAAGTACTTACGTAATTGTTTTACCTTAATTGGTGCATCTCTGAACTTTCTTTCTATCCATCTTTGTGGAAATAAGCTAGACAAGTTGCTACTTGCATCAAGGAAGTTAAGGTATTCTAATAAGGTTCCTTTTGTACTATTAGTAAAGAATGATACTCTACTCTGTTTTGTCTTTGTGCTTTGACCATTCTGGGGATTATGGTTGACGTGTATAACTCTGTTAACTATATCTATGTCTTCTGTAGTTAACTGGTACAATTCTTCTGCTCGTAAACCTGTATCTACCCCAAGACTTATGAGAGCTTTAAATCTAATATTATAGACATGACCTCTAAAGTATTCAATTGCAGACTCTATCATATCTCTGGATATATATGTAGGATAGTATACTGGGTCTGGTGGTAACTTTATTTCATCTGCCCACTCTATTTTCAAATGCCTAAGAAACTTGAGTATCTGATAGGTTAGTTTTCTATATGATGATACTGAATAGTTATCCTTTAGATATGTAAAGTATTCTAGGCTCTTTGGCTTTTTAATTCTATAGTCCGTGTATTGTAGATATGATGTTAAATATCTCTTTACCTCCCTGATATGTTTGTTAGTTAGTCCCTTCAACTTGATGATATTCAGATATTCTGAGAGTTTATCATTATCTACAATCTGAGTCCTTGGCATGGAGGAGGCCTCGGGTTCAAATCCCGACAAGTCCATACCTTCTTCCTGGAGAGATTTATGTTTACAGAACCAAAAACCCCGTTCTGTTGATTTTTACCTATTTTATGCACCTAGCCATTTTTTCTTTAATGCTTGAAAAGATTCCTCGTTAATCGAAGATCTAATTTCCTTCATTAACTCAAGCATAAAAAATAGATTGTGATAGCTAATAAGAGTGTATCCAAGCAGTTCATTTGTCTTAAAAAGATGATTGATATAAGCTCGTGTATAATTCTTGCAAACCTTACATTTACAGTTAGGATCTAATGGTTGTTTGTCTGATCTATAATTAATTGACGAAATTTTTATCCGAAATTTGTTTTTCTTTGTTCCTAGAGGTGGCCTTATATGAGAAAATCCACTTCTAGCAATCCTTGTTGGTGAAACACAATCAAATAGATCAATTCCTCTCTGAATTGATTCAAAAATATCTTCAACTACTCCAATACCAAGTAAGTGACGAGGTTTATTTTCAGAAAGAAGTGGAATGACCCATTTAAGAACATTATGCATATCTTTTTTTGATTTTCCAAGTGAACCTCCAATTGCATAACTATCAAAGTCTAAAGAAGCAATATATTCTGCACTTCTTTTTCTAAGATTTTCCCATTGACCTCCTTGAACTATACCAACAATGGCTTGATCAGTATTATGAATATCTAAGCATTTGTTTGCCCATTTATGTGTACGTTCAAGACTTTTTCTTGTGTATTCTTTATTTGATAATGGTGAAGTGCATTCATCAAGAACAAGTATCATATCTGCACCCAGTTTTTCTTGTATTTCTATTGATTTTTCAGGTGATAAAAACTGACGTGAATTATCATAAATTGATCTAAAATATATTCCTTTATCATTTATCTTAGCTATAGATTTCCCTTGGGGCTTACCTTGTTTATAATTTTCGCCAGGAAAATATATTTTCCCAACGGCATGCTCTTTACCCAGTCCTAAAGAAAAAGCTTGAAAACCTCCACTATCTGTAACAAGTGGTTTATCCCAATTCATAAATTTATGAAGTCCACCTAATTTTGATATTACATCTGCACTTGGCTGCAGCATAAGATGATATGTATTACAAATTAGGATTTGTGCACCCAGCTCGTTTAAATCTTCAGGTGTTAGGGCCTTTACTGTTGCTTTTGTTGCAACAGGCATTAGATCAGGAGTTTCTACTGTTCCATGTTTTAATGTTAAAATACCTGTTCTCGCGTTATTTTCTTGGGATTTTACTTGAAATTTTAAAAAACCCATATAAAATCGAAAAATTATAAGTTGATTAAATAATTTCTTCTTTTTAATGATTAATGAATTATTGTGGATTGGTCTATTACTAACAAGTTTTTTTATTGTTATTCTTGCGTATAGGCTGTTTGGATTAACAGGTTTGTATATTTGGACAGCTATAAGCGTAATTCTTGCAAACATTCAGGTTATGAAAACAATACAAGTCTTTGGATTAGTGACTGCGATGGGTAATGTAATTTATTCATCACTTTTTTTGGTGACAGATATTATTAATGAAAATCATTCAAAAAAAGATGCTCAGAAAGCAGTATGGATAGGTTTTTTTGTTTTAATTACGACCACGATAATCATGCAGATATCAATACAGTTTATACCTGATAAATCAGATTTTTTAAGCGAGCATATAACTGCTATTTTTGATTTTCTACCAAGAATTGCTTTTGCAAGTCTTATAGCATATTTAATATCTCAAAGCCATGATGTATGGTTTTATGCAAAACTTAAAAAAAGACATAAAACCAAATATTTATGGTTAAGAAACAATCTATCTACTATTACAAGTCAACTTATTGATAATACTATCTTTACATTAATTGCATTTGTGGGTATATTTTCATGGAGTGTTATTGGACAGATATTTTTAACATCATTTATTCTGAAAGTAATTGTTGCTGCTTGTGATACTCCTTTTGTCTATCTATCTAAGAAAATAAAAATTAAATAAATACATATGTTAAATTTATGAATTAAAATATAAAAATTTTTATACAAAAATTTTAAATATGAGAATTCACGTTTTATGTATAAAAGTTTTGATACTATGATGCGAACAAAAGTTGTTAATGATTCTACTGATTTGGTTCCCCTTCTCAGAGCTTTTGACACAAAGACAAAAAAAGAAGTTTTTAATGAACTTCTAACAGATTGGAAACCATTAAGTACCATAAAAGAAAAATATGGAAATGAAGGTGAAAATGCCCTTGATTATTTTGACAAAATGAAACTTGTCGAAACTAAATGGACAACACCTGATGAAGGAATAGACGGAAGACCACAAAAGAAATATCGTTCTTATTACTCGGCATTTAACATCAATATTTCTTGCCCTGTAAATGAAATTTCTGAAATTTTCACAGTTGCATCTTTAAACAAAGACGAATTTAGCAATCTTGAAAATAGAATCTTTGACTTTGTTGGAGAAGATGGAAAGTTTGGTAATATGGTTGCAGAAAATTTCAAACTTTCAAATCTTGCACTTAAAGGACTTGTAAAAAGGTCTAATAAATTCTGCTACAAGGGCTTAAAACTAAGTAGGAAAGATTAATTATTTCAAGCATCTTTTTAATTACGTCCTCTATTTCCCCTACGTTATGGATTATTTAATAATTGTCCAAGCTCTTTGGCTTGTGATACCTGCATATATTGCAAATGCTTCTGCACTTCTAGTTGGAGGCGGTACACCAATTGATTTTGGAAAAAAATGGAAAGATGGCAGAAGAATTTTTGGAGATGGAAAAACATGGCAAGGGCTCATTAGTGGTGCATTTCTTGGAATAACCGGAGGATTTGGAATAACAATTGTTGCAATATATGCTTCTGATAGTGAATTTGCATTTATCGGTTTGAGTGATTTTGGACGATTTCCTTTAATGATTCCAATAATTTCTTCAATTTGTTTTGGTGCACTTTTTGGTGACATTTTTGAAAGTTTTTTCAAGAGGAGATTTGGAAAAGAACGTGGAGAGGATTGGATTCCTTTTGACCAACTTGATTTTATATTAGGTGTATTAATTTTTAGTTTTGTAATCTCAAGTCTAATACAAGTACTTGGATTTACAAAATCAAACTGGTTTCTTGATAATTTTTCAATATGGCATATACTGACTTTGCTTATTATCACACCATTTTTTCACTTACTTGCAAATTTCGTTCACAAAAAAACAAGCAATAAAAAACCTAATGAACAAAATTTATAAGTAAATTGTATTATAATGAGGATTTGGAAATGGCTGCTGAAGATAGTTCTTCTATGAATGAAGAATTAAAAAAATGGTTAGAAGATTCAAAAGATGATATTAGAATATCCAAAAAAAAGAAGGGAAAACAAAAGATTCCCACTGGAAGATGTCAGGTATGTGGAGAAAAAAAAGCCACATCTATTTGCTTGAAATGTAATCGATCAGTTTGCAAATCATGTTATTTTAAATTAATTGGTATTTGTAAGAAATGTGTTCCAAAAGAAATAGCTAGTAAATGGGATGGATCAAATCCTGATTGGGAAAAACAACTTGGTGTTGAATGGGTAGGTTAAGGTTCTTTATTTTCTCTTTTCAGTCTTTTTCCCTCTAAATAAAGCGCCGTCATTGAACGGGCAATTCTCCAAGATGAAGGATATATTGGAACACCTGCTGATTTAAGGTCCAATACGAGGTCTTCAAACTCTTTACCACCAACCCATGTTGCAAGTATTGGTTTTTTGTATTCCTCATGAAGTTTTCTTTCACGAATCATTTTAAGAATTGCCCCTGAAAATTCTTCAGGACGGGCATAACCTCCATGAACTGATGCCATAATTATTCCATCAATATTTGGGTCTTCAAGTAAAACTTGGGTTGCTGCCTCATATCTATAAAAACCTGCATCTCCGGTAAGGTCTACTGGATTGTTTGGTTTTACAATGTCTGGTAGTATCTTATCGATTTTTTTGTAGGTTTTTGGTGAAAGTTTTGGAACAACAAGGCCGTTTGCTTCGCAAGCATCTGTTAAGAGTATCCCTAGACCACCACCGTTTGTAATAATTCCAATACGATTTCCCTGCGCAGGTGGTTGACCTGCTAGTGCTCTTGCCATATCAAAAAGCTCAACAATATCTCTGCAGCGAATCCCTCCTGCTTGCTTTATTGCAGCATCATATATTTTGTCACTTCCTGCCATAGAACCTGTATGACTTGCTGTTGCTCTTGCAGCAGCTTCTCCTTTTCCAGCTTTTACGACAAGCACTGGTTTTCTGCATTTTTTTATACTTGTCATAAATTTTCTTCCATCTTTTACTGCTTCAATATATAGACCCACAACCTTTGTATCAGGATCTTGAGCAAAATAATCTATTAAATCATCGTCATCAATATCAATTTTGTTTCCAACACCAATTATTTTTGAAATGCCCAAAAATTCATGATTTGCCAAGTGAATCATACCGATACCAAGTGCACCGCTTTGGCTAATAAGCGATAGATTTCCCTTTCTTGCCTTACCATAAACAAAAGAAGCATCAAGACCGTCTGATGCATTTTTATACCCCATTACATTAGGACCAAGAACCTTCATATTGGAGTTTTTTAGAATCGAGATTAGTTCTTCTTCCAATTTATGGTTTCCTACTTCACTAAAGCCTGATGTAATAATTGTTACATTTTTCACCTTTTTTTGTTTACAGTCCCTTAATATTTGTGGTACAAGCTTTGCTGGGACAGAAACAATTACTAGGTCAATTTCTCCTGGTAATTCTGTTACTTTTTTGTAACATTTTAATCCAAGGATTTCTTTTTCATTTGGATTTATTGGATAAATTTTGCATTCATAATCTGAAATAAGTATATTTTTCAGAGCTGCATGACCTATTTTTGTATTATTTTTTGATGCTCCAACAACTGCTATCGTTTTTGGTTTGAAAAATGATTCAAGCCTGTGCGCCATATTTTTAACCTCAATATTTTAGCATTTCAGACAATGAATTTATTTACTTAAACATAGTGACAAAATAATTCAAATATACTCTTTCATAATTTTTATTATTTCAATGCTGTTTTTTGCTTTTCTATATTCCTCAAGTGGCTCTTTATTTAAAGTCAAAAAATGAGGACCCCATTTGTACAATTTTAAAATCTCTTTTGCATGCTCGATTTCATCAAGAATATATAATGCTGTTGCAAAAGCTTCAAGTGTTGATAGCTTGAAGGGCTTACCATAATTTATTGGATTTGCTGCTACTACAAAAGGAAGCGCTCTTGATTTGTTTTTAATATCAAGTAAATTAAAACAACTTTCTGCATTGTTCCATGAACAATCAACTGCAATTATTCCATTCTTTCTTGCTATCTCATTATCCTCTTTTGAAATACTTTTTTCAGCAAATGGACTTAAAACAATTCCGCCTTTTGGAATTTTCCTAATATTTGTTTCAAGACTTGAAAAACCAAACTTATTTAATTTTCTAGCACTGCATTTTTTCGGGTCATCCTCATTAGAATGATAAACAAATAGTTTGATTTTATTTTTCATTTATCACCTATTTTTAAATCAAATACATAATGACTAATACCTGGTGCATAGGATTTTACATGAAAATGTGCAATAAGGTCAACAATGCAATTATTTTTTTTAACCTCTTCCTCTATTTTTTTCATAGGTTTCTGTGGTACCATTTTATCTGAAAATTTACCATGATAATGAATTATACCATTGTGATTATGCAGGCAATCAATAGCAACTTTTAGATATTTTTCAGTTTTTTCAAAATATCCCATGATCACTCGGTTTGCAATATTTTTTGGTGCAGCTTCTCTATTGTCACCAATTTTTGGTTCCACGATTGAAGAAACATCATTTAAAACAATATTTTCTTTTAAATAATCATAAGCGATTTGATTTTTTTCACAAGCTATAATTTTTTTTGGCCTGCTATAAATCCCAATCGGAAGTGTAAAATAACCAATTCCAGCAAAAAGATCAACTACGGTTTCTTTTTTATTTGAAATTGTTGCCATGCGTATTCTTTCATCCATGTTTCCAGATGAAAACATAATTTTTTGAGGATCTAGCTTGTATCTTATCCCATTTTCTTTATGAATTGTCTCTGTATTATCTGAGCCATATATTATCTCTACTTTGGGAATTCTTAATTCACCTGAAATTCCACCGGTATCTCTTAGTATTGTTTTACATTTTAAAACTTCTGAGTAAATTTTTCCAATTAGATTTTTGTATTCATTTAAAATAGGGGGAAGAACAATTAATAAAACATCTCCGATTTTCTCCCATTTATTAGGAAGGTCACTTATAAATTCTGAAGGAATTTCATCAATTAGTAATTTTTTTATTTTTTTAAATGGAATTTCTTTCATTTTTGTGTGTAAATTATATTAAACTATAAAATTCCATGCACATTCAAATAGTTTCAATCAAGTCTACATAACTCTTTTTATTAAAATCTGCATTCATATCTTTATCATGGGACTTTTTCCATATAAACCTCGTAAAAACCAAATTGCGATAATGCAGACCATAAATAATTGTTTAGAAACGAAAAGAGATATGGTCTTTGAATCAGGAACTGGTTCTGGAAAAACAATATGTACTATTTCATCAACCCTTGAATATGCCTTAAAAAACAATAAAAAGATTATCTATACAACAAGAACAAATGCACAACAAAGACAAGTCATTCTTGAGTTAAGAGAAATAAGAAATAAAAACAAGGACAATAGGGAAAAGATTTTTGGAGTTGGAATTCAAGGAAGAGCAAATATGTGTCTTCTTGCAAGAAGCAATCCAGATCTTTCAAAGGGTACATCAGATGAGCTTTCAAGATTCTGTTCAAATGAAAAAAAGAAGATTAAATCAAAAAGCAAAGATAATGGGTGCAATTATTTTCGAAATACAATTGATAAGGAAAAAACAGAAAAAATAATTGAATGGGTTAAAAATAAACTACCAACAGCAGAAGAATTCATTGATGTTTGTGAAAAAAAGCAGATTTGTCCTTATGAAATAAACAAACAATTAATTCATAATTCAACAATTGTCGTTTGTCCATATATTTACGTTTTTGATTTAATGATTAGAAATATACTTTTTGATTCATTATCTGTTCCAGAGGATGATATGATTCTCATAGTTGATGAGGCTCATAATCTTCCAAACTTCATTCGTGATCTATATTCCTCTCAACTTAGTATGTTTATTTTGAATAATTGTGTCTTTGAGGCAGAAAAATATGGTGATCCTCAAATGCTTAACAAAAGACTCAATGTATCTGATTTCTGTAAATTAATAAATGATATTGTAAGAGACCTAAGAGACACCTATGTTTATGGTATATTGGAAGGTGGTATTAGAAGAGAATCAGTAAGAAAAGAGGATGCATTTATCCCTTCCCATGAGTTTGAAACTGAAATCTTATCAAGACTTAAGATCACAAGCAAAACACTTCATGATATCATTTCTGATTTGATTGCATTTGGTGAAAAGATACAAGAATATAGACAAAAGGAAGGAAAGCTTCCACGCTCATATCTTCATAAACTTGGACTTTTTTTAGATGTTTGGATAAATCTTGAAACCAATCAGCATGCTAAATTAATTGTTGATGCAGCGGGTGGTAAAAATCCAAGAATTGAGGCCTTTTGTCTTGATCCTTCTGTTGGAACTGATATTTTGAGGGATTTTCACTGCTCAATTCATATGTCTGGAACCCTTGAACCCCTTGAAGAATATAGGGATTCTTTGGGCATTCTTGGTGACTGTGAACTTGTTTCATATCCATCGCCTTTTCCTAAAGAAAATCGAAAGGTTCTGTTTGCAGGTGATGTAACAACCAAATATAGTGAAATTATGAAGGATGAAAAAATCCTTAATAAAATGAAAGAAAATGTTAAAGATATCTGTAATTCATTTCCAAAAAATACAATGGTCTTTTTCCCTAGTTTTAATATAATGTCTATGTTTAGAAATGATAAAATCTTTAACAAAATAAATCGCTGTTTATTTGTTGAAGAACAACAAATGTCCCAGTCTGCTTTAATGGAACTTGTTTCTGATTTTAAGGATTATGGCAATGAGAATGGAAGCGGTGCCACACTTTTTTCTGTAATTGGGGGAAGAATTAGTGAAGGTATGGATTTTCCAGCAAAACAGCTTGAGATAGCAATTATCGTTGGAATTCCTTATCCAAAACCAACAGCAAGGCAACGCGGACTACAAAGATATTATGACCTTAAGTTTAGGAAGGGTTGGGAGTACACTGTTGAAGCACCAACTGCAAGAAAACTTTTACAATCTATTGGTAGACTAATTAGAAATGAAAAAGATAGAGGTATAGCTGTGATTCTTGACAAAAGAGCGACCAGGTTCAAAAGATATATTAGTGATTTAAAAGAATCAAATAACCTAGTTCGGGATATTAAAGATTTTATTGATAATGATTAAATTGTAAAAATATAAAAAATGTTACCTAAGTTATACTAACTGACGGAAAGTTTTATATCCTTTTATTATGTTTATTTCTACGGGAGGTAAGATAATATGAAAAAAGTATTTGCTACAATATTAATTGGGATTCTAATTTTTTGTTTTTGGAGTCCCACATTTTGTATAGTAAAAGCTGAAGATAATGATTGGTGGGATTCTGATTGGGGATATAGGAAAGAAATAACAATAAATCATGATATGGTAGCTGCAAATCTTGAGAATTTCCCAATACTAGTTCATAGTAAAAGTACTGATTTCTCATGTCATGCTCAACCTGATGGTGATGATTTTGTATTTGTTAGCATTGATAGATTAAAACAATATAACCATGAAATTGAATACTACGACAGTTCAACGGGAGAATTAATTGCGTGGGTAAATATTACATCCTTATATTCATCAGAGGACACTAGTCTTTTCATTTATTATGGAAATCCAAGGTCTAGTAACCAAGAAAATATTGCTGGTACATGGAATAGTAATTTTATTGGGGTATGGCATTGTAATAACTTTGTAGATAATGGTATTGGAGATATTAAGGATTCAACTATTTATAATAACGATGGAACTACTCAAGAAATGGAATTTGAAGACCTGGTTGATGGTAAAATATCAAGTGCTTTCAATTTTGGAGGAATAGATGAAAAAGTATTAGTTATTGGTTCCCAGAATGGCTCCTTAGATTTAACTGATTATTTAACATTAGAGTGCTGGTGGAAAGCAAGTGATCTAAGTGATTCATATAACACCCTTATGGGGAAAACATCATCTATGGGTGCCTGGCAGTATGAATATAGAATAAAAGATACATATGATTTGAAAAATACATATTCATTTTTTACTTATGGCGGAGATCATTTTGACAATTTTTCACGTTCAATAGATACATGGTATTATGCTACAGTTACATATGATACAAACGATATTGCTCTATACAATAATGGTGAAATTTCAATAATTCATGAATCTACAGAAATAAAATCAACATATGCAGAGTTTGGTTTTGGTGCAGCTGGCGAATATGGGAATTTTTTCAAAGGTATAATTGATGAAGTTCGAGTATCAAATTTGGCTAGATCAGAAGGCTGGGTCAAAACTAGTTTTAATACAATGAACAATCCGGAGGCATTTTTAAGTGTTGGAAGTGAAGAAAGTAAGCCAGAAGAAAATATTCCTCCAAATAAACCAGAAATTGATGGCCCATATGAAGGAAAACCAGGTGTTGAATATGAATATTCGTTTAATTCTACAGATAAAAACAGAGATCCTGTAATGTACTATATAAACTGGGGAGATAATAACACTGAATGGACTGAATATTGTGATTCAGGTAAAGAGATTATATTAAAACATATATGGGATGAACAAGGAGATTATACAATTAAAGCAAAGGCAAAGGATATTAATAATACTGAAAGTAAGTGGTCTATGTATGAAATAACAATTCCAAGATTCAGAGCAAGAATAAACCTGTGGTATGAATGGCTTATAGAGAGTTTTCTAATACTTGAAAAACTTATTATATTTTTCTTTCAGAACTGAAAATAAAAAATCTACTTTGGTAAAAGATTTGGTATACCATCCTCAATTGTATACTTTGATTTACATTTCTTGCAAGTAAAAGAACCTTCTATTATTTCTCCATTTTCTTCTTTACTTATTTTCAAATCAAGATCTCCCTTACAAGTCGGACAGCAAAGAATTTCAAGTAAATCTTTTTTCATGTTTCATTCCTCACCAAGATAAAAAGGCCTTTTTTGACCAACATCTGAGTCCCAAATATATATCCAATCATCCTCACTGTTATTTCTACCTTCAAGAATGTTTTGTATGAAATTTTTTACTTGTGAATCCATAAGGTCAGCGGCATGAACAACACATGCTTCAATGGTTTTTGGCAAACGAGGTGAACCATATTCATATCTTCCATGATGACTAAGAATAATATGACATAGTTTGTCTTCAAGTTTATTATCAAAATCTTTACCTTTTTCTCTTAGTTCTGAGATTTTTTCACGAATCCATCTATCGCCCATTACAATATGACCGATAAAGTTTCCCTTGGATGTTTTGTCAACTGCAGCTTTAGTTTCATATTCCTTCAACTTTCCAATATCGTGAAGTATTGCACCTGCCACTACTAAATCTTTGTTAATCCCTTCATACATCTCAAAAATATTTTTACAAAGTCTTATTACACCTACGGTGTGTTCTAAGTTTCCACCTACATAATTATGATGATGAGTTATTGCAGAAGGAGAATGCTTGAACTCTTTTACAAAGTCTGAATCTTCAAAAAACAATTCAAGAAGATTTTTAATTTGTATATTTTCAATTTTTTCAATTTCACTTTTTACAGCTTTAAATAAATCTTTTATTTTATCTTCATCAAGTGAAGGAATGAAGTCCTTTACATCATATTCATTAGGACTGCATCTTCTCAGACCACCAACTGCTTCATTTATTGAAATTTGAGGTTTATCTTCATATATTTCAACATTTCCAAGCCTTACCTGAACGACATCTCCAACCTTGAAACTGTCATAAAGCCTTTTTACACGGTCCTTATTTTCCCCGCCCCAAAATTTAATATTGATTTCACCAGTTTTATCAGTGACTACAAGACCAAACCAAGTACCTCTCTTATAGAGTCTTGGTGGATTTTTAATCTTTACTGCATAAATATCATTTACCACATCGCCCTCTCTAAGGTTTTCAATATATTGTTCTTTCTTTCTTTTGCCGGTATCAGTTTCAATCATTGTTTGCTCATCTTTTTTCTTATTATAATTATATAGATTAGGCATTTTTTCTCCCCAAAAAATTGAGTTCTACACACTATAATTTTATAGTTTATACGTTTTTCCTTCTTTTATCATCCTAGTTTGCATTGAAAGTGTTCTAAAAATACCAGGGTGTTCTGTATGAATGGGAAATAGAACCTTTGGTGTTACATTTTTGATTAATTCTTTTAAATCTGTGCCATTAATATGCCCTGAGCAATGAGATTGAACAAATTTTAGGTTGAAATGTTTTATCCATGCCTTCATTCTTTCATATGATATCTCCATTTCTTCATTAAAAGGTTCAGACAATGAATGAATATATAATCCACCCTTTGGTTTCAAATCAATTAGCATATTAAAATAATAGAAATTTAAAACAACCATGTAGTCTCTTTGTCTCTTTGTAATTTCTTCAGCGGTGATAATATTTGGATAATTCAATCTTTTTTTAATGTACATGTCTGTATAATCCTCATCAATGTATGTTCCTGTAAGTCTCTTAGGTTTCAAAATAAGGATGTTATCATCTCTGCTATCGGGTGATTTTAACTTTTTATCCTTGTGATATCTTTCAAGAAAACAAGCATGTTTAAAACTTATTACAAGTTTTTTATCAAGGTCTTTTGCAATTCTATAAAACGTTGTAAATCTGTCTATATCTTTAAAGTTAAAATCAATAATTGAGAGTTTTTTATTTTTTGAAATTTCCTTTTTTGAATGTTTGTATACTTTATTTTCAGATTCATCTGTTTTTTTTATATTAATTCTTGTTCCTTCCGTTATCATTCCTATTGGTTTTGTCTCTCTAGATTTATCTATAAAATCATTTGTCATATTTGCATGAAGTCCATGCATTCTTAAATCACCAGTATACACAATTGATCCTTCAGAAGTATGTACAATTATTCCATTTGCTCCAGGGAGTGAATGATCCACATGAACTGGTTCAATTTCAAGAGAATCGATATGGATTTTTTTTCCAGTCCTGAAGGTTTTGAATTTTCTTTCAATGGGTGGATTTTTATATTCAGACCTATAAAGAGGCCTTTTTTTAAAGTTGATTACCTCATTTTCAATATTTCTTTGACTTTGCTCAAAGACAGCATCTAGAATTGATTTACTTGTTTCACTGCAATATATTGGGATATCTTTGTGTAGAAATGAAATATAATTAGCATGATCTGCATGTGCATGTGATAGGATTACTCCTTGAACATCAGGATTTTTTGGTTTTCTACCAAGATGTTCTATCAAGTCTTCTCTGTAGATGCCAGGTAAATCTGGTATTAGGTTTAATGCAAGAAAATCTCCGATTCCATTTGCAGATCTTGGAGTTAGAAACTCTTCAAAATAAATTTGTCTTCTTTTAAAACTCATCCCAAAGTCTAAGAATATTTTTGTACCATTATCTTCTAATAAAATCTTATTTCCACCAATTTCTTTAATTCCACCATAAGCAGTAATACTTGCCAAACTGAAATCCCCAATATAAAAATTTAAGTGAGATTGACTAGATAAACTTTATTGAAAATAAAAAAAAGAAGAGAGAATAGGGATTATTTTTTCTTGTCTGTCTGTTGGGCAAGATACCTTGCTCGCTGACCAACCATAAAGAGTTTTGCAATAAATGTTATTTCATTTGCTTCATCCTTATTTGATACTTGCCCTACTATCTGCATTGTTATCAATATTTCTTTGGTTTTCTTACTTTTAAAGCGTTGTTGTACATATATTACCTAAAATTGCTTTATCGAAACTATTAAAACAGGTCCAAATATACAATGGGTGTAAGGGTGTCGACTTATGACGGAATTAAATATTAACGACATGCTTACATCTTATGATAAAAAGAATCTAACAATTGCTACAGTTTGTTCTCATTCTAGTCTTCAAATTTTTAATGGTGCAAGAAAAGAAGGTTTTAAAACAATAGGAATTTCTGTTGGTGAAAAAAGGAAATATTATGATGCTTTTCCATTGGGTAAACCTGATGAGTTTTTAATTGTTGATAATTACAAAGACATTTTCAAATATGTAGATGAGCTTAAAGAAAAAAATGCAATAATTATTCCACATGGTTCTTTTGTTGAGTATCTGGGTGCTGATAATTTTTTAAAATTAGATGTTCCTACATTTGGTAATAGAAATGTTCTTAATTGGGAGTCTGATAGAAATCAAGAACGAATTTGGTTGGAGGGAGCTGGTCTTACAATGCCTGAGGAAATTAAAAATCCAAAGGATATCGATAAACCTGTGATTGTTAAATATCATGGAGCTAAGGGCGGTAAAGGTTTTTTTATTGCAAAAACCTATGATGAGTTTCTTAGGAGAATCAAGAAGGGAAAGCCTTATACTATTCAGGAATTTGTGATGGGTACTCGCTATTATCTTCACTATTTTTACTCACCAATTAAGGAAGATGCATATAAATTAAGTAAGGGTAGTCTTCAACTTCTTTCAATGGATCGTAGAGATGAAACAACTATTGATGAGGTTCAAAGACTTGGTTCTATTGCAGAACTTGAGGAAATTGGGATTCATCCAACTTTTGTAGTAACTGGAAACATCCCTATTGTCATGAGGGAGTCCTTGCTTCCAAAGGTTTTTGATATGGGAGCAATAGTTGTTGAAAAATCTTTGGAGCTTTTTGGTGGAATAATTGGATCATTTTGTCTAGAAACAGTGGTTACAGAAGAGCTGGAGTTTAAGGTTTTTGAAATATCAGCAAGAATTGTTGCAGGAACAAATCCTTACATATTTGGCTCTCCTTATTCAGAGTTAATTCAACCTGATATGTCAACTGGTAGAAGAATTGCACAAGAAATTAAATATGCAGCAAAAAAGAATCTCCTTGATAAGATATTAACTTAAAATGTATTTTTAATTATTAAATTGCGAATATTTATATATTGTGAACGTTTATATAGTTACTATGAGTTAACTTCTGTTAATTTTGGAAATAATAAGGGGAGAAATTATGAAAAAAAATAAAACCACCTTGAGATTGATAATAATTACAGCAATTGCCCTATGTTTGGTAGTTCCTGTTAGCGCTAATGTATACCAATCTACTGAAAAATTCGAAAACTATAATGAAATGCCATTAGGGGCACCACCTAGTTCTTTTGATTTAAGAGATGTAAATGGAACTAATTATGTAACAGGCATGAGAGATCAAGGAAGTTATGGAACCTGCTGGACTCATGGATTCTGCGCATCACTAGAAGGTAACCTACTAATGACTGGAAACTGGGAAGCAGCAGGAGAAGAAGGTGAACCAGATCTTTCTGAGGCCCATCTTGACTGGTGGAATGGATTTAATAAACACAATAATGATGATGATCCCGGCGGTGGAGGATTAGATGTTCATTATGGTGGTGACTATATGGTTTCCTCTGCATATCAGGTAAGAGGAGAGGGTGCTGTAAGAGAAATCGATGCTCCTTATGAAGAGCTTAATACGCCACCTGCAAGAGACGACCCAGAATATCATCACTATTATCCAATGGATATCGAATGGTTTGTTGCAGAATCTGATTTGAGTAATATTGATACTATAAAAAATATAATCATGGAATATGGAGTTATGGGAACTGCTTTTTGTGTAGACAGTTCATATTGGCAAGATATGGGTGGATACGTTGCTCATTATCAACCACCTGAAACAACAAAAGATCCAAACCATGCCGTAGCAATTATTGGATGGGATGATGACAAGGTAACACCAGCTGCCCAAAATGGAGCTTGGTTATGTAAAAACAGTTGGGGTGACTGGGGACCTGAACATGGATACTTCTGGATCTCCTATTATGATAAATGGTGCGGTCAACATCCTGAAATGGGAGCTGTATCTTATCAGGGAGTCGAGTACGAACCTTTCGACTACTTTTACTATCATGACTATCACGGATGGCGTGATACAATGACAGATGTTTCAGAAGCATTCAACGCTTTTACTGCATCAGCAAATGAAGATATTGTTGCTGTAAGCTTCTATAATGCTGCAGATGATGTAGATTACACAGTCAAAATTTACGATGATTTTACTAGCGGTGAACTCCAAAATGAGCTATCTTCAAAAACTGGATACATTGATTATACAGGATTTCATACAATAATGCTTGATACAGCTGTTTATATTACCACTGGTGAAGATTTTTACATATATGTTCAATTATCAGATGGAGGACATCCCATTGATAGAACATCAGAAATCCCAGTCTTACTAGGAGCTAGTAAATCCCGAGTTGTAGTATACTCTGCTGCATCACCAGGCGAAAGTTATTATAAAGAAGGCTCGACCTGGATTGATCTCTATAATTATCAATTCAGCGATCCAGATTGGGATGAGTCAGCAAACTTCTGTATGAAAGCTTTGACCGGTGAAAGGATTTCTCCAGTTCCTGATCTAGATGTAGATGGAGAATTAAGATGGGAAAAGGTAAAACCAAGTTTGGAAGTAAGGGGTAACTTTACAGTCGAAAATATCGGTGAGGAATACTCAGAGCTTGACTGGGTTATAACTGAATGGCCAGAATGGGGAGATTGGTCGATCTCGCCAAAGAGCGGTGATAACCTTCTACCAGAAGATGGTAAGATTACTGTAGAAGTAAGCATAATGGTTCCTGAAGATCAAAAGAAGGTATTTTCTGGAGAAGTAAGAATTGAAAACACAGAAAATAAATCTGACTTTGAAATAATCAGCGTATATCTAAAAACACCAAGATCAAGATTATTAAACTTTGATTTCATAATTAGAATTCTAGATAGGTTCCCAATTCTACAACAGATATTAACAGTACTGTCAATAATTTGAAGTCAAAATAAAATCTAATGATTATCTGAGAAGCGTAACCATTATTCCTATTTGAGCCCATAATCTATTTTCAGCTTCATCAAAAATTACTGATTGACTGCCATGAGCTACTTCCTTTGTGACCTCATAACCATAATATGCAGGAAGGCAGTGAAGAAATATCGCATCCTTGTTTGCAATTTTCATTAAACTCTTGTCAACAGTAAATCCCTTGAAATCTTTAATTCTTTTTTCTTTTTCCTTTTCATCTCCCATTGAAACCCAAGTATCAGTTGCCACAACATCAGCATTTTTTGTACAGTCATCTACAATATCTGTTACTTCGATATTTATATCAAATTTTCTTGCTTCTTTAACAAAGTAATCATCTGGCCAATAATTCTTTGGTGACACAATCTTGATGTTCATTCCTACAATTCCACACCCTAAAAGATAGGAATGTGCCATGTTATTTCCTCCATCACCAATGTACACAAAGTTAAGTCCCTTCAGATTTCCTTTGTGTTCTTTTATAGTCATAAGATCAGTAACAATTTGACAGGGATGCTCTTTATTGTCAAGACCACTAATTACTGGTACAGTTGAATATTTTGCTAGTTCCTTCATAGCTTCATTACTCATTGCTCTGTACATTAAAATATCACAATATCTTGAAAGAACAATTGCAGTATCCTCAATTGTTTCTCCACGACCTAGTTGAATGTCATTTTTACTTAGAAATAATGCATGTCCACCAAGTTTGGTCATACCAACCTCAAAAGAAACTCTTGTACGAGTACTAGATTTTTCAAAAAGCATTCCAAGAGTTTTACCTTTTAAAAGTTCAATAGATTCACCATTCTTTGATTTTCCTTTAAGATTAATTGCAAGATCAATAATTTCCTCTAAATCATCCTTAACATCAAGCATTGAAATTAGATTTCTTTTCATTGCTTTTGGGGAATGCCATTTATTTCTTTAAAATTATCGGAAGGTTTAACTAAAATTTTTACTCAGTTACAATAGGTCTTTTTTTAAAGATTAATAAAATTATTGAAAATAATAGAGATGAAATCCCTAAAAGAATAAATGGAATCCATATACCAAAAACATCTGATAGAAAACCTCCAAAAAACAAAAATATCGTACTTCCTATAATTTGCAATGTAAAAATTGTTCCAAAAGTTTTTCCTTCCACAGATTCATGAGTTATCTCTGAAATTAAGGTTATAATTGCTGGAAATGTAATAAAGACTGTAATTCCCATTAATGCAATTATTAGAATAATTATTGAAATATTTGTAAAATATGTAATTAATATACTAGTTACTCCAACTGTTAAATAAGATAAAAATACAATATTGTTTCTGCCAAATTTACTACTAATTCTACCATATAATATTGATGATATACTACCTATACCTATCCAAATAGAAACAATTAACCCGATAGCAGTTAAAGATAGTTCAGTAGTCTCTGTAAGATATAGAGGAAGATAGGTGATTATTATTCCCCATGATGAGCCACTAATAATATAAGCTGGAATTACTAGCTTAATTCTTTTTAAGAAAACTATACTTTCATCAATTGCTTCTTTTATTGTTTGTCTTTTTGAAGTTTTGTTTACGAGAAGATATTCTTCTTTAATATTGCCAGTTAGGAAAGTTCCAATTAAAAGTACAATAATTCCTGCGATTGACCATAAATATAATGGGTATTTCCAGTTTATAATTTCTGATATATAAAGAGTTGTTGATATTGCAATAAACGCACCGATATCCGCTAGTCCACTTTGAATTCCCATTGCCCAATCAAGCTTGTGCTTTTTAAAAATTCTTGAAATCCATCCGATTCCAATAGGATGAAAAAAACTTTCAGATATCCTTAGTAAAAACATAATTAGAATTAACGTGTAGAATCCATTTGCCTGTGTGAAGAGTAGCATAGAAATACTTGTTAAAAGAATTCCAAAAGAAAGCAAGGTTCTTGAATTTTTACCATCTGAAAATCTACCTAAAAGTAATTGGGAAAAAATATGAATTATGAGTGATCCACCAGTAATTATACCTATTTGGGTATAACTTAAATCAAAAATTAATTTGAAAATTGGAAATAGAATTGGTATTGCGGCAACTGTACCATCATTTAATGCATGATACAATCCCACTGTGGAAAGAATTTTATTTTTTTCATTCATAAATTAGGTCAAACTTGTATAAAGGACCATTTTATATTAATTTTCTATAATATCTATAATATGGTTATTATTGTAAAGATAAACCAATTTTCTTGAATTTAATTAATACTGTTAATTTAGAAGCAAAGGAATAAAATAATTTATAGATTGTAACATTTAAATATCCACTATCTTATTAATTTGTTAGAGGGAGGTCAACATCTGAGAAGAAACTTCATTGCAATCGGATTATCTATTCTGTTTATACTTACAATTGCTACGCCTATTACTGTTGGGTATAATATTAAAACGGTGAATCACACAAATTTCAGTGATACTGTTGAGGTTTATAGTGGAATAGACAATAGTTTTTTGAATTATGCTGAGGGTGCTGCAGAATGGCTGATAAATGAAGCTATTTTAGTAGGTGATGGCTATAAATGGCCTGATTCAGTCGGTAGTAACTTTTACCATACTGATCTCTATTATGGCTCACCTGGTATTATTTCATTAT
>Ga0209536_100004675_pt1 | contig 21581 bp, 16 predicted proteins | sample DeeMarSeWOR28_12_FD_187461 | JGI IMG/M metagenome (GOLD analysis project Ga0209536, IMG submission 187461) | Marine sediment microbial communities from White Oak River estuary, North Carolina - WOR-2-8_12 (SPAdes) (version 2) | ecosystem: Environmental > Aquatic > Marine > Intertidal zone >... | reverse complement strand
AGGTATAAGCATTTAAACGCAGCCCGAAGGAACGCCCAAATTCGTGGGTATAAAGGTGCTTTATTTCCTTGGGAATCGGCAAGCCAGGGCGACGACGTTACTCCTCGTTATGCAAAAGATGTTGATGGCAGCGTTATGAAGATAGATACCATGGATTATGAGCAACATATTTGTGCGGATATTGCTTACGCCGTATTTAATTATTACAGGGCAACACATGATTATGATTTTATGCTGAATCAAGGCGCTGAGATTGTATTTGAGACGGCCAGGTTTTGGGCTTCCCGAGTAGTCTTTAATGAAAAGAGACAAAAATTTGAGATTTTAGATGTTACAGGGCCGGATGAATTTCATGTCAGGGTAAAAAATGATGCCTATACCAATGTCATGGCAGCATGGAATCTGGGATATGCCCATCGATTATATCAAGAGCTGAGAGAAAATAATAAAGCATTTAAACATTTACTGCGTAAATTAAAGATAAGTAAAGATGAAACAGAAAAATGGAGGGACATAAGCGGCAAGATGTATGTTTCTGTGTCGGCTAAGACGGGAATAATTGAGCAGTTCCAAGGATATTTTAGAAAAAAAGAAATACATCTAAGAAGTCACGATGCAAATTTTATGCCGGAGGCTCCCAGGCATCTTTCCTATCATGACTTTAATAAAACCCACTTTATTAAACAGGCAGATACATTGCTTCTTTTCCATCTTTTACCTCAGTGTTTTGGTGATGAGGTGAAACACAAGAGTTATCGTTATTATGTTGACAGGACCCTTCATCAGTCTTCCTTGAGTCATTCCACTCACGCTTTTATTGCTTCAGAGCTGGGTGATTATTTAAGGGCCTATGCATTTTTCCTTTTTGCCTTGCACGTAGATCTGAAGAATTTACACAATAATACGGATGGTGGCATTCATATGGCAAGCGTAGGTGGAGTATGGCAGGCAGCAGTGTTTGGATTTGCGGGAATATCTTTTGATGATGATCATATAAAAGTTAATCCGCGTCTTGCCGGCCATTGGGAATCTATGCAATTTAATATGGTCTGGAAGAAATGTTTTCTTGAGTTCCACATAAGTGACAGACTAGTTAAAATTAAATATTGTCCGATCGGCCCCGTCCAGAAGAGTTTAAATATCATAATATTTGATAAGGGTTATTCAATAAAACCTTTTAAGACTATCGTAGCAAAAAGAATAAAAAAGGAGAGAGAAATGAAAAGAATTAAAGATATTATAAAGAAGGAGAATTTATTGTTGGTTAAAAAGGACACCCCTGTTAAGAAAGTCAGTCGTCTATTGGCAGAAAGGGGGATCAGCAGCGTTCCTGTTGTTAATGACAGGAGCGAGCTCTGTGGTATTATTTCAAAAAAGGAGATTATCGAGGCTATAGATGCTGAAAATTTATCTGATTTAAAGGCTAAAGATATTATGGAAAAGGCTGTTGAATACGTCAAGCTTGATTACCATGTAGAAATCGCTATGCGCATGTTTACTGAGCGTAAATTTCAAATGCTGCCTGTTTTGAAGGGCAAAGTTGTTGTTGGCGTTATAACTCGCAAAGAAGTGCTTTCTGCCTGTTCGGGGGAGTATTATTAAGGTTTTATGAAGATCGCAATTGTCGCACCACCGTGGATTCCTGTGCCGCCTCAAAAATATGGGGGCATTGAGACGGTAGTATGGAATCTTGTTGAAGCCCTGCACGAGTTGGGCGAAGAAGTGATTCTTTTTGGGGCAAGAGAGTCAAAAGTATCTTGCAAGTTTTATCCTTATACCACTAGCCCTTTATATTTTGGTATGGACTCAACAGAGGATGAAAAGGTGTTTGTCAGAGAGCTTGGTTTAAAATATGCTTTTGCCCGCGCCGGATATGAGAAGGTAGACGTCATTCACGATCATACTTTGTTTGGCTCCTCTATACAGGTGCCCACGCTGCATACTGTTCATAGTGCCGCCACCGAAGGCTCGGTTAAACAATGTTTTGACTTATCCCAAAACGGACATAATTATTTAGCGGCTGTTTCAAACAGGCAGAAAGAGTTTTATGCGGCTTTAAATCCAAAAATCAATTTCGTTGAAGTTGTGCATCATGGAATAAATATGAAGGAAATTGAATGGGCCAATAAAAAAGAGGATTTTTTCCTCTGTGTAGGTCAGGCTAGCTGGGAACGGGGCATTGATGCTGTGCTTAGAGTGGCGATTAAAGCAAAAATTGGGCTGATGCTGGCGATCAAGATGATCGAAGAGAAAGAAAAAGGTTTTTTTAGAAAAGAATTTGAGCCCTTGATTCAGAAATATCCTGATGATCTTTTTTTCCAGCTTCACGCAGATTTGCCCCGCGATACTTTGTTTGATTTGTTCCGGCGCGCTAAATGCACTCTTTTTACCAGCCAATGGGAGCAACCTTTTGGATTAGTGATGGTGGAATCGATGGCTTGTGGAACGCCGGTGATCACCTTCAGAAGAGGAGCGGCTTCGGAAATTGTGGTGGATGGTAAAACCGGTTTTATTGTAAATTCCGAAGATGAGATGGTCCAGGCGATTAAAAAAATTGATATGATAAGTCCCGATGACTGCCGCGAACACGCCGAGAAGAACTTTTCGAGGGAAATAATGGCTAAAAAATATCTTGATATTTATAAAAGGATCATTTCCCAAAAATAATTTTATGGAGTCGTCATGAAGATAGCAGTTATCGCGCCGCCTTGGATACCAATTCCACCGCCCAAATACGGCGGAACAGAGTTGGTCATTTATAATTTGGTGGAAGGTTTAACTGCGTTGGGGGAAGAGGTTGTCCTTTTTGGGGTAAAAGAGTCGCAGGTCTCCAATAAGCTAATGCCTTACGTGGAGAGCGATCTTTATTTGGGTTTGGATTCACCAGATAGGATTAAGGTTTTTGCAGGAGAACTTGCGCCAAAATATGCGTTTGCAATGGCGGGATATCTGGGAGTTGATATTATACATTGCCACTTACTAGATTTCCCTTCAGTCGATATCCCCACCGTTTATACCCTGCATGGCCCGGCAAATGAGGCTACGGTTACAAGATGCGCGGATTTGTCAAAGGATCCAAAGAATCAATTTGTGGCAATATCCAACAGGCAGAAAGAGCTGCATCTTTTATTGAATGACAAGATTAACTTTGCAGGCACGGTATACAACTGTGTTGACGTAAAACCTATCGCATGGAAAAAGAAAAAAGAGGACTTTTATCTTTTTGCCGGAAGAGCAAATTGGGAAAAAGGCCTTGATATTGCAATAAGGGTGGCGAGTAAAGCCGGCGTTAATTTAATTATGGCTATTAAAATGACTGAGGAATTTGAAAAGGAGTTTTTCAGAAAAGAGGTTCTGCCCTGGATTGAAAAATACCCACAGCATTTATTTTTTCAATTTCAAAAGGAGTTGCCGCGGCAGATGATTTTCGATCTTATGCGACGCGCTAAATGCACTCTTTTTACCAGCCAGTGGGAAGAGCCTTTCGGTTTGGTAATGATTGAATCGATGGCCTGTGGTACGCCGGTTATTGCTTTGCGTCGTGGAGCAGCGCCTGAGGTTATTGTGGACGGAAAAAACGGGTTTGTCGTTGATACGGAAGAACAGATGGTGGAAGTTATAAAGAGCGGTAAAATCGACAAGATAAGGCCGGAAAATTGCCGCGGTTATGTTGAGAAAAACTTCTCAAGGGAGAAGCTGGTCAATGACTACCTCAATATTTACAAGAAAATTCTGAAAAAACGATAAGGGAATATGCCCCGCTACTACATTAAAACCTACGGCTGCCAAATGAACGTCAACGACTCGGAAGTCCTTGCGGGGATGCTGGAGTCGATGGGGTATTCTGAGGCGGAAAATCCGGAAGATGCGGACGTAATACTGGTAAACACATGTACTGTCAGGCAGAGAGCTGAAGATAAAGCGTATACATTTATATATGATCTGAGAAAGTTGAAAGTAGAAAATAGTGAGTTGATAGTAGGCATATGCGGGTGTCTGCCGCAGCAGGAGAAAGAAGGACTTTTCAAAAAGTTTCCGTTTGTTGATTTTGTGCTGGGGCCGGCCAGCATCCACGAGTTGGGATCGTTAATCGTTAATCATAAATCGAAAATCGGGATGCTTATAGAAACATGCAATCCGGAAACGAGGAATCTCCCTCAAGCGAGAAAGCCTTCCACAACCGCCTATATTTCAATAACGTACGGCTGCGACAATTATTGCTCCTTCTGCATCGTTCCCTATGTCCGCGGGAGAGAAGTTTCAAGGTCCAAGGAGGACATTCTCCGCGAGATTAATGGGCTGGATAAATCGCTCTTCAAAGAAGTTGTTCTTTTGGGCCAAAATGTTAACTCGTATAAAAATGGATTAGCAGGGTTGTTAAGAGCTGTTAGTGATTTGGAGCCGCGACGTTCAGTCGCAGGCTCCATCGATCAAATCGAACGTATCCGCTTCCTGACCTCTCACCCACGTGACATGACAGATGACATAATTCAGGCGGTCAGAGAACTGCCCAAGGTTTGCGAGTATTTTCACCTCCCGCTGCAGTCCGGGGATGACGAAATACTGAAGAAAATGAACAGGGGATATACAATACATTATTATATATGCCTTGTGGATAGGATAAGAAAGGCAATTCCTGAGGCTGCAATTACATCGGATGTTGTTGTGGGATTCCCCGGAGAAACGGACAAAAAGTTCAAAAACACGTTAAAAGCAATCGAAAATCTGGAGCTGGATTCAGTCAATACGGCTGCATATTCCGACAGGCGGTTTACCGCGGCGTCGAAAATGGCTGATAAGATCCCTGATGACGTAAAATCGGAACGTCTCCAGGAGGTTATGAGGGTGGTGGAGGATGTCGCTTTCAGAAAGAATCAGAATCTTGTCGGGAAAACCGTCGAAATCCTTGTCGACTCGCCTGGTACGGGGAGGACGAGGACCAATAAAATCGTCAAGTTTGACGGTGGTCCCTCCCAGATCGGCAAACTGGTCAATGTAAAGATAAAATCCGCGAAATCCTGGGTCCTACAAGCAAGTTGAACCCCGTAATCTTCAATGTTATAATCCAGTTGCATCCCTGAAAAAATTCGAAAGGTGGCTAAAAATGACTGCGAACAGCGAACTGCGTGTCTTTTCCGGTTCCACGCATCCGCAACTTACGGAGGATATCGAAAAATTCCTCAAGATCAATCCGGGGCAGATCAAAAAATCCAAGTTCAGCGGAGGGGAGACGTACGCGAGAATACTTGAAAACGTAAGAGGGCAATCAACCGTTGTTGTTCAGACGTGCACGCATAATGTCAACGATGATCTTATGGAGCTTTTCATTATCGTTGACGCTTTAAAGCGCGCTTCGGCAAAGTCGATAACTGCGGTTTTGCCTCATTTTGGCTACGCGAGGCAGGACAAGAAGTCAGCGTCGAGGGAGCCGATATCGGCTAGGCTTATCGCGGATCTTTTGACGAGGTCTGGTATCGACCGGGTTATCACGATGGACCTGCATTCGGACCAGATCCAGGGATTCTTTGATATTCCGTTGGACCACCTGACGGCAACGCCGCTTCTGGCCAATTACATCAAGTCCAAGAAACTTAAGGATGTTGTTGTGGTTGCTCCGGATCTTGGGCGCGCGAAAACATCAAAGAAACTCGGCGACAGGATAGGCGCGAAGCTGGCGGTTATTCATAAGACCAGGCCCGAGCATCAAAAGGCGGATGTTCTTCATGTGGTCGGTGACGTAAAAGGAAAAACAGTCGTCCTGGTTGACGACATGATAGATACCGCGGGAACTGCTACGAGGGGTGTTGAAACCCTGCGATCGCTCGGCTGCAATCAGGAAATTTATTTTGTGGCAACTCACGGAATTCTATCGGGTCCGGCTATAGACAGGATAAAACAGGCAAAATTCAAGGAAGTTGTCATAACGGACACGATTCCTCTGCCGAAAGAAAAGAAGCTGTCCGAGATAAAGGTCCTTTCCACTGCGGATGTTTTTGGAGAGGCGATTAGAAGGAACTATAAGAATCAATCGATAAGTTCGTTGTTTGATTAGTTATGAGAAAGAAGAGCATTAGTATTGGAATAATCGGGTTCGGGAATATCGGGAGTTCGGTTGCAAGAAACCTGAAAAGGAATTCTTTGCTGATTGCTGACCGCGTTGGTGTTCCCGTTAAGGTTAAGGTCGTTGCAGATAAGTCTCCCGCGGCGCTCAGCCGGGCGAGGACAATGGGCCTTGATGCGGTCAGCATTGAAAATGTTCTTTCTGATGACGGCGTTGATATTATTGTGGAGGCAATGGGCGGGGAAAATCCCGCAAAGGAAATCATCCTTAAGGCCGTTGGTTCCGGTAAGAGTGTCGTAACTTCAAACAAAGAAGTGATCGCCAAGAATCTGAAGAGGTTTATTGAGGCGGCGAAAAAGAAAAATATTTCCATATTGTTTGAGGGGGCGGTTGGCGGCGGTACTCCGATCATCGGACCTCTTCAAGAAGATCTCGCCGGCAACGAAATATCGCTTCTTTACGGGATAGTTAACGGCACCACCAATTATATTCTTTCAAGAATGTCGGAGTCCGGCATGGAATTCAGGGATGCTCTGGCGGAGGCAAAGAAGAAAGGCTATGCTGAAGCCGATCCCAAGATGGACATCGAAGGCCACGATTCTGCTTATAAGGCCGTGATCCTTGCTTCCGTCGCAATGGATGCTGATGTTACAATAAAGGAAGTTTATGTAGAGGGAATATCAAAGATTTCTCAGGAAGACATTAAGTATGCTGCTGATATTGGTTACGTGATAAAACTGCTGGCTGTGGCCAAGAAGGTTAAGAATGAGGTTGAGGTGAGGGTGCATCCCATGCTTCTGCCAAAAGCTCACCGGCTTGCGTCGGTGTCGGGCGCTTTAAATGCCATTTATGTTCAGGGGAGTCCAGTCGGGAAGGTTCTTTTCTCCGCTCAGGGCGCAGGTGGTGATTCCACGTCTTCTGCGGTTATTGGAGATATTATCAAAGTCGCGAAGAAGATAGCGAGAGGCGACAGTCCTGTTTCCTGGAACAATCTTAGAGTGCTTAAGGTGAAAAAGATAGGAGAAATCGTAAGCAGATATTACATAAGACTGCGCGCCCCTGACAGGTCCGGAGTTCTTGCGGGCATATCAAAGGCCTTTGCGGACCAGAAGGTCAGCATTCAGGCGGTTGTTCAAAAAGAAACTGTAGGGAACGTGGCGACCATCGTAATCTTAATCCATGATGTTCTTGAAAAAAATCTTCTTAAGGCCATTTCCAAGATCAAGAAGCTTCCTGTTGTTAAGGAAGTATGTAATGTGATAAGGGTTGCATCCGGCTAATTTTTTTCGATTTATTTATCTTAGAAATTCCCCAAAAACCCCTTGACAAGGGATTGACGCATCTGTATAATACTCGCTTGTTGCCAAGAAAAAGGATTTCTTTTTAGACCGCCAAAAATTCCAGAGGATTTTGGTTGAAGGGGGTTTATTGCCTTTTTAATAGGTTGATGAGGCAGGCTTATGAGAGAAATTATTTTGCTCGCATGCACCGAGTGCAAAAGAAAAAATTATTCGACGATGAAGAACAAAAAAACCACTACGGGGAAGCTCGAGCTTTCCAAGTATTGCAGGTTTTGCCGAAAACACACGAAACACAAAGAGGGGAAGGCCTAAGGTAGAGGTAAAGGCCAGTAGCTCAATTGGCAGAGCACCGGTCTCCAAAACCGGCGGTTGCAGGTTCAAGTCCTGTCTGGCCTGTTCCGGTTCAAGATTGGGGTAGCAATGAAGTTAAGTTTTTCATTTATTGGCAATTGGACGTCATCGGCCAGATCTTTTTTGAAAGAGACGAGGGCCGAAACAAAGAAGGTTGTCTGGCCGAGCAAACAGTACGTTATCGCGGCCACGGTGGTCATTCTTTTCATCTTATTGATTGGCGGCGCGTACATTTTATTTCTGGATTCAGTTTTCTCAAAGTTGTTTGCCTATTTGATGGGCATATATAAAGGATAAATCACTATGGCCGAGCCGATGGAAGATAAAGAGAAAGGTAATCCTGAAGAGCAGCAGCAGGTTCCCGAGGAGCAGAAAGCTCCTGAGGAACCACAGGCTCCGGAAGAACAGAAAACCCCCGAGAGGGAGAAAGAAGCGGTGGAGGGGGAAAAAGCGGAAGAAGTGAAAGAGGAGAAAAAAGAGGAAGAAAAGGCGGAAGATGTAAAAGCGGGAGAGGAGAAAGCAGAAGAGAAAACCGCGGAAAAACCGGCTCCTGAGAGAAAGACTAAGCCAGAGCCTGAAACGAAGGAAGAAACCGGGGTTGAGGAAAAGAAGGAAGAAAAGCCTAAGAAAAAGACAAAGGGGAAAGGGAAGAAGGAAGAGGAGAAGGAGAAGGCCGAAAAGAAATGGTACGTTGTCCAGACATATTCTGGTCAGGAAGATAAAGTAAAGGATAGCATCGAGAGAAACGTAGCTAGCATGAATATGGGCCACAAGATCTTTCAGATACTTGTGCCGACTGAAGAGACTGTTGAGCTGAAGAACGGCAAACGGATAGAAAAAGTCAGGAAAATGTTCCCCGGCTACGTTTTTATCGAAATGCTCCTTGATGATGAATCCTGGTATGTTATCAGGGGAACCCCGGGAGTCGCCAAGTTCATCGGTACCAAAGTAACTCCGACCCCTGTTTCCGACCGGGAAATGCAGCGAGTTCTGAAACAGCTCGGAGTAAAGGAAGAAAAGCTTGAGGTTACTTTTGAAAAGGGCGAAGCGGTTCGAATCATCAGCGGTCCTTTCAGGGGATATACGGGAAGCATAGATGAGGTTAATGCTCAGAGGGGCAAACTGAAGACTCTCATAAGCATCTTCGGTCGCGATACTCCCGTTGAGGTAAATTTCGAACAGGTTCAGCGCATAGTTTAATTTAGGAGGATATTGTGGCAAAGCCGAAAAAGACGGTTACGGCAAAACTAAAACTCCAGATCAAGGCGGGGCAGGCCAATCCGGCTCCACCGATCGGTCCAACTCTCGGACAGCACGGCGTCAACATAATGGAATTCTGCAAGGCTTACAATGCGGCCACAAAGGACAAGGGTGATGTGGTTGTCCCGGTTGAGCTCACCATCTATAAAGACAGGAGCTTCACTTTCATATTGAAGACCCCGCCGGCTTCAAGGCTCATAGCGAAAGCCGCCGGGGTGGAAAAAGGATCCGGAGACACGCCAAAGACCAAGGTCGGCAAGGTTACAAAAGCTCAGATCAGGGAGATCGCTGAAGTAAAGATGGAAGACCTGAATGCCGCTGATATTGATGCAGCCATGAAGATAATCGAAGGCACGGCCAGGTCAATGGGAATTGTTGTTGAGAAGTAGAACGGGAAGGAACTTTAAATGAAAAGAAGAGGGAAAAAGTTCAGGGAGAAAGCCAATAAAGTTGACAGGAGCAAGAGATATTCTCCCGCCGAGGCGATGAAGCTCGTGAAAGAAAATACGTTCGCAAAATTTGACGAAACGGTTGACCTTGCCGTTGTTCTTGGCGTTGATCCCAAAAAAGGGGAGCAGGTAAGAGGGACCGTTGTCCTCCCGGCGGGCACCGGCAAGAACATCCGGGTCGCGGTAATAGCCAAAGGCGAAAAAGTTGCTGAGGCCGAGGGTTCCGGCGCTGATTTTGTGGGCGGTGAGGATATTGTGGAAAAGATAAAAAGCGGCTGGCTCGATTTTGACGTTCTAGTTTCTACGCCGGACATGATGGGCATGGTGGGGAGACTCGGCAAGATCCTCGGTCAAAAGGGCCTTATGCCGAACCCCAAATCCGGGACGGTCAGCTTCGACATAGCGAAGACGGTGAAGGAATTTAAATCCGGAAGAATTGAATTCAGGGCTGATAAGACCGGTGTTCTTCATCTTAAACTGGGAAAGGTTTCTTTCGGTGAAGACGCGCTGCTTAGCAACTTCAAGACCATATTTGAAGCGGTAAACAGGGCGAAGCCCTCCAGTTCAAAAGGAGTATATATCAGGTCTGTTACGCTCTCATCCACAATGGGTCCCGGCGTCAAGGTGGACCCAAAAAAAGTGAGCGCGCAGTAGGGAGATACTTTTATGAAGAAAGAGCTCAAGCAAGAGATAGTAAAAGACGTCAAAAAGGGGATTGAAGAGTCCACCGTTTCCATTCTCATGGATTACAGGGGGATGTCCGTAAAGAGCATAACTGAACTCAAGAAAAGGCTTCGCAAGCAAAATGCTGAGTTCAGGGTAGTGAAAAACACTCTGTTTGAACTGGCCATGGACGGCAAAGAATTTGAAACTCTTAAGGCGCATCTTGTGGGCCCTACGGCGATCCTGCTGGGTTATGAGGATCCAGTAGGCCCTGTAAAGGTTTTGGCCAAATTCATTTCAGACAACGAAAAGCCAAAGATAAAAGCCGGGGTTTTTGAAGGCAAGCTTGCGACGGTTGAAGAATTGACGGCCATATCCAAGCTTCCCGGGAGGGAAGAGCTTCTCGCTAAGGTTGTCGGAGGAATCAAATCTCCGATCAACGGTTTTGTTTGGGTCCTCAAGGGAACAATGAACAAGCTTGTTTACGCCTTGCAGGCGTTAAAAGACAAGAAGTCTCAAGAAAAGGGAGGTGAATAAAATGACAAGTGCTGCTTCAAAGATCGAACAGGTAATGACAACGATCGAAGGAATGACGGTTATCGAACTTGCTGATCTGGTAAAGAATCTTGAGGAGAAGTTTGGCGTCACCGCCGCTATGCCGGTTGCTGCCGCTGCGCCCGGGGCTGCTGGTGCCGGAGATGCCGGAGGAGCGCCGGAAGAGGTTAACATTATCCTGGCAAGTGCGGGAGATAAGAAGATACAGGTTCTTAAAGCCATCAGAGAGGTTACCGGTCTTGGGCTTAAAGAGGCAAAGGAGCTGGTTGACTCTGCTCCGAAGCCGATAAAAGAAGGGATCAAGAAGGAAGAGGCGGAAGCGATAAAGAAGAAGATCGAGGCTGAGGGGGGCAAGGTTGAGATAAAGTAGGAGGTAAGTTTTGAAAACTAAGCCACGCGAAAGAGTATTGCTGAGTAAAAAAGCTCGACGTCAAGTAGTAGCGCCTCCGGATTTTCTTGAGATCCAGAAACAGTCCTTTGAATGGTTTCTCAAGGAAGGTTTAAGGGAGGAGCTGAAGAACATATCTCCGATAAAGGGATATGACAAGAGGTTTGAGCTGCACTTTACCGGATCGTTTAAGTTCGGAGAGCCGAAATACTCGGTACAGGACTGTCTCATAAGGGAGATTACTTTTGCAGCACCCCTCAAGGTGACTTGCCGTCTCCTCGACAGGGAGTCGGGAGAGGTGAAGTCTCAGGATGTTTTCATCGGAGACCTTCCCATGATGACGGACAGGGGCACTTTCATTATTAACGGTGCCGAGCGCGTTATCGTGAGTCAGCTTGTTCGGTCGCCAGGCGTGTACTACAGGCCGAACAAGAAGATCGATCGCGGCGGCCAGCCCATTTTCTATGCCTCTGTAATACCTGACAGGGGGGCGTGGCTCGAGATAGAAACTGATGCCTCCAACGCGATTTCCGCCAGGATCAACAGGACGAGAAAGATCCCCATCACAACCCTTCTCTGCGCCATTGGATGTTCTGAAAAAGAGATCCTCGGCGCGTTTGTGGACGGGGAGTTTAAGAGAAAGACGCTTAAGGAGGGCCCGATAAGGCCCAAGGAAGAAGCTCTCATAGAGATATACAAGAAAATGAGGCCGGGTGATCCAATAACGGTTGAAGGCGCTCAGGTTTATCTCAATAATCTTTTCTTTAATCCCAAGAGATATGATCTGGGCAAGGTTGGAAGATACAAGATGAACCGGAAACTGGGCCTGAAGATCCCTGATACCACGAGCGTTTTGACCAAGGATGATCTTTTGGGAATGGTCAAATATCTGATAAACATTAATCTCGGGGAAGGAATGCCGGACGACATCGACCACTTGGGCAACAGGAGGGTGAGGGGCGTCGGAGAACTTCTTCAGAGGCAGTTCAGGATAGGGCTCACAAGGGTGGAACGCCTGGTGAGGGAGCAGATGGTCATTAAGGCGGCTGAGGTTACGGCTCCGCAGCAGCTCATTAACATTAGGCCGTTAACCGCCGTCATTCGTGAATTTTTCGGCTCCAGCCAGCTTTCGCAGTTTATGGACCAGACAAATCCGCTCGCGGAGCTTACTCACAAGAGAAGGCTGAGCGCGTTAGGCCCCGGTGGTTTAACAAGAGAAAGAGCTGGATTTGAGGTAAGAGATATCCATCCGTCGCATTACGGAAGGATATGTCCTATTGAAACTCCAGAAGGACCCAATGCCGGACTCATTTCGTCACTTGCCACTTACGGAAGGATCAACAAATACGGCTTTGTTGAAAGCCCTTACAGGAAGGTCTCAAGAGGTGTTGTGACCACCAAGGTTGAGTATCTGACTGCCGACGTTGAGGATCTTTACAGGATAGCTCCCTGCGACGTGCGCGTCGACAAAAAAGGCAGGATTCTTGATGAGACCATACCGGTGAGGTTTAAGAGAGAGTTCGTTTTTGCGTCAAGATCCGAGGTTGACTATGTGGGGGTTGCCCCGGAGCAGATTGTAGGCGTTACTACTTCGCTCATTCCATTTCTTGAGCATGACGATGCGAACAGAGCCTTGATGGGCGCGAACATGCAACGACAGGCGGTTCCTCTGCTTATGTCCGAGGCGCCGTATGTCGGCACCGGCCTTGAAAAGCAGGTTGCGGAGAATTCCCGATTGATGGTTGCCGCGAATTCGCCGGGCAGGATCAAGAAAGTTACCGCGAATGAAATTGTTCTGCAGACAGCGTCCGGGAAAAGGGAAGTCTACAAGCTGATGAAGTTCCAGAGAAGCAACCAGAACACGTGTCTCCACCAGAGACCCTCAATTTCCGTTGGGCAGAAGGTCAAGAAGGGGGACATAATCGCGGATTCATCTGCCACGAATCACGGCGAGCTGGCCCTTGGGAAGAACATTCTTGTCGCCCTCATGCCGTGGGAAGGGTTCAATTATGAAGATGCTATTCTCATAAGCGAACGCCTGGTTAAAACAGATCTTTTTACTTCCGTTCACATCGAAAGGCTTGAAGTTGAAGTTCGCGCGACTAAACTCGGAATGGAAGAGATCACCAGGGAAATCCCTAATGTCAGCGAAGAAGCGCTGAAGGACCTTGATGAAAATGGAATAATTCGCGTCGGGGCAGAGGTGGAGCCTGGAGATGTCCTTGTCGGCAAGGTGACGCCAAAAGGGGAAACAGAACTGCCGGCGGAAGAAAAGCTTCTCAGAGCCATCTTTGGAGACAAGGCAAGAGACATGAGAGACACATCTCTCCGTGTTCCTCCGGGTGAGGGCGGCAAGGTTGTGGACGTAAAGCACTTCTCAAGGGAGAACGGGGACGAGCTTCCTCCGGGGGTGCATGAACTTGTCAGAGTGTATGTCGGACAGCTTCGAAAGATATCCATCGGCGATAAGCTTGCCGGAAGGCACGGCAATAAGGGTGTTGTCGCCAGGATAATGCCCGAAGAAGACATGCCGTATCTTCCGGACGGGACTTCAATTGACGTTGTCCTCAATCCTCTCGGCGTTCCTTCCCGAATGAACATCGGCCAGATATTTGAGCTTCTTCTCGGTCAGGTTTCTCACATAATTGGAATAAATTACCAGGTCCCACCCTTTGATGAATCTCTTGAGGCGGAGGCTTCTACGCGTGAGGTCGAGGCGGCAATTGAGAAGGCTGCCACTGTGTCCAGAGAATCTTGGATAACAAAGAGCGGAAAGGTCAGACTCCGCGACGGGCGAACCGGCAGCACTTTTGATAAAGAGGTTTCTGTCGGATACATGTACCTGATGAAGCTTATCCATCTTGTGGATGATAAGATGCACGCAAGATCAACGGGACCTTATTCATTAATTACTCAGCAGCCGCTTGGCGGCAAAGCCCAGTTCGGCGGGCAGCGTTTTGGAGAAATGGAAGTATGGGCGCTTGAGGCGTACGGTGCGGCGCACACCCTCCAGGAGCTTCTCACGATAAAGTCGGATGATGTCGTAGGCCGCGCGAGAATTTATGAATCGATAATTAAGGGCAAGCCCATGGGCAAGCCGGGCACTCCGGAATCCTTTAAGGTTCTGGTCAAGGAACTGCGCAGTCTTGCCCTGGATCTCAGGACATTGAACGAAGAAGGAAAAGAAGTAAGCATTGATGAAGAGGCGCGTCCCGAAGGGAAATCGTGGTTTTCCCGTTTTCCGGGCAAAGAAGGAAAAAGCAAAAAGAAAAGTTAATTAGGAGGATTTAATGACCATTGCCAGAGGAGAAGCAATAGAGTTTGAGTTTCTGAAGATCGGATTGTCGTCCACCGAGCGCATTCTTTACTGGTCGCACGGGGAAGTGGAGAAGCCTGAAACGATAAACTATCGAACTTTCAAGCCGGAGCGAAAAGGGTTGTTTTGCGAGAAGATCTTCGGCCCCGTAAAGGACTGGGAGTGCCACTGCGGTAAATACAGAAGGGTGAGATATCGGGGGATTGTTTGTGAAAGGTGCGGCGTGGAGGTTACGACCTCCAGAGTGAGGCGCGAGAGAATGGGCCACATAAGGCTTGCGGTTCCTGTAGCGCACATCTGGTTCCTGCGCGGTGTCCCCGGCTTTATCGGATTGCTTCTTGATGTGTCCACAAAGGCTCTTGAGGAAGTTATCTATTACGACGCGTACATTGTTACGGATGTTTCCGAAGACATAAAATCAAAGATAAAGGTCGGCAAGATCATCAGAGAAGTGGAGTACCAGGAGCTCAGGGATAAACACGGCGCTACCTTCAAGGTTGATATGGGGGCGAAGCCCGTCATGGAGCTTCTCTCGAAGATCGATATGCATGCCCTCGTCGCGAAATTGAGAAGAGATTTCAAGGCCGCGACCGGGCAGAAAAGAATGCGATTAATAAAGAGGCTTAGGGTCGCTGAGGCCTTTTTGCATTCCGGCAACAGGCCTGACTGGATGATAATGGAGGTCCTGCCGGTCATGCCGCCGGATCTAAGGCCGATGGTCCAGCTGGAAGGCGGGCGTTTCGCGACTTCCGATCTCAATGATCTCTACAGGCGGGTCCTCAATAGAAACAACCGCTTGAAGAAGATGATAAATATGGGTGCTCCTGACATGATCGTCAGGAACGAGAAGAGGATGCTTCAGGAAGCTGTTGATGTGTTGATAGACAATGGCAGGAGAAAGAGAGCCGTCACAGGCTCGACGGGCCGGCCGCTCAAGTCACTTTCGGATATTATTGAAGGCAAACAGGGAAGGTTCCGACAGAACCTTCTCGGTAAGCGCGCGGATTATTCCGGAAGGTCCGTAATTGTCGTTGGCCCGAGCCTGAAGATCCATCAGTGCGGGCTTCCGAAGGCCATGGCTCTCGAGCTCTTCAAGCCTTTTGTTATAAGGAAGCTTGTTGAAAAGGGATTGGCGCAGAATGTTAAGAGCGCTAAAAGGCAGATAGAACGCGGGGAAGTCGCCGTGTGGGACGTCCTCGAAGAGGTGATCAAAGGGCACCCCGTTTTGCTCAACCGAGCTCCTACTCTTCACAGACTTGGTATCCAGGCTTTTGAGCCGGTGCTCGTGGAGGGCAAGGCCATTCAGATACACCCCCTTGTGTGTGTAGCTTTTAACGCTGACTTTGACGGTGACCAGATGGCTGTGCACGTTCCTTTGCTGACGGAAGCTCAGGTTGAATCCAGAGTGCTTATGATGGCTTCCGGAAACATTTTATCTCCTGCGTCCGGCAGGCCGATAATTACACCGACTCAGGACATGGTAATCGGAAGTTATTACATGACCATTGAAGACGAAAAGCAGGCGCTTGGGAAGGGAATGGTTTTCTCGTCTGACTGGGAAGCGATGGTTGCTCACGATCTCGGGCAGATCCATCTTCATACCTCCATCAAGGTTCGCAGGAACGGGAAGGTGATCGACACGACTGTTGGCAGGGTAAAGTTCAATTACACCCTCAACAGAACGATCAGGAAGAACGTTCCGGAAGAAGAGGAAGAGGCCATTGAGTATATCAACAAACTTGCCAACAAGAAGGTTTTAGAAGGGATAATCAAGGAGTGTTACGGTAGATTCGGTGCCGCCATAACCTCCCAGATAGCAGATGAGATAAAACGACTTGGCTTTAAGTATGCCACGCTCGCGGGGCTGTCCATCTCACTGGAAGATTTGAGGATCCCGCCGGAAAAGAAAAAGATCGTTGACCGCGCGGACAGGGAAGCGGAAATGCTGGAGAGACACGTTAAGGCGGGCAGCCTTTCTGCCAAGGAAAAGTTCATAAGGAGCCTTGACATCTGGAGTACGGTCACAGAAGACGTTACAAACGCCATGATAAGCGGTTTTGACAAGCTCAATCCAGTTTACATGATGGCTTTCTCGGGAGCCAGGGGGAACGTTCAGCAGGTAAGACAGCTTGCCGGGATTCGCGGTCTTATGGCCGATCCTTCCGGTAACATTATTAATATACCGATTAAGACAAACTTTAAGGAAGGCCTGAGCGTTACAGAGTATTTCATTTCGTCCTATGGTGCCAGAAAGGGTCTTGTCGATACGGCATTAAGAACTGCCGATTCCGGATATTTGACGAGGAGACTGGTTGACGTGACCCAGGACGTTATGATCACTGAGGAGGATTGCGGGACAAAGGACGGGATTGAACTTACGGCTGTTCGAGAAGGTTATGAAGAGATCGTTCCTCTTATGCCAAGACTCGTTGGCAGAATCTCCCTTAAGAACGTTTCCGACCCGGTATCGGGGAAGATCATCGTCAAGGCCGGTGACGAGATCGATGAGGAGCGTGCCCAGAAAATTTCCGAGGCTGCGGTTGACAGGGTTCTTGTGCGCTCGCCGCTGACTTGCGAGGCAAAGAGGGGAACCTGTCAGAAGTGTTACGGAAGAGATCTCTCTTCGGGAGGCATGATGAACATCGGGGAGGCGGTTGGGATAATAGCCGCTCAGTCCATCGGAGAACCGGGAACGCAGCTTACCATGAGAACGTTCCACACTGGCGGAGTCGCGCTGCACAAGGCGGCGAAGATCGCCATTCGCAGCAAGCACCCCGGCAAGGTGGAATTCGGTGAGGGCCTTGAGATAAAGCAGGTTGTTGATGACCTGGGCAATAAGGCTCCGACCGTTACAAGAGAATCAGTCATCTACGTAAAGGTCAAGGACAGGAAAGAGGAATACATTATGCCTGTCGGTTCAGTCATTTCCGTCAAGCACGGTCAGCATGTTGATGCCTCTCAGGTGATCGCGGAATATGATCAAACCTACGAGTACGTCATAGCGTCTTCACCCGGAAGGGTCAAATTCCTCAACCTTGATGTTACAACGCGCAAGCGTAAGGTCGAAAGAAAGACAGTTGTGGAAAGGCTTGCGAAGAAGGACGGAGAGATCTTTGTTTACAATCCCAAGGTGAAAAAGGTTTTTGATATTCCCAAGGGAGCAAAGATTTACGTGAAGGCCGGCGACAAGGTAATGGTCGGCACGGAGCTGGCTGCCGGCGTTGCGTCCAAGGTTTCCGGAGCGGTTCTTGAAATTCGCGGCACAAGATCAAAAGGCAAGCCTGCTGTGGTTGTTGTTCCTGGAGAGAACTACAAGATCCTTTCAGGCTCGAGGGTTATGGTGAATGACGGAAGGGACATTGAGGCTCACGATGTTATCGCGAAAGTCGAAGCCATAAGGCGGGATCCCAGTAAAACGAGAGATATTATTCAGGGATTGCCGAAAGTTGAAGAGCTCTTTGAAGGGCGCAGGCCCAAGGACGCCACGATACTGTCCGATATCGACGGCGAAGTTGAAGTTCTGGAAAGAGAAGGCGGAAGGGTCATTAACGTCAAGGGCGGCAAGAACGAAAAAATGGAATACATTATTCCTTATGATGTAAGGCTCAAGGTGATGTCGGGAGACAAAGTGTCTGCCGGGGCTCAGCTTACGGAGGGGACGATCAATCCGCATGATCTCTTGAGGATCCTGGGAGTAAGGGCTGTTCAGACGTTCCTTGTTAACGAGATACAGAAGATATACAGATCTCAGGGCGTAGTCATCAACAGTAAGCACATAGAGGTCGTTGTAAGGCAGATGACGAGAAGGGTAAGGGTGCTTAAGGCGGGCAGCACAACATTGCTTCCGGGTGAGCTTTTGGATGTCACTCAGCTTGCGAGAGCGAATAAGATGGCAAAGGGCGATCCCGCGACGGCAACGGATGTTCTGCTTGGAATAACAAAAGCATCTCTATCTACCGAGAGTTTCATTTCGGCCGCCTCCTTCCAGGAAACCGCAAGGGTCCTTACGGATGCCGCGGTTAAGGGCCGCGTCGACGAGATGTACGGCTTGAAAGAGAACGTGATCATCGGAAAGCTCATTCCGGCCGGCACGGGTTTCCACGGTTACAGGAACCTTGAGCTGGTGCCGACGATCGGCGGCTTGAAGATATAGGTTTTAAGGAGGAATAAGTTTTGCCAACAATCAGTCAGCTTATCAGAAAAGGAAGAAAAAGAAAGTCTAGAAAGGGAAAGGCAAGGGCTTTGGGGGGCAATCCATTAAAGCGAGGCGTATGCTTGAGGGTCTATACCACGACGCCCAAAAAGCCGAATTCCGCCCTTCGAAAGGTTGCGAGGGTCAGACTTGTTAATGGCCTGGAGGTTTCCGCGTACATTCCAGGGGTAGGTCACAACCTTCAGGAGCACTCGGTGGTGCTTGTCCGTGGAGGAAGAGTAAAAGACCTGCCGGGTGTCCGTTACCATATAGTGAGGGGGCATTTCGACACGGCCGGGGTTGAAGGAAGAGCTCAGGGAAGGTCGCGATACGGGGCCAAGAAACCAAAGAAATAGGAGAGAAAAATGCCAAGAAGAGGAAACGTACCAAAAAGAAAAATTCAACCGGATCCGGTCTACGGAAGCGTCACGATCCAGAAGTTCATCAACAAGATGATGCTGAGCGGCAAGAAGTGTAAGTCGGAATGGGTCGTGTATTCCGCGATCGAAGCTTCCGGCCAGAAGCTCAAGAAGCAGCCGCTGGAGGTCTTTGAAAAAGCGTTGAAGAACCTGGCTCCGATGATGGAAGTGAAGCCGAGAAGGGTCGGCGGTTCTACGTATCAGGTCCCCGTCGAGGTTTCGGCCGAGCGCGGTGAGGCGCTGGCGATGAAGTGGCTAAGGGATTTCTCAAGGGCTCGAGGCGGGAAGTCAATGGTTGACAGGCTGAGCGGGGAAATCATGGATGCCTATAATGGCACCGGTTCCGCGATAAAGAAGAAGGAGGATACTCACAGGATGGCGGAAGCCAACAAGGCTTTTGCTCACTTCAGGTGGTAAAAAGAGAGCGTACAGATGGCTAGAGAATTTCCAATGGATAAATACAGGAACATGGGGTTTGTCGCGCACATAGACGCTGGCAAGACCACTACGACCGAACGCGTGCTTTTCTATTCCGGAAAGCTGCACAAGGTCGGGGAGGTTCATGAGGGAACCGCCGTCATGGACTGGATGGCCCAGGAAAAAGAGCGCGGCATAACCATTACGTCTGCCGCTACTACGACTTTCTGGCGTGATTGCAGGGTCAATATTATCGACACTCCAGGCCATGTTGATTTTACTGTGGAAGTGGAACGGTCCATGAGAGTTCTTGACGGAGTTGTTATTGTCTTTTGCGCGGTCGGAGGGGTTCAGCCGCAGTCGGAAACCGTATGGAGACAGGCGAACAAATATAAGGTGCCGAGAATAGCGTTTATAAACAAGATGGACAGGACCGGGGCTGATTTCTTCAGGGTGGTCAAGCAGATAAAGGAAAGACTTCAGATGAAGCCGGTTGTCATGCAGATCCCGATCGGTGCGGAAGACCAGTTTCTCGGGATGATAGATCTGGTTAATATGAAAGCCATCATTTATGAGGATGAGATGGGGCTTAAATATAACGTAAAAGATATTCCAAACGATCTTATGGATAAGGCAAAGATCATGCGCGAGAAGCTCCTTGAGGCAGTTGCCGAAACAGACGACGCGCTTCTTGAGAAATATCTTGAATCTCATTCTCTGACGCCTGAGGAGATTAAAGAGGGCGTCAGGAAGGCGACGCTTTCCTCGCAGATCGTTCCGGTAATCTGCGGGTCGGCATTCAAGAACAAGGGAGTGCAGGTTCTGCTTGACTCCATCGTTGATTATCTGCCGTCGCCGGCGGATCTTCCGCCTGTTAAAGGGTTTAATCCCAAAACCGGCGAGGATGAAACGAGAGAGGCACAGGATGGCGCGCCATTTTCTGCCCTTGCCTTTAAGATAATGTCCGATCCGTTCGTGGGCAGGCTTACATATTTCAGGGTATATTCCGGAATGCTGAATTCCGGTTCGTATGTTTTCAACTCCTCGAAAGAAGGCAAGGAGAGGATCGGAAGAATTCTCCAGATGCATGCCAATAAGAGGGAAGAAATTAAGGAGATTGGTGCCGGTGATATTGCTGCCGCCGTCGGGTTGAAGGGAACTTCGACGGGAGATACTCTTTGCATGGAAAATAAACCCATAATACTGGAATCAATTAAATTCCCGGATCCTGTTATTTATGTTGCGATCGAACCGAAGACAAAGGCGGACCAGGAAAAACTCGGCGTATCTCTCGGCAGGCTCTCAGAAGAAGACCCCACTTTTAAGGTTAAGGGTGATCCGGAAACAGGGCAGACGATTATCTCGGGAATGGGTGAGCTTCATCTTGAGATCATCGTTGACAGACTGCTGCGTGAGTTCAAGGTTGAAGCCAATGTCGGCAGGCCGCAGGTAGCTTACAGGGAAACAATTAAATCCGGTGCTGAAGCGGAAGCAAAGTTCATAAGGCAGACGGGCGGACGCGGACAGTATGGGCATGTTTGTATGAAGTTTGAACCGCTTGAAAAAGGGAAAGGCTTTGAATTCGTCAACGAAATAGTAGGCGGAGCGATCCCGAAGGAATACATTCCCGCCGTTGAAAACGGCGTCAAAGAAGCGATGGCAACCGGCGTCCTCGCCGGATACCCGGTAACCGACATTAAGGCTATACTTTTTGACGGTTCGTATCATGAAGTCGATTCATCGGAAATCGCCTTTAAGATAGCGGGTTCAATGGCCCTCAAACAGGGCTTTACGAAGGCGAAGCCTGTTCTGCTTGAGCCCATGATGAAGGTTGAGGTTGTGCTTCCTGAAGAGTACATGGGAGACGTCATCGGAGACCTGGGGAGCAGGCGCGCGAGGATCGAGGGGATGGAGACGCAGGCCGGGGTGCACAGTGTCATCAAGGCCAAGGTGTCGCTTGCCGAAATGTTCGGCTATGCGACCGCAATTAGGTCGTTGACACAGGGTCGGGGAACGTTTACAATGGAATTTTTCCAATATGAGGAAGTTCCGTCGAATGTCGCAGAGGGAATCATCGCCAAGTCGAAAGGCGAATAAATTTTAAGGAGGAAAAAATCATGGCAAGGGAAAAGTTTGTAAGGAGCAAGACACACGTTAACGTAGGAACGATAGGACACGTCGATCACGGCAAAACCACCCTGACGTCGGC
>Ga0209536_100004673_pt1 | contig 21585 bp, 26 predicted proteins | sample DeeMarSeWOR28_12_FD_187461 | JGI IMG/M metagenome (GOLD analysis project Ga0209536, IMG submission 187461) | Marine sediment microbial communities from White Oak River estuary, North Carolina - WOR-2-8_12 (SPAdes) (version 2) | ecosystem: Environmental > Aquatic > Marine > Intertidal zone >... | reverse complement strand
TCGGCTGTTTCTTCAAGGGAGCTGGACTGGCTATAGTCAATGTTGACGAGAAGCTCATCTATTGAATCTCTTATCGAGCCTGCCTGCAAAGTATCTCTGTATCCATCAGTTGATACCACAAAAGCAGATGGAATCTGTATGCCTTTTCTTAGCATCTTGGCAAGGTTGGCTGCCTTTCCCCCGGCAGCTTCTAGAGAGTTGGCTGCATCACTGTCTAGCGTGATTGTGTATTTTTTGTGGCTCATGGCAATTATTCCCAGTATCTATTTGAGTGAATCCGAAGGCTTAACGGATTCCTGCGAGCAGTCGGATGGTGCCTTAAATCTAGTTCGCAATGAGCTAGTACTAAAGCTCTATAAGTTGAGATTGACCCTTCCAAGGCGAGGTTCGGTCCTTTGAGAATTCCAGTCGATAAGCTATCTCAGTTTGATGGAAAGACATGTTTCATATGTGGTAGTTACCTGTTGAATAACACATCCAACGATTTGGCATATCACGCATTACCAAACGGGAACGCGATCAAATCGAAGCCCGACAAATACTTCCTATTCTCATGTCCAAACTGTGGCAAGGTGGGCCACAAGAGATGTTGGTATGATGTAGGTGAAAAGAAACACAAACATGGCTGGTTTGGAAAGAAGGAATGGCGACTCATTTGCCCCAGTTGCGGACAGCAACTCTCTTCAACTCGGACTGAACGAATCGATTGGAGGAAAGGTTACCAACTACCGGGTCATCCCGATGACGAATTGCTGGAGCTTCACACTGCTGATGTTCTTACATGGAAGGCTGGGTCAATCTTTGGAAAGATTGGAAAGGCGATTGACAATTTCTTCAGAGCTGTCGGTCTAGGCTCGCTCAATGAGTCGGAAACCAACGCAATTACCGCTGCCGCTGCAAAGAAGACCGGGTTGCCGCTCGACTTCAAGGGATTGTTGGCAGGTTGAAACCGGAAAAACGAAAATAACTATTATGCGGACAATCATATGCTAAACAGCAAATCATTTTCGGATATTGCCATTGTGTCCTGCGGCACGCTGAGCCTCGAGCTCAACTATTTGAAAAAGACAGGCTTTTTGGACAGTGATCATTTGTTCTTCACGACGCCGGGACTCCACGAAGATATCCACGATCTCGAACGCCAGCTGCTCCAACGCATCACCAGGGCTAAAGAGAAAACCAAAAAAGTGATTGTCGTATATGGCGGCAAGTTCTGTTATGTGAATCCCGATGAACCCACCCGCACGATGCAAACCATCATAGAAGCGCAGGGGCCAGATGTGACGCGCATTCAAGCCACGCATTGTGTCGACATGCTGGCCGGTGAGGTGGAGCGGCAAAGAATTTCCGAAGAGGTGGCCGACGGTGAAAAAGTATGGTGGATGACCCCGGGTTGGATCAAATTTCGCCATCATGTTTTCAAGGATTGGGATAAAGGCCTGGCCAACGAAAACTTTCCCAGGCACACTGGGGGAGCCATCGTCCTGGACGGAATCGGATTCGTGGAAAACTACATGGCCGAAAAACCCGAAGAATTTTTGGAATATTCGGATTGGATGGGAATTCCGATTCAGGCGCATCCCATTGCATTGGACCGCTTCAAGTCCTTGCTTTTAGACGCGGCCAATAAAATAGCCGGAAACGTATAGACGTAGAAGAAGAGGCGGATAGACGCTTAAAGCAGGGGGCGTATTTTTAAACGGTGGAGGGCGTAAGCGGATGTACGGATGATTGCTTTCCGCTCACTTTCAGGGTTTGAATGGAAAATTTTCAGACCCCTCAAATTATTGAGGAGGTGAAACGCGATGTTTGAAAAGGTATTGGCGGCCACAGCCAGACCTTTGGAGTGCGATGAGAGCGTTTTAACCGCGAGCCTGGTTGCGCAACTCAATAATGCGAAGTTGCTCATCCTGCATGTGTTGGAATCAAACACGTCCATCTATCGAAATTACGTAAAACACTATCGAACCGGTAAGGAAATTGTCGGTGATATATTCTATCAGGATGAAGTCAAAGAAGAATTAGCTAAAAATTGCAGCAGTGATATACCACCGTCGCTTAAATATGAAATCCGCATTGCTTCCGGGGTTCCCTGGATGGAAACCTTAAGGTGGGCCAGGGAAGAAAGGGTCGACTTAATTATCCTGGGTGCCCATACCGGCAGGGACTACCGCCAGGGCAGGGCGGCTGCCCGTGCGACAGTGGGCAGCACGGTTGAAGGGGTCATCAAGCATGAGCGCTGTCCGGTGATGATCGCCACTAAACCGATTCCAAAAAGCAAGGTGGCATTTAACAAAATTATGGTCGGCATTGATTTTTCGCCTTCCTGCACCAGTGCCTTCCAGTTTGCGCTGGACCTGGCGCAAAAACGCGGATCAAGGCTGTATCTTTTTCATATGTTACCGGTTCCTCCCCAGCCTGAGTATACCCAGAGACGATATGAAACCGATCTTCATAAAGTAAGGCAAAGACTGGAAGCAGAATTTAGCAATCAGATTTCCGGAAAGATCCAAACTGAAATCGGCACGTGGGGAGGGGTATTTCCGGATATTGAGATCCTAAAGTATGCCCGGCACAACGATATTGATCTTATCGTCATGGGGTCTCACACCAAGATAAAAGGAAAATTACAGGAAGCCAGATGGTACGTGGGCAGCGCCGTCGAACGCGTGAGCGCCAAGTCGGTTTGCCCGGTGGTTGTCATCACCGATCCAAAAGTTTTAAAAAAATGGGAGGGATAATAGAACACATATTATCTAAGTCAAAAAAATACGCTTTGATTTCAGGGGCTGCAGTCGGATGCTGCGACCTTAAAGTGTAAAGCCAAAAATTGACTGAGGAAGACTAAAATTTTTGGCACTGAAAAGAAATCTTCGATCGGATGCAAGACGATCCATTCAAGAGCGTCGTGTCGTGAGACCAGAATTATTGCTGGAAAGGAGGTGATCAAAAATGCCCAGAGGAGATGGGACTGGACCAAGAGGAGAAGGCCCTGGAACTGGCAGCGGGCGTGGCAGAGGCGGGTCCGGCGGTTTTGGAGCCGGCCCCGGCGGATATTGCATATGTCCGAGTTGCGGTAAAAGAGTCACCCACCGGCCGGGAGACCCCTGTCTGGGTATGAAATGTCCCAGTTGCGGATCGAAAATGATGCGAGAGTAAATTCAAATGGAAAACAATTTCTGGACGGCTCTGGGGGCCAGCCCCATGGCCGCGGTTGTCACCACCATCGGCATCTATGTCATCCGTCGGTTCGAACGCTGGGACCGCGAGAATACCATTTATTTCCTCTGTTTTGCCGCCGGCGTTGCAGTCGCACTGGCGATCGTCTTTTCCAAGGCTTAGGGCCGCTTATGGTGAACAGAGGGACAAAAGGCGCTATGCAAAATGATAAAGAATCCGCCGAATAACAACAAACCGATTGCAGAGGAAGCATTTAAGGATAAGCTCGAAGAGTTGAATCAGCGCATTATCCACCTTTACGAAATTATTCCGAATCTGAAGCAGTGTGCTCGATTAGCGAATCACCTGCAGGATGTATTCGTCATAAGAGAAGGGCTTAATCACCTGGAGCAAGGGTTACTGCAGAGCCATCTTAGATGTTGCATATCTTCAAACATCAAAATCCCAGGCGAAGTTGTTATGGCTGTTTCCAAGCTGAGCGCCAGACGACATGGGGCACTCATTGCGATCGAGCAAGAAGACAATTTGGATAATTATATCCGGGGCGGGGTCATCATTGATGCCATTGTCAGTGCACCCCTCCTGGAAAGCATTTTTTATCCAGGCAGCGAACTTCACGATGGGGCCGTTGTTATCCGAAACACGCGCGTCATAAAAGCCGGCTGCCTGCTGCCGTTTGCGCCAAAGCGTTCCGGAGTAAAGGATCTTGGACTAGGAACACGGCACCAGGCAGCCGTTGGTCTCAGCCAGGTCAGTGATGCTCTGGTCATTGTTGTTTCTGAAGAAAAGGGTTGGATATCTCTGGCGCTGCGGGGGCGCCTCTACCCGAACATAGGAACATCCGCCTTACTCCGAAAGCTTGAAAATCACGAAAGCCGGATGTAAACAGGCATATGTAGATGTTAAGGTAATAGCCGCAGAATTAAAAACCGAAAAATTACATTATAGTATCATTTATCAAAGTCCAGGGGGGTGATGACGGTGCGGGTTGATAGGTTCTGCTTCTGCAAAAGAGACCTCATGTCGATCTGCACTGCAACCAGTGTGGAGGAGCAAAAGAAGTGTCGATATTATCAAAAGTCCTCAAGCTCTGATAGGTGCATGTACCTGGTATTTGATAATTATTGTGATTGTTTGGAAGCCCAGATGAACTGTGAAGAACAGGATGCTCCTGAATATCTTTGAAGGTACGGCTTGATGGTTGCATGACCAATTGTGTCGAGAGACGAATAATGCCACGATATATTAGCACGCCATTTAACGATTATCATGGTCGCGATGAAGCGTGGTTTCAGCGCCACGCAGCAGCCTGTTATTTCGAGCTGCCGGTTGTCCGCGCTATGCTTCCCAGGTACGGATGAGGTGTTGAGATCGGTGTCGGTACCGGCCAACCGCCAGGGTTCGAAATATTGAGAAAATACCGTTCTTAATTCTTCAAAAATCAATTCGTTTATTGAAAGGTCCCGAAACATCATTTCCTATAACTTATTGAATTTTAATTTATTATTTGTTTAATCCGGATTGGCATGCCTTATGCTAACAAGATAGTGTGAATCAGATAACCGAATACCAATTGAAATGTAAAGGCGCAGTATGGAACTGTTTAGCGAAATAAGAGGAATGAAAATCTTGCTCGTTGACGATGATGAGTGGATCCGAGATTCTTTGCGCATTTTCTTTGAGGCCGAAGGCTGCCATATGTTGGCCCTGGAAACTGCCGAAGAGGGATTAGCTGCAATCAATGATCAAACCTTTGATCTATTTATTGTCGACTACAAATTGCCGGGCTTGGATGGTCTTGAGTTTCTGAAACGAATTCACAACACCCAGCCAGGTGCCATAAAGATACTCATTACCGCCTATCTCAATAAAGATCTTGTTGCAGAGGCCAGGAAATTAAACGTCCAGGGATTCATCGAGAAGCCGTTTACATCCGATACCATAATGGCATCTTTGGCGTATACCATTCGGAAGCGGGACCGAAACGCTCGAAGAGAATTGCATGAATCAGGCGGATAATAACATTTTTAATCGATACCAAAAATTTTTACTCACCGCTTTTTGTCTTACCCTTGCTTCAGCTATTGGCGTCTTGCGCTATCTGACCGGACCGGAATTGGCGCTATCGCTTTTTTATCTGTTTCCGATCGGGTTGGCCAGCTGGTATGTTGGAAGATGGAGCGGCGTTCTCATATCCTTTGCAAGCGCTGTATCGTGGCTTATAGCGGATTTAATGATGCTGAATTCATTTTCCAATATTTACATTCCCTATTTGAACGAAAGTTTCAGACTGATCGTATTTTTAATTGTCTCCTACATCATATCCGGATTAAAAGCCTCACTTGACAATCACAGGCAGCTGGCGCGGACCGATCACCTAACCGGGATATACAACCGGCGTGCTTTTTTTGACCTAGCGAACATGGAGTTGCATAAAGCCCGTCGATATCAAACGCCGCTTTCGATCTTATATTTGGATATAGACAATTTTAAGCATATTAATGATCATTATGGTCATCACATCGGTGATCAGCTTTTGCGTTTGGTCGCCAAAACAATAAAAAACCATGTGCGTGCCATTGATGTAACGGCGCGATTTGGAGGGGATGAATTTGGCATTCTATTAGCAGAGACAGCATCAGGCCCCGCGTCAATGGTCGCGCGAAAACTACAGGAGCAGCTTATAGAACTGATGCAGCATAACGGATGGCCGGTCACATTCAGCACGGGCATTGTAACATTTGAGATCATCCCTGCCAGTGTCGATGAAATGCTGGAAGCAGTTGATGCCCAAATGTATCTGGCAAAGAAGCAGGGCAAAAACCGGAGTCGACACAAGACAGTTGCTCACCGAAAAATTGTCCCGGCAATGGTCAATTCGTAAGTCTGTATGCCATCGGGTCTTTTTTCTGATGTTGTCGGCGATGTTCACCCCGGGCTATTTCGCAACGATTCCTGCGATAACCGGATCTTTTTAGAAGTTTTTAGAAAAGACGGTTCGAAAATTTTCAAGTTTACAAGCTTTGCGCATCGAGTGTTGTTTGGTTGGATTTTTTAAGTTTAAGAATTCATTCGATATGTCAAAGTTCAGCATTACTGGCATGCTTCCTGCAGATTCAAATTCCGCCCAGCTACAGCTCACTTAAAATAAACGACCGGATGCCTGCAAGGCACCAACGGTTATACTCAAAAAACGGGTATCCTCATGGAAAAAAGAACATTTGGCCGCCATTGTCACGAGGCAGATCTTGTCTGCGCCTTCTTTAACTCCAATAAATACAGCCGGGCCAAAATGGTTAACTATTGTGAAGGCGGCTGCTATTTTGAAACCGGGGTTGCTTACAAACCCGGGGCAAGCATTTATCTGAGGATTGAAGATTTTTCGAAGAAAGCCTCAAAACTACCTTTACATAACGGTTTCCGCACAGCAACTCTCGGTGAAGTCAAATGGTGCAAAGAAATACCGGGGCCGGAATCCAATCAATATGGAATTGGTGTCAAGTATTACCAACCCTACTAAGACCAAATCCAGCTGTTAGAAATCCCGGCACAGAGTGTTTATACCGCTTGTCATAATAATGTTCCGAAAAAAGGATGGCGGCATAAGTGTTGTCGCAAAAAAACGTTCTGCAATCGGAACGTTTTTTTGACAACCACTATAAGCGTAAGATAGACCATGTTTTTTCTCGCCTCCTGATAAATAATCCTCTCCTGCGCGAGTTTGCTCGGTTTCATCCCACCGAGCTCTCCGCTTTGCCGTGTCCGTTGGTCTCTAATTTCGATGTCGAAATTTTTAAACCTGTTCATTAAATTTTTACAAACACAACTATAAGTTGGGGTCGACAAATACAAAAAGCCACATAAATACAGGGTTCAGACCTTTGTGTGGTGAGGAAATGAATGGCACATAATAGGCTTTAAAAATAAGTATGCGTCAATCAACGGGCGATTTTGCATTCAAGAAAAATGCATTTTTGTCGGATCTATCGGCAACAGGGTTGATAAATCTCCGCTGGATTGAACCCTGGTATCTGAGTTATGCCTTATTAGGCTGTACCATGGGCGGCATGTTTCCGATATTGATGCCGCTTCTGGCATTGAAGCGTTTCAACAGCGCCTGCCACGTAGGATTTGTCATGGCGGCATTTAACCTGGGAGGACTCATTGCGCCCATCCTCGGCCGTGTTGTGGATCGATATGGTAGTCATCGCGGCTTGTTGATCACCGGTCTAATCATTACGGCGATTACCCTGGTGGCCTTTGGCTTTACGAATTCCTTCCCGGTTTGGCTAGGCCTGGCTTTGCTACAAGGGGTGGGCGTATTCTTGGTCATGACGATCGGCAATCTGCTTATCGTTGAGATCCATCCGAAGGCAGAATGGGACCGACGCATCAGCCGGCTTCAGACATTCAACAGCGGAGGTCAGGTCAGCGGCATGTTGCTGGCAGCCGCTTTGAGCAGTCTAGATCTAAGCGACAGCTTGCTCATTACGGCAAGCTTGATTGCTATCGCGGTCTTGCCGGGTTTTCTGGCTCCCAGGATAACAAAGCAGGCGGTGGGAGATCTACGATCTCATGCCTGCCAGGACCATCGTTGCAAGGTAAATCCGGAGCCAACGCTTCCTCGGCTTTACCACCCTGTGCAAAACCTCAAAAGACATTTTAACGCCATCCGCCACACTGCATTCGAGCAGATTATGGGGGTCTGGTTTTCCTGTGTTGCGGGCATCTCCGCTATTTACACATTGTATCCGGTTATGATGCAAGAAATGTTTGAAATCGGGCGAAGCCTTATCGGGCTTTCTTTTGCACTCGCAATGGGGATTTCCGTTTTTTTATACACCCAGGCCGGCCGCTGGTCGCATCAAATGGGTTCCATTCGTGTTTTAAAACGGTTTATGGGACTGCGTTTGACGGCTTTTATTGTTTTTTTTCTGCTGGAATTGCTCACATTTGGCGGAAGGGTTTATTTGATACTATTAACTTTTATGGGTGTTGTTTTGTGTTGGCCTTTTATCATGGTCAGTGCCACTGCCCTGACAGCCGCGCTATCGCCCTGTGGGGAAGGTGAAGGTATGGGCATTTTTTGTGCGGTTTTCGCAACAGCCTGTCTGACAGGCTCAGCCGTGGGCGGCTGGTTGGCAACCCAGTGGGGATATCATACGGTTGTTGCAATGGCGGTTTTAACCGAAGCTGTAGGGCTGGTTATGGTCGGCAAAACCAGATGTTTGCAATAGGCTCATTTATTTCGCAATTTTGCAAAAAAATGATTCGCAATTTTTCTAATCTTAATCACCGTTAGAATCAGTTTTGAATTGCCGTTCACAACAACTCATTGGATTACTTCATTTATATATCAAATTTGGTTTTGGCATAACTTATGCTCAATTCCTGAGCGGATGGTCGCTATTTTTTCAGTTGCAAATGCATTGGCGACCAAGTGCCAGATGATTACAAAAAAAGGAGCAGCCGCGGCGTGCTTTAATTTGAATACGAAAAGGAGACAAATTTCAATGTCAAAAATAGGCCACAACATGGACACTGAAACCCGCAAGGCCCAGATGGAAAAGCAGAACAGAGAAATTATGGAAACCTTGCGCCACATTAAGAATAAAATTCTGGTTATGAGCGGTAAAGGCGGGGTGGGAAAAAGTAGCGTGGCTGCCTATCTTTCGGTGGCTCTGGCGAAAAGAGGGTACCGGGTGGGGCTGATGGATGTTGATCTTCACGGACCCAGCATTCCACGAATCCTGGGTCTAAAGGGCAGCCTTGAATTTGGCAGCTGGCAAGGAAAAATGCTGCCGGTCAATTATCTGCCGAATCTTGAGGTGATTTCGATTGAAACCCTCATGGGTGAAAACAAAGACGCTGCGACCATCTGGAGAGGGCCATTAAAAATCGGAGCGATCAAACAATTCATATCCGACTTCTGGACAATACAGCGCTTCAGATCACACGGGAATTCAACAAAATGGTCGATGAGATTGTGAATTTGACGCTAAAATCTTTGGCGGACGGCATGCCCCAAAATAGTGCACATGCGGGTTAACGCTTAAACAAATTAATTACGCAGAACGATCGCGTGTCTGCAAAAAATGATATGGAGGTGCTAAAATGCTAAATGCCAATATCAACCGGCAAACGGGTGCGAGTCGTCAGATAGACACCGCCAAATGTCTTGATGATGTTGAACTTGCTGAAGGGCTGCTTGCAAATGCGAGTCAAAACGGCGGGCAGCTCAGCCAGGCGGATATCGTTTTCAGCCTGCGGAATTTCCTAAAAATGAAATATTATCCGGTGGCCGTTAAATACTTTTTTTCAGAGAATGAACTCAACGATTTTAAGAAAAATACGGACTATAAAACAGCATTACACCCGTATACCTTCTGCCATTTCGTGGCGGCTTCCCGCCAACGCGGTGATATCCTTGTGGGTACGGCGCAAAAGCTGGGCTGCTCAAATGCTAAATACGTGATGGGCTGGAAAGAGCTGGATGACACCGAAGTCAAAAGCCATCTGAAATATACCAGGAATTGGGATCAGGCCAAAAGATTTGTCGAGACCAAGAAACGCCTGCCCCAGGGTCTGCGCGCCTTTGCAACCGCCCCGCTGCACAAAGCGCCTTATACACCGGATGTGATCCATGGCGTCAGCGATGTATTGCAGGCCTATCACCTGGGAAATGATTGGTGCGCCGCCTATGATACCCATCCTTTTGAAATGACCATGACGATGAATTCTTCGGTATGCCATGGATGCGTGCAGTGCCACACCCTCAGGCAGCCGAACATTACCCCGATGTGCAGCAGCAGCAAAACCGCCGGTAAAACCGAACAGGGCGAAATCAACTGGGTCTGGCCGGGTGACCAGCTTGAAAGCACGGTCCATTGGATGCTGGAGCGAATCGTTCGGGACGGGGGGGTATCCTTTCCCAGAACCGGTGAAACCTATCCGGGTTTTGATATCTGCAAGTTATGTAATTTTCTGGTTTTCAGAAAGCCCAAAGAAAGGAATTCATAAACATCCGAACATATTTGCAGCTTGACGTTTATACGATCTCTTTTGATCCGCGTTTAGGGGGAGGGGAAATGTATGCGTCCATCAATATTAAAATGCCCAAATGGGATTCTGACATGAGAGAGGGGAAAATCACCCGCTGGTTTATAAAAGAAGGAGAGACCCATGCTGGTTAAAAATTGGATGAGCACACCGGTCGTTACCGTAGCGGACGATGATTCCATAGAGACCGCCATCGGACTCATGAGCGAGCATCGCATCAAAACGCTGCCGGTGGTACGAAATGACAGACTGGTTGGGATTGTTACCGACCGGGATTTGAAAAGAGCTTCGGCCTCAGACGCTACCACTTTGGCCGTTTATGAGATTCTGGAACTGCTCTGCAAGATAAAGATCAAGCAGGTGATGACCGGAGATCCGGTGAGCGTTCATCCGGAATACACCATCGAAGAGGCGGCCACTCTGCTTCGCCAGAAAAGAATATCCGGTGCTCCGGTTGTCGATGACCACAACCGACCGGTGGGTATTATTACCAAAGAGGATCTCTTTAAGGTGCTGTCTTCGATTACCGGTGTGGACCGCAGAGGGATTCAGTTTGCATTTCGGGTTGAAGATCGGCCCAAAGTGCTGATGGAATTAACCGATATTATCCGCAGCTACGAGGGCCGTTTGGTGAGTTTATACTCAACCAATGAAAACGTTGCGGAAGGTTACCGCCATGTTTTTATGCGGGCTTACCGGGTTGACCGCGAAAAGCTGGAAAGGCTCAAAGAGGATCTGGCCGAAAAAGCAACCCTGCTTTATGTGGTGGACCACCGCCTCAGCACCCGGGTTGTTCATCAAATTCACTAGAATCGTTTTTACCACGAAGAACAGCAAGAGCACCCAGAAAAAGCATATCCTTTTATCCGCGCCGCCTCGTGTGCGTTGACCGTCTCGCCCTTAAGGGTGCATCACGAAAGCGCCCGGCATAACCGTATTCGAATAATTGCGAAAAGAAATTCGAATTTTTTCGAAAACGTAAAATTGGGAATTTCGAGTAGCGGAGTCGTCTTGTCGGAAGTGTTTAAAATAATTATATAAAATTGGGATATGATTCACTGGCACAATAACTGCTATTTAAAGAAGGTAACGGATTCTGTTCAACTGACAATACCCCAAATCGAGACAGGCGCATGCAAAATCATCCCAAAGTTTTATTGGCTGTAGACGGCTCCGCTGCATCCCTAAATGCCGTTCAGCACAGCGGCCGTATGTTTTCCAAACAATCGCAGATGGTGCTGTTTCATGTGCTATCCGAGATACCGGAAGCATTCAAAGATTTAGACGGCCGACGATTCATCGATGCTCAAAAATTTCCCCTCGACAAATGGCAGGCGCACTGCACCGCGGGTATAAAAGACTTTATGGAAGTAGCCCATGCGGTTCTTATGGAAGCCGGCTTTGAGCCCCGGGCGGTTGAAGTGAGGGTGCAAGACCTCAAATCCGGTATTGCCAGAGATATCCACCGCGAATCGCAACGCGGTTATGCCGCCCTGGTGGTCGGACGCACCGGGGTTAATAAAATTAATCAAATCACGATGGGAAGCGTGGCGGCCAAACTCGTCGACGTTACCGCCCACATCCCCATCATTGTCGTGGGTGAGCATCAGGAGTCAAAAAAAATCCTGCTTGCCCTGGATGGCTCTAAAAGCGCGATGCGGGCCGTAAAATTTATCGCTGCGGTCATCGAGCCGCACCCCTGTGAAATAATGCTGTGCCATGTGGTCAGACCCCTGAATCTCCAACAATTAAACGCTAAAGCGCTTTTTACCAAAAAACATGAAAAAGAATGGATCGCAGCAAATCAAAGAAAGATGGTGCCGGTTTTTGTTGAGGCCAAAAAGCAATTGATGCATGCGGGGATTGCTGCGAACAATTTATCCACCGAAATTCTGACGGATGAACAAAGCAGGGCCGCGGCCATTGCAAAGGCTGCCACAGACGGTGGCTATGATACGATTGCGATGGGGCGAAGGGGATTCACATCGGTTGAAGATTTCAAGCTGGGACGGGTATGCCGCAAGATCGTCCATTTTGCCTTCCGTCCGGCTTTATGGATCGTCAGCTAAAAAAGGGATTTATCGAAAAAGCGGCTTCGATATCCCGATGGCTTGCAGTAACCCTTTCATTTAAAGGAGGTCGACAATGGTGATCAGTCCAAAAACTTTGGAATATGTACCGGGCACATATGCGCAAAAAAGACCGGATGCGGCGCAACTGGCGGATCAATATATCCGGGAGTGGGAAAGAAGGCGCCTCAAGATGAAATTGGTGAAAAGCACGCCGGAGCAGATTCCGCCCGCCATCTGTTTTTCCCGCAAAATAGGTGCCGGTGCCCTGGAGATAGCGGATTTTTTGAGCAAAAAGATCGGCTATCCGGTTATCGATCGGCAGCTGCTGGATCATGTGGCCCGCAACAAGCGGTTGAGTCAAAAAACCGTGGCGTTTTTTGATGAACGCTATGCGGGCAAAATGTCGGAGTTCGCCCGTTTGCTTTTTGGCGAAAAGGCCTTTGTGATGAGCGATTATATGCGAAGTATTATCAGTACCGCCTTCACCTTTGCCGATATGGGCGGGACCATTTTTGTGGGAAGAGGCATTCATTTGATTCTGCCCCGTGACCGCGTACTGGCAGTGCGCACCATATGCTCGGATGAATACCGCAGAAAACGACTGGCTGCCATTTTAAATCTGCAAAAAACCGAGACGCAAAAACTGCTCAGTCAGATCGACCGGGAGCAACGAAACTTTTTTAAGAAAGCCTTCGGCAAAAAAGACGCCTCGCCGTACGAATTTGACATGGTTATTAACGCTGATTTTATTCCCGATCCGCTGGGGGCGGCTGAAATTGTGGCCGAGGCCTTCAATCAAAAATTTGCGGCGCAGTTGAGCGAAATGCCGGCCGCCAAAATGAACGCCGTTTAATTCGTTTGGCAGCCCGAAGGGAGGCGTCAAAAATGAAACCGGCTTCGGGAATAGATGAGACACAGGACTTTTACCGGGTCGAGCGACGGGATGATGTCGCCATACTCCAGCTTGGCAAAAATTTTTTGTTTGAGGCAATTAAGCAGGCGCTGCGCAATCCGCTCTTAACTGTTGTTGACAATATTTCAAAAAATGATGACATCAGCGTTCTGGTAATCATCAACTGTGCTGAAAAGACAGGAGGCGATGATTACGCCTGTTTTTGCCGGCAGACGATCGACACCGAATTTGACTGCCGATCGATCCATCGCATGTGCAACTTTTTCGACCAGCTGATTTTAAAAATCTTCGGTTTCAACAAAGTCGTTGTCCATGCTGACTGCGGTGAAATTATTCCTTTGTTCTTTAATCTTTCTCTGGCCTGTGATTATCGGATTATTGCCACCGACACCATTTATCTTAAACCGTATTGCAAGGAAGACCTGTTGCCCAAAGGCGGCGGAACATTTTTTCTCTGCAACATGCTGGGCTATGACCGGACCCGCAAATTGCTGATGTCCGACCAAAATTTGTGCGCGCACGAGGCCCTTGAACTGGGCATTGTCGATCGAATCGTGCCCCAAAATCAGCTGGAGGAGACCGCCGTTCAGATCGCCCGAAATTTTGCCGCCAAACAAACGCGCGCCCTGGCCACTCTCAAGCGGCTTATCGGTTATTCCATGAAAGACCTCAAGGATTATCTCAATTTCGAAAACCAGGAAATCATGCGATTGATTCGCGCTCCGGGCTAGACCTGAAATCCCGCAATCTCTGCAATTACCCTTCCGATGACCCGATCGGCAGCGGCTCTGACAACCGGTGTCAGCGCCCTGCCGAAATCGAAACATTGGCCCTCTACCCCATACACAATCAAATGACGTGGCAGCCGGTCCAAGACACGGGCGAGCTCGACCGCCAGGGCGACACCCAGGTGATGCGAGCTAGGTCCTGCAAATCGGTCGGGAATCATTTGCCGGAGCGCATCGATTCGATAGATTTTTCCGGGCTGCGCACCGGGGCCGGAGTTGACGGCATCAATTAAAATAACGGAATCGGTTGCTTTCCAGGATTCAATCAGTGCGGCAGCCTCACCGGTTCTAATTTCAATCCGGGTGTTTGGCAGGCTTGTTGTTTTCAGTTGCCGCGCAATCCACGGGCCTACTCCGTCGTCTCCGTGGATTCGATTGCCGACGCCGATCACAAGGCTTGCAGCTTTGAGTTCAGGATCTTGGAAATGAATGCGACCGGGATGGCGGCGCAGAGGGGATTTATTTTTTTGCTGTTGCATCATGTTCGATTTTTACGTTCAAGAAATGACATGAACATGAAATGCAGGGGTCGTAATTGCGAATCACCTGCTCGCACATCCATGTCAGCTTTTCGTCGGACAGATCGGCATTTCGGCGCACAAAATGGAGGAGGTCATTTTCGATTGTTTTTTGGTTTTGCGAAGTCGGTGGAACGATCCGGGCGTCTAAAATGGTGCCGTTTTCGTCTAACCGATAGCGATGCCAACAAATTCCGCGCGGTGCCTCCGTGCACCCGTAAGCCGTTGTAGCCACCGGTTTGAGCGCGATGGCGGGTTCAGCGGGCCGCTCATAATTTTCGATGATTCGCAGCGCTTCTTCGCAGGCATACAGGATTTCGATACTTCTAATGATAATGGTTTTGAAAGGGTTGTTACAAACCGGCGCCAGCTTGACTTCGCTGGCTGCCTGCAGGGCCAGGGAAGATAACTGCTTGAAGTTCAGGTTGAACCTTGCCAATGGACCGACGACATAGGCCCCCCGCCCTTTCATTTCGGCATGCAGAGAGGTGGAGTGTTCAACCTGTTCTTCCTGGATATAATGTTCAAAATCGCTGATCTGAATTTCAAGTCCGCGGTTGGAAACCAGAGCGCCATCCATAATGGCATATTCAGCCGGATGATGCAGGGCCACAAATTCATAATCCTGCTCAAAGTCAGGGAACGGCAGGGTTGCGGCCCACAATACGGCCTGATAGGCGGCATCGCATGCAGATTTGATTCGATCGCTCAGAGAAAAAAGCTCATTTCGGGTCGGGACCCGGTAGAATCCACCGGTTTTGAGATTTACGGGATGAATCTCGCGGCCGCCGATAAGCGCAACCAGATCGTTTCCGAGCTTCTTTATCTGCAGTCCTTGCTGAACAATCGACGGATGATCGGCAGCCATCGCAACGGCATCCGGATAGCCTAAAAAATCCGGTGCATGCAGCATATAGATATGCAAGGCATGGCTTTCGATCCACTCACCGCAAAAAATGAGCCGGCGCAGGGCTTGCAATTGTGCGTTTAGTTTAACCCCGAAGCCCGATTCCATTGCCTGGCATGCACATGTAATATAGGCAATCGGACATATGCCGCAGATGCGGGCTGTAATGTCGGGGGCCTCCCAAAATTTTCGACCCCTTAAAAAAGCCTCGAAAAACCGCGGCGGCTCGAAGATATCGAAGTGTGCACCGGTCACGGCGCCGTTTTTGAACTTGATCCTTAAGCCGCCTTCGCCCTCAACCCGGGCCAGGTAATCCACCTTAAGCGTTCTGCTAGATTTCATGGGTCTCGCTCTCCTTGCGGAATGGTTCGGCATAGGCATTGAATACCCTGAATGCGCGCAAAAGATCGGCTGGTTCCATCCCGAGCCGGTCGCCCATCCAGCTGCTGAGCGCCTGGGTGTTGGGTGATTTCACCGGACCGAAGCAGGCATAACAGCCGCGCTGATAGGCCGGGCAGATGGCGCCGCAGCCGGCTTGTGTTACCGGCCCAAGACAGGGGGTGCCGTGCGCCACCATCACACACACATGCCCCTGCCTTTTGCATTCAATACAAACGCTATAGGCGGGCAGCAGCGGCTTGCGACCGTTCAACAATGCGCTGAGCACCTCCAGCAGCTGATATTTGTTGATGGGGCAGCCGCGCAGCTCATAATCCACTTTAATGTGATCGGAAATCGGTGTGGACTTGCTCAGGGTTTCAATATATCGGGGTTTCGCATAAACGATACGAATAAAATCGCTGACATTGCTAAAATTGCGCAGCGCCTGGATCCCGCCGGCGGTAGCACAGGCACCGATGCTGATAATGGTTTTAGAGGCGCGCCGAATTTTGTGAATACGCTCGGCATCATGGGGGGTTGTAATGGAGCCTTCGACCAGCGAAAGGTCATAAGGCCCTTTGATCACCTTGCGAAAGCCCTCGGGGAAATAGGCGACAACCACTTCCTGCGCCACCGCTAGGAGTTCATCTTCACAATCCAACAAACTCAACTGGCAGCCGTCACAGGAGGCAAATTTCCAGACGGCCATTTTGGGCTTGCGCTTTGGTTGCATCTCACATCTCCGCTTTGCGAAACAGATGCGCAACTTCGTTAAACAAGAAAACCGGCCCATCTTTGCAGATAAATATCGGGCCCAATTGACAGTGTCCGCAAAAGCCGACACCGCATTTCATGTTGCGCTCCATCGAAATATAGATCTGTTTGTCGGCCAGCCCTCGATGGTTGAGGGCTTCAATCGTATAGGCCATCATGATTTCCGGGCCGCAGATCAATGCAAAGGTATTGGCGGGATCGCAGCGAATCCTGGGAATCAAACTGGTAACAACACCGACGTTGCCGTGCCATCCGCCTCTGGCGCTGTCCACCGTGATATGAATGTCCACATCGAATCGCCCGCGCCATTTCTCAATCTGGCGGCGGTAGATCAGATCAGCCGGGGTGCGCTCGCCATACAATAAGGTGACCTGACCGTAGCGTTCGCGCTGGGCCAGAATATAATAGATGACCGGCCTCAAGGGCGCCAGGCCGATGCCGCCGGCACATAGCAATATGTCCTGACCGCTGAGTTTTTCGATCGGCCATCCATTGCCCAGAGGACCTTTAACGCCCAGTCCATCACCTTTTTTCAAGTGCATCATTTTGCTGGTGACCGAACCATAGGCGCGCACCGTGTGAACCATTTTTCCCGGATGGCCCGGATCTCCGCTGATCGATATCGGCACTTCCCCCAGGCCATATACGTAAAGCATATTAAACTGGCCGGGTTTGAAGTTGAATGGGCCGTTGTTTTGGGTCGCTTTGATTTCAAAAGAAATCGTGTCATGCGTTTCGCGCATGAAACGCTCAATGGGGTGGAAGACGGTCTGCACGCCATCTTTTTTCAGGGTTTTCATGGACGATTTCCTTTTAAGCATGCTTGCCGTAGACGTCCAACAGCTGCAGCCGTGTCGCCTGCAGGCGCTCCACCACAATTTTTGAAAATCGTTTGAGCAATTCATAGCCCAGGCGATAATCGCTTTCGGCTTTTTCACGCAAATAGTTCCCGTTCAATGCAAATGCTTGTGTCTTTTGAACGGCGCGGGCATCAAAGCGACGCCGGTAGGGGGGAAAGAGCCATGACCATCCTAAAATTTCACCGGCACCGACGGTTTGGATGACTAAGTTCCCACGAGCGGCAGCATATAATTCAACGGCCACTTTGCCCTGCTGTATCAGCAAAAATTGGTTGGCTTCCTCTCCCTCGCGGTATATCTTTTGTTCAGGATCATAGCTGACCCGGGTGGCACAGTCGCTGAAAATTTTCAGCAAGGCGGGATCCAGATTTTCAAAAAACGGGTGCTCGGCGAGTTTATTTTGCGATGTTGCCATGGGAGTTCTCCTTTTTATGATCAAGAATCAGGGCCTTTTATGCCTGCAGAATCGTATTGGCTTCCTGGCGGATATCAATTCCGACCGGGCACCATGTTATGCACCGACCGCAGCCGACACACCCCGATGTACCGAACTGCTCCACCCAGGTGGAAAGTTTATGGGTCAGCCATTGCCGATAGCGGGACTTAACCGAGGAGCGGACGCTGCCCCCATGCATGTATGAAAAATCCTGTGTAAAACAAGAATCCCACCTGCGCCAGCGTTCGGTGGTATCTCCGCTCAGAGAGGTTGAATCTTCGACGGTATGGCAAAAACAGGTCGGACAAACCAGGGTGCAATTGCCGCACGCCAGGCATTTTTTGGCCAACTCATTCCAGCGGGGATGCTCGAATCTCTCGGAAAAAATGGATCTCAGATGTGATGGGTCCACAGACCTGGCCATTTGATCAGTGGCATGTGCAATCGCATCCTCTGCCATTTTGATCTCTTCAGCGGTGGCTTTGCGCTGCCCGACGGCAGCGAGCATTTTTTTACCCCGGTTGCTGCCGGCCCCTGCAATGAAAAAGTGCGCGTCGGGGTTTTGCACCTCGGTTAAAACGATGTCATAGCCGGTTTTTGCCGCCGGACCGGTGTTCATCGCAACACAAAAGCAGTTTCCCCCCGGCAGGCAGCAATTGACCGCGACAATAAACACCTTTTTGCGCCGCAGGGCGTATACGGGATCAAAGAAATCCCGGCTATCTAAGACCGTGTCCAGTATGGACATCGCATGCAGCTCGCAGGGCCTCACGCCGAAAAATGCATATGGGGGCGCTGTGGGGTTTTCCGAGCTGATCTTGAAACCGGTTTTATTCCGGCGCCCCTGCCATAGGCGAACGTTGGGCGGGTAAAGATATTTTTTCCAGGACTGCGGCCCGAGCACGTATCCGAAAAGACGATTGCCGTTGGATTTTTCCAGCCGGTATGTGCCGGCCGTCTGCACGTCCCGCCATCCGATCGGCAGGTCGTCAACGGATTGGATCTCATCCAGCCCAATGGCACCATTTTCAATGCGCGGGCCGATGGTCCGATATTTGTCGTTTATCAGAAAATCTAAAATGCGGTTGAGAGCCTGGGGCCGAAGCACAATTTCTTCTGTCAGTTCCAGCGAAGCAATCGTCATTTGTCTTTTCCTATATCGCCATCGGCCGCTGAAGCGCTGCGGTTGCTGCCATGCAGTCAGCAGAGAAATCCGCTGCTTTTTACGTTTTGCATCTTTTTTGTTCGTTGTAATTACCCCTGTCGTCAGCAATTTCCATACCAGGGGTTAAACCCGGCGCAGCGACTTGATTTCCAGATCGTCAGCAAGGCAAACCACAGCCATGTCTCTAAAATTGTTCCAAAAGCTATGAGGGGCGCCTCCAACAGCCATTGACTGCCGAACTTTTTGGAAGTTTTTTTCGAAATTTTGAGAAAAAAATTTCGAAATTTTAAGAAATAGAAATATTTGAACACCCGGACGAGAGCAACGCGTAGTTTTTCAACTACTTGTATTTATATTGAATATTTAAAATTATGGCCGTGGCATAGTTTCTGCTTCAAATGCCTTTCAAGAAATGCACAGAATGGCCCTATACCTGTCAACTGTTTCCGGGGCGGCTCAATCGAAAACGAGGCTGGCGGTGGCGCAAATAGATTCCGGTAACTTCAGATGGTGTCTATCCGGCCCAGTCGGAATTACGCCTGTCGGATTGGCAAGAAGAGATGCTTAGCGCAGATCGACTTTCGATTTTACTTGTCATTTTACCCTTTGCGGCGGCGGCTGGCTGCTATTTGATTCGCAGCGGTCGAATCCGCTCCGTCATTGTTATCGTCACCGGCGCAGTCCTGATTGCCGGTGCCCTGATGTTGATTCCACTGACGCCTTTTGGTCTGTCGCTGCCGCGCTTCTGGGGTGTCGGCATCCACGTCCTGGTCCAGGCTTGCGATTTTTTGCTGCTGCTGATCATTCTGTATATCGGATTTAAACACCGCCATTTGGCCATTAAAGCCCTGGCGATCTTGCAGATCATCGGCTTGCTTTACGTTGAATTTTTCCTGGTGCAAGCCAAACCTGTCACGGCCACCCTGTATTGCGATCATCTAACGCTTGTGATGCTGCTGATCGTCTGCATTGTCGGCGCGCTCATCTGCTTTCAGGCTATCCCATACATGCAGAATCACGAGCAGCACCTGCGCCTGCAAAAATCAAGACAGCATCGGTTTTTCGGTGCGATGCTGCTGTTTTTGGGCGCCATGAACGGTCTGGTGCTTTCCAACGATCTGCGCTTTTTTTACTTTTTCTTTGAGCTGACGACGCTTTGCTCCTTTCTGCTCATCGGGCATGATAGAAGCGCACCGGCAACCCGGAATGCCGTCAGGGCATTATGGATGAACAGCCTGGGCGGTGCTGCCTTTATCATCGGACTGATTCTCATATATGCGGATCGGGGCCTGCTGGAGCTGCAGGCCGTTTTGCTGTCCGAAAAAACGGGCAGCGGTTTGTATTTGTTGGCGCTAGCCCTTCTTTGTCTGGCGGCATTTGCCAAATCCGCTCAGTTTCCCATGCAGAGCTGGCTGCTCGGCGCCATGGTTGCGCCCACCCCCGTGTCGGCGCTGCTGCACTCCAGCACCATGGTCAAGGTCGGCGTCTATCTGGTCATGCGTCTGGCGCCGGCCATGCAGGGAACCTTTTTGAGCCAATGCGTGGCTGTTTTCGGCGGGTTTTCATTTCTGTGTGCGGCAGCGCTGGCCGTCGGCCAGAGCAACGGCAAAAAGGTTTTGGCCTATTCGACCATCAGTAATTTGGGGCTCATCTTCGCCTGCGCGGGCTTGAATACATCACAAGCCATCATTGCCGGAATGCTTTTGATCGTGTTCCATGCCGTCATCAAAGCGCTTTTGTTTCTGTGCGTGGGTGCCATCGAGCAGCACATCGCCAGCCGTGATATCGAAGACATGCGGGGTCTGTATGCCGATATGCCCTTGACGGCGCTGATGACCGTTATGGGCGTCATCATGATGATCATGCCTCCATTTGGCATCCTGCTCGGCAAGTGGATGGCTTTAGAGGCCGCCGCCGAAAATCTCTACGTCATTATCATGATTACGTTGGGCAGTGCCCTGACGGCGCTGTACTGGGCTCGCTGGGCTGGAACCCTGATGAGTGATCCCTTCGCCGGCCGCTTTAAGCCGGAGCGGCAACCTCTGCTCACATGGGTGGCCCTGGGTGCCTTGTGTGCGGGCGCCGGCCTGCTGAGCACGGCGGCCCCCTGGCTGTACATGCGCATGATCGTACTCATGTTAAACCCGAAGTATTTGCCGCCCTACACCGCCTACGGCGGTATTTTGGAGAACCCTACTGGTGCTTTCGCCGTCTTTCCCTTAAGTCTGGTCGCTGCTCTGGGTTTTGTCGTCGCCATCTTGGCCGTCCGGCGAGCAGCCAAGGCCCGTGTGGTCAAGCCCTATCTGAGCGGCGTGCAAACCGCCGATTCCGGGGTATTTTTGGGTCCCATGAATCAGCCGGTAAAAGCGGAAGCCAGAAACTATTATCTGGCGTCGATTTTCGGCGAGAAAAAACTGACCGCCTGGATAAATCTTGCAGCCGGGGTGCTGCTTACCCTGCTGGTGGGAGGCACCCTATGATCGACACCGCTTTTTTGATCCTGATAGCTCTCGCGGGTGGGGCGTTGGCGGG
>Ga0209536_100004672_pt1 | contig 21586 bp, 25 predicted proteins | sample DeeMarSeWOR28_12_FD_187461 | JGI IMG/M metagenome (GOLD analysis project Ga0209536, IMG submission 187461) | Marine sediment microbial communities from White Oak River estuary, North Carolina - WOR-2-8_12 (SPAdes) (version 2) | ecosystem: Environmental > Aquatic > Marine > Intertidal zone >... | reverse complement strand
CTCAATAGGGTAAATACCGAAGCTCAGGAGTGCAAGCAGTGGATTGAGATAGAGCAGGTAACCGGCAAAGGTGGCCAGGGTGAGGACATTTATTACCGGCACAGCCAGGGCGCTGCCCAGAAAATCGCCCACCCCAGCCAGCTCCGAGGTGAGAGAGCTGATTACCATCCCCGGCGGAGTGCGGCGGAAAAAGGGCAGGGGTAAGCGGAGGACGTGCTGGTAGAGTTCGGTCCTTATCTCGTAGAGAATCTTCTGTCCTATATACCCCTGCACTACATTGATGAGGTACTTCAAAGAGCCGGCAAGTATTACCGCCACCAGATAGAAACCACAGTAGATGAAAAGCAGATCCATCTGCTTCAGACTGATGGCCCTGTTGATTATCCGCTTCTGCAGCTCGAGGGGAACAACGCGGAAAAAAACAGTTACTCCAATAACAAAGAGTAAGAGAATTTGTAGTCCTCGGTAACGTTGGAAAACCCAGGAAAAAAGTGGCTTTTTTGTAACCATTGGCTCTGGCTCCTGTAAATATAGTGAACCGAGATAATCCTCAATTTTCTATAACGAAATATTGCAGAAATGGTCGAAAAGAGCAGTATCAGGGCCTGTAGCCGTGACCCTGGTCAATTAGCAGGGAAGGTAACAATGTGAATGGTGAGAACAGGTGCGCACCCATCATAATTCAATTTGTATTCAATTAGGAATGGGATCATTGTGATCAAGTCAAAGCCCTTTGCGCTCGAACCCTCTGAATAGAGTGAGGCCACAAAAAAAAACAAAAACCGCGATGATAATCCACTGGTTGATACCCATCACCTGTCAGTTCTTCATAGTTCATCCATCCAGCCTCTTTTCTCTTCAGTGCGACGAAACCGTGGATAGTGCTTGTTCAAAAACTCTCGATAGTTCTCGTAAAGGGCTTTTTCAACATACACTAATCTTGTCCGATAAGGGCCGGGTTTCTGTAATTCAATGTAGACATTATCTTTTTTCCATAACACATAGGGATAATCGGCAGAGAGATATTCACGCTTCAAGCTTTTTTCGACCAGCTTGTATTTACCATCTAGCTGCTGGAACACGTCTTCAAACAACTTAGGATCCAACATGATGATCACTGCATCAAGCGTTGATTCACCACCAAAAAATATCAGGATGCTTTTTATCCCATCCATGCCCGCAGGTGTTGCTTTTACAAAAGTGTTCTTGCCACGAGCAGGATCTTTCTTGCCTATTGGCTTAAAGTGTTTTTTCTCGTACTCCTGATATCTCCAATTCCGCTGCTGGGCAGCATTTAAAGCCTCCTCATATGAGGTTTTCCCTATGACAAGGCCGAATGGTCCAGGAGCCCCAATAGATTGTGCACCAGCCAATGAGCATAATGCCAAGAAAACGACACCAACAATATAAGCAATCGACCTTTTCATTCTGAACCTCCCTCTGTTTGGTTGTTTTCCAATTTACCACAGAACCTCTAGTATGGAAACAAATTGGGATTAATCCACTAGTGCACAAGCCAAACAGCCAAACCAGCACAGTCCTGGAGAACTTTCCGGGTGACGCTTCCCATGAAAAATTCCTTTACACCTGAGTGACCTTGTCGTCCTAAGACTGCGGTTCCATATTCGTTGCTCTTAGCTTCCTTGAGGATGTCGCTGGCAGCATCTCGAGTTCCGTCAACCACCCTAGTCTTGACTTGAACCTCAGGGATACCTGCTTCCAGAAGGATTTCTTTCGCCTTTTTCATGTAAGGCGCGATCTGCTCTCCCGCTTTGTTTTTCCAGAGCTCTTCCAGTTCAGGAGCTCCTTCAATTATCTCTTGGGGTACAAAGCGCCTCAAATGTCGTTTGGAGTGAAAAAGGGTTACTTGACAGTCGGTCCCAGAGAGCATAAAACCGGCATGATCTACTGCTCTGAGAGCGTTTTCTGAGCTGTCCATGGCGATGAGCACCTTTTTTGAACTAACCGTACCCTCCACCACCCACACCGGACAGGCACGACAGTACTCTAGCATTTTGGTTGCCACCCCTCCTGAGAAAAAGGCATCCAGTCTACTTCTACCTTTAGCACTGATGAGCACACTGTCTGCTCTTTTGTCCGCTGCGAAGTTGCACATATCCCGGGCTATACCAATTTGCTTCTTCCGGTGCACTTTCTTGATGTGATCCTCTTTGAACCCCTTCTTTAGGAGAATACCCTTTGCCTCCGCCAAAAATCGCTCTGCCATCTGGATGCTCTTCTTCTCGACATTGAGCAGTCTTAGTTTGGTCTGACGGTTAGCATCAGCAACGAGGAACTGGGGCAAACTAGGTAATACATGGAGGAGAACGATCTCCAGGCTAGGCTTGGCTCCGTAAATCAGACCTAAATAATCTAGGGCCTTCAGTGCATCTTCGGAACCGTCCACACCAAGGACAATCATTTTGGCTAAATCTGACGACATGAGCTTCTTCCTCCTCTACCTTGGTTATCGCTATGCTCTCAAGTCCCTAGAAAGAATAACATTCTTGGCACCTAATCCTGTCGATTTGGAATTGTCTCGAGACAGTATCCGATTTTCTCATGCTAGAACCATTTTTTTCTTTTAAAATAAGCTATCATGGCGATCAAAACCACTGACACGACAATCCAGAAAAACAAATATGCATACCTCCATTCCAGCTCCGGCATATACTTGAAATTCATGCCGTAAACGCCGGCAAGAAAGGTCATGGGAATAAATATAGTTGCGATGACAGTTAATACCTTCATTACTTCATTCATTCTGTTTCCCACACTTGATAAATAGATATCCAGCATGGCGGATAGCATGTCTCTATAAGTTTCTATGGTATCAATTGCTTGAATTACATGATCATATACATCTCTTATATAAACGAGAACGTCTTCTTTAATCAAAGGCGACTCACTCCTTACCAAACCGCCTATTACCTCACGTAAAGGCCAAACCGACTTGCGGCAAAAGATCATGTCCTTTTTTAGGTGTTGGATGACCTGAAGGTCTTCTTGCTTGGGCTTAGACACCAACTCTTCTTGCAATGATTCAATGTGTTCTCCAAGGGTCTCGAGGATGGCGTAATAACTATCCACGATGGCATCAATCAGACAATAGGCGAGATAATCGCTACCCTTCTTTCTAATGCGGCCTTTCCCTTTTCTCAGCCTTTCCCTGACTTGCTCGAAAACATCTCCTTGTCTTTCCTGAAAAGAGATGACGAAATTTGCTCCAACAATAAGACTGATTTGTTCTACCGCCAGCTCATTTTTCTCTCCATTTAAAAAAAACATCTTCAAGATAACAAAGAGATGATCGTCAAACTCATCAAATTTTGGCCTTTGATTAGTATTCACCACATCTTCTTGGAGCAAAGGATGAAGAACAAAATGATCCCCGAGCTTTTCGATAACGTCAACTTGATGAACACCATCTATGTTGATCCAAGAGATAGATTGAGTATCCTTGTAGGGAAAACAGTCTTCAATGTTCTTGATTTCTCTTTCATTATATTGATCCTCATCGTAATCAATAAGTGTGATCCTAATCTCCTCTTCTTTTTGCTCCCCCACGAAAACAACAGTTCCTGGTGGTAGACCGGCCTTCTTCGAACTCTTTTTTAGAAACAGAGACATGGATTTTCGTCTCCTTCTTTGTAGGTGGAATCAGATCTTCATGGATTTTTGCCCAAAGTGGCTTGGACAACGCCGTCGCGGCTTAAAGCCCGTCCAAGCTCCCCTATTTCTATCTGGAGAAAAAGCTTCCAGCCTCCATTCAAGTCAATAATAGATGACCCTTGTAGGTGTAGCCAAAAATTCCTGGTAAGACGAAATTCGATAGTATCGCTGCGTAGGGTGAGGACTTCAAAAAATCCACCATATCTTGGCCCGGTCCTTATGCTTTAGCCTCAAACATGTCTTGTCAACCAAAGACGCCATTTCTAACCTGCTCCAGGTTGAAACTGTGGCGTCCAATCATAGATTGGTTTCATTACCTAACTATAATCCTCCGCATAATTTAGAAATTCAACTCATAGCCTACTGCGAGGACAAGGGCCGTGTCGGAACTCTTGTTGCCCTCCGGCGGATCACTCTTGTATTGGTAGTCTACCCGAAAATTGAGAGAAAAGTTTTCCACCAGGGCAAACCGGACACCCTGCTCAGTGCGGAGGTAAGCACCTACATCCGAGCTCAGGTCATAGTAGAATTCGTGTAGGTGAAAAAAAACTATCTTCTGTGGAATGATATGATACCTGCCTCCCGCAGCCCACCTGGCGGCCAGGTATTCGTTGTTGTCTTCAGTGTCATAGTCCTCGTAGAAATAGGCCGGACCCAGTTCGGCGAACAGGCCGACAGTCTCCGTGTCGATGAACTGGTAACCAGGCCCTGCAGAGGTGATAAAACGAAGGTCAAGATCCTGGAATTTGTCATATTCTGCGAAAGGCCGTAGATAAGAGTAGAGTTTCTCGGTCCAAAAGCAGTCATATTTTGCGCCGGTCAGCCAGTTCCGCTGGTCCTCTTCGCCCTCGCTCTCGCCATAGTTGAACTTTCCCTCCAGAAAAAGACGATGACTCTTGGACCGGGCCTGAAATTTCGCGGATGAATTGAAAGTCTTGCTTCGGGTGTTGCCGCTATTGACAGCTCCACCCACATCAACGAGCGCCCTATACGTTACTGGGGGTGGAGGTGGAGGCGGGTTGATTGCCTGGAGATCCGCAAAGGAAATCTCTGTGACTTCTCCTGTTTCTTGATCTATCAATTGAATAAAGCCAAGAGCCGGGCAGGTAACGTGGCCAGCCAGCTTGTCGTCGTTATTGAGTAAAAGTGTCATCTCCTTATCGCTGCTGACACAAACTACCTTGTCAAATTTCACTTTGATCTTTTTGGCATAGTTGGTCTCGACGATGAGTTGCTCATCTTCGGTGCTGAGGATTTCGCCGGTCAACAGGTCTCCATTTTTCAGGTAGACCTCGTCAGCCAGAGCTGTATTCACCAACAGGAGCATAGTGGAAAAGAAGACCAACGCTATCACAACAATTGTCCCAAAGACTATCTTTTCTCCGGCTCTAAGCCACTTCAACAAGGTGTTGTTGAGAAAAGTTGGTTCAAGCGGGAGCATATTGGTTCTCCGATAAAGACAGACGAAGGCAACATCCAGCAGATAGGGATGTAAAGGATTCTTGAGACAACACATCATCTGGTAATAGACTAGGAAATGAGAAAAAGAATTGCAAGGGTAAATCTATCAGACCAAGATTCCAAATACGGTTATTAACTTTGCTCCGCAACAGCTCTTGAGGGCTGAGCCATTCCCTCCGCTTACGCTCGGTCTGAATTGCCAGGAAATTCCCCGGCCTTTACAAATCATGCCCCAGTAATATAATGCTCATATATTTTCAGTGTCTGTCGTTTACATCCTAGACGTTACAGGACCCAGGTCGTCACGGGGCTTAAACATATCTATTTCGAACCAGCAGAATATTTTACTTCGCCTAACCTTTTACCTTCGCGAGAGGAGTATCCCATGGCACGGATCCTTTTTTGTCTGGTACTTTTCTTTGTAAACTTCAGCATCAACCAACCGGGATGGGCCTTTCAGCGCATGGATTTCTGCGGGGATGGAGCTCCTCTTAGCCTGGAGGGAGCCATCCAGATGGCCTTGGCCAAGAATCCCAGGATTGCAGCGGCCCAATCGCAGCTAGAGGCTTCAGGGGAACGCATAACCCAGGCACGTTCCGGCTTGCTGCCACAACTAAATTTCAGTGAAAATTTCAGTCGAACCAACAGCCCCACAGGAGTTTTCAGCGCCAAGCTCAACCAGGGAGAATTTACCCAGCAGGATTTTAATGTAAACAGACTGAATAATCCCAACTCCAGAAACAACTTCGCCACTGTCTTCTCGGTCACACTCCTGTCTTCGACAGCGGTCAAAGCTGGATTGGCCTCAACCAGGCCAAATTAATTAGTTGGGCATGCCACCTGGCAACCGCAGGGTGTTGGGCCCGAGGCGTACCTGAACGGAACGTCGCAGGGGCCAACAGCCGAGGACGCCACGAAGGACGGCCATATCCGTGGTCGCAGCAGGTGATTCATGAAATACCCGGGCTAGTACCCTTTTTTGTAATACTGCATGGCTTCCGGGAGGAATTCTTTGATTTTTTTGATCCTGCTTTCGTCCGATGGGTGGGTGCTCAGGAATTCCGGTGACGCCTGGCCACTTTTCATTTGTGACATTCTTTGCCAGAAGTCCACTGCCTTGTTGGGATCATAGCCGGCCATGGCCATAAATATCAGGCCGAGGTGATCCGCTTCCGATTCGTGCAAGCGGCTGTAAGGCAGCAATATTCCCACCTGCGACCCCATACCATAAACAGCCATCCACAGTTGGCTGGTTTGGGACGGATTTTGTTCCAGAGCCACCGCCAGCGCCATGCCTCCCATGTCAGTCAACAGAGACTGACTCATCCTCTCGTTGCCGTGTCTCGCCACTGCGTGTGCTATCTCGTGTCCCATAACGGTGGCCAAGCCCGTTTCATCCCTGGTGATCGGCAGAATTCCCGTGTACACCACGACCTTTCCACCGGGCATACACCAGGCGTTTACTTCTTCACTCTCCACCAGATTAAATTCCCAGGCATAACCATTCAGTTGCTGTGACAAGCCTTTCTGCTGGAAATATTGCTCCACAGCCTTTTGAATTCGAACTCCAACCCGTTTCACCATCTGGGTCTGCTGTTGATTGGTACTCAGCTTGTGCTCCTTCAGGAATTTGTCGTACTCTTGAAGGCTAGCAGAGAGCATGGTTGAATTGGGCACCAGGTCGAGTTGCTTCCTACCGGTGATTGGAACGGTGCTACAAGACGCTGCAACAAAAGCTGTAAGCAGCATTAAGCTCACGTATCTTTCGAAAAATCTCATGATAGCGTCCCTCCTTACGGATATCTTGAGAATCAAGTACGCCTGGCCATCCGAATGTTTGACCCGGACCCTTGAGTCTCGGCGCTACACAATTTTCTGCTGATCACCTAAGCTGAGCTTATTTCACCTTACCAAGCACCAACTTCGCCAGCAAAAGCTTCTTGTACAGAGCTTCGACCTCATTGATTTACGATGGTTTAGAGATCTTTGATCTTACGCTGAGCAGGGTTCCGAAAAGTAACCCGGCTATAAGCCCCACACCCATTGACGCAAGTATCATCAGTGCCCGGGGCAGCGAAAACTGCCAGAGCAAAAATTTCACGGTCACGATCTTAGCATTTTACAGGGCAATCACTGCGACCAGGCTCAGCAATATCAATCCGAATATAAGCTTGATTTTCATAAGCTTGTCCTTCTGCATCTTTTTTACTCATCTTCGTTCCTCCGTGGCAATTGCAAACTATCTCCCAAGGGACTCAGATCACCTTGAGGATTTTGGCCGCCGGGGGACAGGTCGCTGAACGGTAACAGGTTTTTTCTCCACCTCATAGGTCAGGATAACCATCCACTCCGAGTAGGTGGAATCGATGGTCTTCAGCGATTCCACCACCTCCCGCTGGAAACCTCCCTCCAAAGGGCCACCCTGACCAGGCCAGATACGGAATTTTACCCGGAGAAATTCTTTGCCGGAACTGGTCTGATATCGGCCCTCAATTGTTGGGGAGTCATAAGAATACCAGGAAATTGCTCGTAGGTAGCCTCGACGATGGAGCCAATACGATCCTCCACAGGCTTGACCATCTCAGGGTTGGAGGGAAGGTTGATGTCTGCTATGGCGCGGACATAACCGCGTTCATATTTCACCACATTGGCGATGGTTCGATTGGGGATGAATACCTCCGCACCCATGAAATTGATCAACACCGTGAACCGGATTCCAATCTTCTGAACAATACCGGTCTGGCCGGCAATCTCAACCATATCGCCTACGTCGAAGAGGTCCGAAAAAACTACTGTGAGCCCTGTCACCACATCTTGGACCAGCCCCTGGGAACCAAAACCCACGGCCAGACCGATGATAGTAGCGCTGGCAAAATAGGCAGTCAGAGATATGCCGAATTCTTTCAGCACCAGCCCCACGGCGACGAAATAGATGGCAAACACTGCAATACTTACTGAAAGACTGGTCACGGTTCTGACCTTTGAAATGGAGGAGCTCACAGAGGAGGCCATAATCCGCTGGCCCAGTCGACGGATCAACAGTACCAAGAGATGGGCACCCGCCGCAATCCCAAGGATCATGAGGATCCTCAAACCACCACTAGCTTGCGGAAACAAACGCATGGAGCAATCCTCAAATGTAGTGAAAAGAACTCATTTATTTTTCTATACCATACATTCAGTGATTTTGTCCGATTCACCTCATTACCGGACCTGCTCAACCAGCCTCGGGGATGCCATGAGTTGAATATTCATAGTAGTGGAGGCAATCTGGACCAGACCGTCCGTCTCTTCGAATTCCTCTCTAATACAGGTAAAGATCTTGCACTTGATAGCTCGGCGTTTCTAGTAGTCGACAACACAGCGCATAGCGCATTCCACCCAATTTTCGTTGGCGGTGATAGTTGTTGGTTGAGATACACCTCTTGAGAAGTTCCGTTCTATTCTTCAGGCTCGGAAGACCTGTTGTTTCATTGGTTCTACGAAACAGACTTGGACAATTGTCCGGATCCGGCCGGTCTTCCACGCCCTCCTACTCGAATATTGAGGATTTCAACCAACAGGGAAAAGGCCATGGCGAAGTAGATGTAGCCTTTGGAAATGTGTTTACCGAGACCATCAGCAACGAGCACAACCCCCACGAGTAACAAAAAAGAAAGGGCCAGCATCTTGAAAGTCGGGTGTCGCTCAATGAAGTTGGTGACGGTTTCCACGAAAACAAACATGGTCACCACTGCGGCAACAACCGCCACGATCATAATGAACACGTGTCTTGCCATGCCCACAGCCGTAATCACCGAATCCAGGGAGAAAACGATATCGATGAGCATTACCTGGAAAATCACTCCCGAAAAGGAGGCGGCGGTCCGATCGGGAGAATGCGATTCGCCTTTGTTCTCCAGGTTGTGATGTATCTCATAGGTGGACTTACCAATGAGAAAGAGACCCCCGGCAAGAAGGATCAGGTCACGGCCGGAAAAACCTTGTCCGAAAAGGGCAAAAAGCGGTCGGGTAAGGCGCATGATCCAGGTGATGGTCAGGAGCAGGAGAATTCGCATGATCATGGCGGCAAAAAGTCCAAGGCGACGGGCTCGCACCTGCTTGGCTGGATCCAGTTTCCCGGTAAGAATCACAAGAAAGACAATGTTGTCGATTCCCAGTACGATCTCCAGCATTGTGAGTGTGAGCAGGGCGACAATGTTCTCGAAGGTAAACAATTCCATCATGAGGGCGAACCTCCTCTTCTCTGTTGTCCTGTTGGTAAACTCTTAGAAAGAAATTCTTCGGGCAGGATGTACTCTCAGCTGGTCTTTGTGGCACCAGCCAACTCTTTCTTCACGGCCTTGGCTTCGATGTAGATCTTGGTTGCTGTGGGGACGGCTTCTTTCACCCGGGATTCAATACGGTCAATTGCGGCTTCCAGCTCATCTGTTGAAAGGCCGTCAACAAATTCCACATCGATGTTTATCAGAATATCCTCCGGGCCCAGATGCATGGTTAGAAGACTGCCGCATTGGCTGATTTCCGGCATATTGCAAATTGTCTGATGTATCTTTTCTCTATCCCGCCTGCCAGCACTTTCCCCGATGAGCAATTCCTTGGTTTCCCGAGCTAAGAAAAGAGCCAGCACCAAAAGGATCACCCCAATGAGGATACTTGCAATGGCGTCGAAAACGGACATTTTGGTACTATAGGCCAGGGTGATACCTACCGCTGCCACCAGCAGGCCGGCAAGAGCAGCGCTGTCTTCAAAGAGAACCACAAGGATAGTTGGATTCTTGGACCTGACAGCCATATCCATCAGACTCTTATAGCCCTTGCCTTTTTTGAGATGCCTTGCTTCTGAAAATGCAATCCACCAGGGATAAGCCTCAAAGATCATTGCCAGACCCAAAACAATGAGAGGAAGAAAAAGTGATTTCACCGGTTCAGGATGGATGAGCTTGTTGATGCCTTCATAGAGAGAGAGGGCAGCACCAACAAAAAAGATGGAGACGGCAACAACAAAGGCCCAAAAATAAAGCTCTTTTCCATAGCCGAAAGGGTGCCTCTCGTCTGGAGGTTTTTTCGCCCTGGAGTGACCTAGGAGCAGCATTATCTGGTTCCCACTGTCTGCCGCGCTGTGAAAACCTTCCGCCAGCATTGCCGCGCTGCCGGAAATAGCTGCAACCATGAACTTCATCACCGCGATGGCAGAGTTGCCAATCAGGGCAGCGTAGATCACTTTCTTGTCAGAGTGTTTTCTCATATGGCTTGGCAGTTTGAGAGGCCTGAGGTGCTCTTAATCATGGGACCAATAGCTCAACCCGGGGGCTGGCTTTTTCTCTGTCGTCGTACTCCGGAAGACATACCAAAAGACGATCGTCCTCGATTCCATGATTTTTTACCAGATACTCCTTGATCCCTGCTGACCGCTGTTTAATAGGTTTCCCAGTCGTTCGTCTTCTGTAAGGGGCTGCAGCTGCTCTGGATATGTTTCAACTTCGGGAGCCTCTGGGCTTTTTTCCACCGCGGTTGGCTGCTCAGCAACTGTTTCCGCCGCCACCAAAGCCAGTCCGTCAATGCGCCAGTGCCCCTTCTCATCGTGCTCAACAATTACTGTGGTGTCCTTAATACTGAGCTTTTCTACATGAGCCCTTCTGTTGAACAAGGGCCGATAGTGGATTCGCATCCTGGCTTCTGGCACGTGAAGAACTTGGGATTCGCCTATCTTTGCCTGTAAGTTTCGCAACACCAGGGTGCCGGTAAAAGGATTGAAGTCCGCGTCTTCCACCCTGGCAACCTCAAGCCCGTGTGACAATAACCACTGCTCGGCTGCGTATTCGATTCCGTATGGCACGGATATGAGTATTGCCGCTGCAAGAAGTGGGAAGGCAAGGAAAGTGATCCAGTACCATTTACTCCGAACAATTCGTCGGAGGGCCTTTTGGGGGGAAGACTTTTGCTCTTCCATATTTGTTTCCAAATCATTCACTCTCGGTGGCCTTACCAGCTATACATAGCGCATTAAATTATGTACGTGTATTTCCAATCCGTCTCCATCCGTATGGGTGGGCTTTATGCCCACCCGCCCTGGCAGATGTCCAGGTTTCGGGCGGGGGTAAACCCCGCCCGCTACGCAAAAGAAGAGGATCATGCTGCAGTAATTCCTACGCCTTGTATAGTTCAGTATATTGCAATATCCAGCAGAACTGTTCTAAACCAGTTTTTGCCCTACAATGGTAACCTTATCCTAAAAAAACCGTGGTGATATATTTAATCTCGAATCCAGAAATAACCCAAATAAAGCAATTTCACCAAAACGAAGATGTTTCAGTCACATTTAGGTGCAAGTATTTCCTCCGAGACCGTCTCAAAATCAAACAGAAGGAAGTATCAATGGTGTGGAAAAAGGAAGGTGAGAGCGCAACCCACCAAGCACTCGAGGAATCTTTAGCGCTCACAAGGGCCTGCGAATTCACGGTTCGCTCCCTTGCCTTGGACACCTGTAGTACGCAGACTACGCCATGCCACAGGGAAGGGGTATCCGAGATGCGTCTCAGCTCTGTCCGCTGCAGGGCCCATGAGACTATAATAACAGGGATCCAAAGTGAAGCTACATCCATTTCTTCCTTTTAAAGATAATTATTTCAACAATAATCAATCCCACCAGCAACATGCAAAAGACGGCGAATGCTGCTTTATACTCAGCACCTGGAATGCCCCCTACATTAATTCCCAACAGACCTGTCAAGAAGCCAAGTGGCAAAAATATAGCAGCGACTATAGACAGAACATACATCCGATTATCCATTTGCTCTGACAATCGGCTAACGAGCTCTTCTTGGGTGACAGCGGCGCGCTCCCGTGCTGCATCCAGGTCCTCTAGGTAGCGGGTCAATCGGTCATAAACTTCTCGTAGACGAACCCTATCATCATCAGTAAGCCAGGATATCTTTTCACTCTGCAATCGCTCTACCGCCTCCCGCTGTGGCGCCATATATCGACGGAGGTAAATCGCATCTCGTCTGATCGAAGCGAGCATTGGGCGCAGTTCGTGGCTCTCTTTTGTTAAAACTGCCTCTTCCAGTTCTGCCACCTTGTCTTCAAGGTCACCAATTACACCACCCATGCGACTCATGAGCCGATCAGCAACATCCTCCAGAAATTCGCCGGATGCTGTCGGTCCCTTACCCTTTTCTATGGCACTGCATAGATCTGCTACTGACAGCAGCTTTCGTCTACGGGTGGTAATAATCCGGTTTTTCTCCGCCCAAATGCGCAACGATACCATATCCTCCGGATCTGCTCCAGGATTAAGATTCACCCCTCTCAAAGCGATGAGCAGTCCATCATCAAATGCGGTGACCCGGGGACGACTTTCATCAGCTAATAAGACATCCCCTACTACGTCATCGAGTTGACTTTCCTCCCTGATCCACCGCTGCGCTTCAGGGGCTGTGAAGTTGAGGTGGATCCAGAGTAATCCGGCTGTTGGCGTCCATTCCTGAATCTCTTTCCACCCTATCTTTCTCCCACTTCCTTTTCCGTCAAGTATATAGGCTGCTATAAGCCCATCATTGTCCACCATGTTCTCCTCCTTCATAGATCATTAGGATTCTGTTCCCCGATGCTCCGGTGAGCCCTCTGGGGGATAGGGCAGTGTGCCCTTGAACTCCTCGATCTTGTTGGCAGGAAAGTTGGGCAGGAAGATTTCGCTGCGTTCTCTCCACTGTTGCACCTTTTCGGAAATTTCCCGAACTCTCTCAGCCTTAAGGCCATCGTCCCTTCCCATATACAAAGTCTGTGACGGAAAAGCGAATCCGCTGCCGCTGGTCTCGATGATATCCATAATCCGTAGGAAGATGTCTTCCCTGATACCGAGGAACTCAGCCCAGTCAGTAGTGTTTGCATAAGCTAGCACCTCGATGTCCAGAGAAAAGGCCCCAAAGTTGATGAACCGGACGCGGGGTGTATCGGGAATGATTCGCTCGTGGGAATAGAGCAGCTTTCGAATCTCAACTAAAATGTACCGCAGCTGGTCTGGCGTTGTTTCGTAGCGAACGGTGAGTATGGCAAGAAGCCTGATCCGCTCCCGTGCGGTGATGTTGTCGATTTCCATATTCGAGAACGTGGCATTCGGAATTGTAATCACGGTATGGTCCAGCGTTCGTATTCGAGTCGAGCGAATGCCGATCTCTTCCACCGTTCCCATCTTGTCGCCAAAACGACAGAAATCTCCCACGCGCACCGGTCGGTCGGTGTAAAGTATGACTCCACCGAAGAGGTTCTCAATGGTCTTCTGGGCGGCAAGGGCCACAGCGATACCTCCCACACCCAGACCTGCTAACAGAGCGGCCACATTGAATCCAAAGTTGCTAAGAATAGCAACGAAGGAAAAAATCACCACGATTGCCTTGACAAATTTCCGGCCAGGTGGCACTAGGGCTTTGGCGCCCACCTCACCGCGCTCCACTAGCCGTGCCTCCACCACCGAGGACAGCACATCGGTGACCCGAAGCAACAGCCAGGTAACAGCCACTATGAAGAGTGAGCTAAGCAGCGCCGAGAGGAATCCCATCGCCGCTACTCCGAAGCCCAGTGGCACGAGTCCGACGCGAAAGACCAAGACGGCCATCGCCAGACGAATCGGCCCTGAGGCTTCGACCCGCAGTTTGTCGTCAATAGTCGTCTTGGTGAAAGTCGCCAACGTTCCAAAAACCCGGATCACAAAAACCGTCAAAAGCCAGGATGCGATTGCAGCGAGCAGCACGAGGACGAGAAGACCAATCCACTGCCACAGGGCGATATCGAGAAACTGGATGTCGAAGAAAATCTTTGGCAGAAAGCGCTCCAACACTCCATAGCCGAACTCTTTGTAAAGATCTGGCACCTGTGCGACGGTGACCCCAGCAAACTTCCAAATGGTGACGCCATCCTCCCGGGGGACGCGCTGCAGCAGAATGTCAACCTTGCCCGCCTGCGTGTCAATGCTGCCGAGCCGATCACGATTCGGGGCTAAACCGTCGTTTGGCCTTCCTTCGTGTTCCAAGCTCAGGGCCTCAATGTCCACCCACAGGGTACGTGAGAGGATGATCCTGAGCTGGCGGGCAAGAGATGGACCGTCTCCAGGGATTCGACGCAGGTCAAGGTATTGTGCTGCTTTCTCATAGTCGGCCTCGCTGCAGGCGGCGAGGTAGCCCTTCAGGGTGCCTCGGGGAGAGCCTCGTCCAAACTCATCCTCCGGAATCTCAGATGTAGGGGACGCAGCCATGTTTTCAGTAGTTGCCTGCTCAGCCGCGAGGACAGAACCCCACAGAAGAGCCAGGACGATTGTCGCAACTATGCTTGTTGTTGCACAACGCCGAAAAGCTCGTACTGCTCGTCCCCAAAGAATACTCTCCTTTGCTACTGCTTTCATTGAATGCCTCCTGTTAGTGGAATGGTGGTTGAAGCCTGCGCCCTCGGGGGATTAAACCACCGCTAAAGACGAGTCAAAATTCCAGAACTACGGTTATTACATGCATATCAAAGGTGCAGATATAATAAGACGAGAGTCCATTGGATGCAACGCAACAGATTCTTTATGAGAAGGTGTCAGTCTGAGTTTTTTAGGTTGCAGCGAGAGTCATGCAATCAGATGCCGCTTATTCCAATATATTGGATTGTTGGCGCAACCTTTCATTCCTAGGACTCAAAATATTCGGGCAGGGCTTTTCCTATGAGGACTAAACCATTTTATGCTTCTGCAATAAGCCTTACGCATGATTGGCTGATATTTAGGTTGATTCCTGAACACTCATTTTATCGCCCGGATATTGCACAAATTGCCTGCTGCGTCCGTGTATCTGAACGTCCTTCCGGGCGTCCTCGGGTGTTCCTTCGACGTGGGAACTTGTCCTGAGCGTAGCGAAGGAGGACAAGCTCACCCTGAGACGTACTGTGCAAGTACGCCTCGGACCCAACTCCCTGCGGTTGCCCGGTATCACAGCCATCTCCTCGGTCTCGCGACAGCAATTCATGAAACATCCGGGCTTCTAGCAGTATCTTCTACAACGAAAGGCGAACATCGCAGTCCAATACTGCGCTTCTCGACCCAAATTCGCGCCATTGCAATGGCTTTTCCCTCTATATCCACCAGACTCGGCAGTTCTTCCACATAGGAAATAGCCCCAGCCTCAAATTCGTAATAAAATGTGTGAGTGCTGAACGGATCTGGTATCAGGATGACCTTGTCAGGTTCATACGGATGCCGCTGTGGTGCGCCTGAGAAAGGAACATGGGTCTTGATCAAGTCGTTAATATTCTGAGGTCTCTTGTATGCTTGAATTTCAAACTTCTCGCTGTCTTTTGGGGTAGTTTCATCTGCCATCTTGCAGGCCTCTCAGTTTGGAAATAATCTCACCATTCTTCGTCTTCGCATGATTTGTCGATAAGAACCGTTATATGCAACTCCACATCCCTCAAGCCTATTTCCTCCATTGGCAGTCTTATTTCCGTCCCGTGACTTACTCTCGGAGGTACGCTTAGAGAGAATTCCCTTTTCGATCGTACTCTCCCATACCCACGGCAGACCGGACAGAAAAACTCCTCCCAAAGGCCTGCTTTATTGCACCTTGGACAGTCCTCAACGACTGGCACAGTAATTGGGAATAGGCCTCCTTGTGAGGCTTCCCTGGGGCTGAGTATTAACTCGAGATACAGCGATTTCCCTCTTCCCAATCCCCTGTGGAAGAATCCCGGCAGAAATCCTGAATAAAACTCATCGGCCGAAGAGAAAAAATCGTCCATCTGATCAAAAAGCGAGGTTCTTTTTTCGATAATCTCAGGGACTTTAGTTATGCCCAGCTTCGATCCTCGTCTTTTCAATTCTTTGTCGTACTCTTTTCGCCTCTCTTCATCAGCAAGGGTTTCGTAGGCCTCTTTTAATTCTAAGAATCTCTCAGAACTCTCCTGAGTGCCGGTTGCGTCGGGGTGAAACTTCTTGACAATCGTTCGATAAGCTTTTTGGATTTTCTTCTGGTCTGCCCCTCGACTGACACCCAAAATGACATAGTAATCCCGAGGCATAGTATCCCTCCCATAACAAATAACCGATGCTATGAGAAAAATGGTTTCTGAAAGCCTTAGACACTAATCTATGGTATCGGATGTATCGGTCATTGAAAAGTCACAGATATTTGATGTCATCAAAAAAATAAGCTCAATTGGACAACCCGTCAAGTCCCCGATCATGAGGATTTGTTTTGTCATTTCATTTGTCCTCCTCTTGGCGGACATCCAGAATAAAAAATCACTGCGGATTATCTTCCATAGACAATAGAGAGAATTCGACTCCATGCCAAAACTATGATTAAGCACTGGAAACAAAAATGGTTTCTCCCACTACTTGACAAGGTGGGAAGGGCTGCTTAATTTTTGCTCACATCAAACATTTTTGTCCGGCTTGTGGCCGGTAGTACGAAGCACTGGGAGCGCAACTTCCAAACAGTCTAATGTTTCGAAAGGAGGGATAAGCCATGGCAGTTATTAGATGGAAACCTGGATTTTTTGGCTGGCATCGTGATCCCTTCGCTGAGATGCATCGTCTCAGAAGGGAAATGGACAATCTTTTAGCGACTCATGAGAGGGGAATCGCCTCTACCGCAGGCGTCTTTCCAGCACTCAACCTATCTGAGGATGAGGACAATCTCTATGTTCGGGCTGAATTGCCCGGAGTAGTCCCCGAAGAGATTGAAATTACCACCAAGGAAAACAACCTCATCATAAAGGGAGAGAGGAAGATCACCACTGAAGGCGAAAAAGTCTCCTACCACCGCAGGGAACGAGAAGCGGGCTCGTTCAGGCGTATTATCTCTTTGCCCACTCGGGTGGATGCAGACAAGGTCACTGCGGTATGCAAAAAAGGAGTGCTCACCGTAACTCTACCCAAGGCTGCCGAGACAAAACCACGTCAAATTGAGGTGAAGCCCCAATGAGGAGATCTTGATATGGTACCAGAGGAGGTGATTACAATGGCAGACAAAGAGCTACAGGTTAGAGAAAAACGGGAACTGCAAGCCGATGCAGAGCAGACCAGATCAGGTTTAGTTTTCACCCCGGCTGTAGATATCTTTGAATCAGAGGAAGAGATTACCTTGCTCGCTGACATGCCTGGAGTGCCCAGTGATGGCGTAACCATTGATCTGCAAAATGACGAGTTAAAGGTAGCGGGCGAGGTTGAGCCTCAAGGCTCTGAAAATGAAACATCCCTGGTTCGGGAGTATGAAACGGGTAGGTTCCATCGCCACTTTAGCCTCTCGGATCGCATTGACCAAAGCAGAATCAGCGCATCCATGAAAGATGGCGTCCTCAGGCTCGTATTGCCCAAAGTGGAAAAGGCAAAACCAAGGAAAATTGAGGTAAAGGCCGAGTAGTCGATCAAGCTCTTAAGCTAACGCAGCTAGAGCGGGCACAGTGCCCGCTTTTTCTTTTGCAACTTTCGAGCACTTAAAAAACAGAATCTACGACGTGCAGCTTGCCAGCAATCTAACAATGCCTTCAACGGCGCGCGCAGCCCCTTGATTCCTTCTACAAACTTCCTACTACAAGCTTCGAAAAAATAGCACAGGCCGGTATCCGCCTCTGCCCGATGGGCTTCGTCGGACAAGCCGGATAGCAGATAGCGGGCAGCGAAAAGCATTAGGAGAGAAGAAATTAAGCGAGGCCAGGCAAAACTGACTCAATCAAGGGATTTACGGCGTTGGATTATTTTGCTACCACTATGAGTATAGAGCCTTCTACTCGCTCCGCAAGCGCTTCTAGACTGCCAGAACCCCGCGGCAGGACCTCTATGGCTGGGTCGCGCTTTGGCAGCAAAGGGAGGAGTTTTTCCACAGTCCCTATCTTCAGCACGCAACTAGCATTCTGCAACATTTGTATGTTCCCGTCCTCTTTATCTCTGAGGCCGAGCATGGAGGTGACCAGCCCAACAACTTCACCGTTCATATTTAACAGAGGACCGCCGCTATTGCCGGGTTGGATCGGCACCGTGGTTTGGTAGCTCGCCGGATCATCATACAACCCGTTGACGCTACTAATGACTCCGGTGAAAAGTTTCGGCGATCTCCCCATGAAGTACACACGGGGAAAGCCTATGGTAAATACAATGGTGCCCAATCTCGCCTTCTCTTTTGCCAGTGGTAATGCCGGCGGCAGTTTCCGTGGATCACTGATCTCTAATATGGCAATATCCTTGACCTGATCTCCAAGCACGAGCTGAGCAGGAAATTCCTCCCCCAGCCTGCTGATGACCACCAGGTCATCGCTACCCGCAACAACATGGTTACTCGTTACCACATAGCCGGCTAGGGTGGGCCAGCCTGTTCCAACTGAAGCTCCCTGCAGTATCTTTGCTGAAGGCTCAGCTCGCGTTTTGATCTTTGAAGTGGATCTCTTGGTTTCAATTTGTGCAAGATTTGTAAAGCCGCGACAAATCCTTTGAGGTTCAGCAAATCTGTTCGAAACAGAGTTGGGCCCAGCGCTTATCCACTTGCCGGGAAGTGAAGGGCTTAATGCCAGAGAGTCGGCAGAAATCATTATGGATAAAACCAAGGCCAAGGTAAACCGCCAAGCTGTCGGCCATAGAAGATATTTCTTCAGCCCTTGCCATTTTTTGGGAGGTATGTGCATGGCATAGGCAAACAATTCGCCCTCCAGTCGTCGATAGCCGTAACCCTCGTTTAGAATATCTCACGGGGTCCGATAGCTATCAGTGTTGAAAGCAAAAAGCATGCCCCGTTATTTAACAGATGAAGACGGAATCGGGGTATAAACGCTGATTCCTGGTGCTTTTTCCAATTCTGGCAGCAAGGTGTCAATATTTCGAAATAAAAAGCCCCCGAGGGATCTGATCTTGATCACTCAGGGGCTTTCAGGTAAGCAGTTTTAGTGGCCTATGACCTCCGGTTTTAATGTGCAAACATTTCAGTTAAATAGCCATTCACCATTGTGACTAGCGTACGGGATTGATCTCTGTGCGCCGATTCAGAGCTCTACCTTGAGCCGAACTGTTTTCAGCAATCGGCCGGGACTCACCATAGCCGACAGTTTGCATGCGCTCGGAGGAAACACCCTTTGAGATAAAGTACTCATGCACTGCCTGAGCCCGTTTTTCGGAAAGCTTCTGATTGTAGTCCTCTGTTCCTATTGAATCTGTATGGCCCTGTATGACGATGCTGAGATCAGGCTGACTGCTCAACCTCTCCAGGTTTTCATCCAGACCCGTCTTCGCCTCGGGCGTAAGCTCGTATTCATCGAAGGCAAAGGTTATGGTATCCAACTCGATGACCTCGGGAACCACTGCAGCTGCCTCCACCTCTACGACTTCTTGTACAATTTCTCTTGCTTCAACAGTATAGAAGATGTCTTTCGCAAGCTGGTCAATGGCCGCAGGATTCCCTGTAAGCTCATCGGCCTCGGCATACACGCAATCATCGCCTAGCTCGCTAATAGCCTTGAGTGTCGTTCTTCCCTTTTCGTTGTCAGCCAGAGAGATGACATGGAAACAGATGTTGGGGTACTTGTCGCGCAGTGTTTTTGCTGCTTCAAGCTCATTCATGCCCGTGTTGCGTTCGCCGTCAGAGACGATTAATACTCCAGTCTTACCCGCAAATTTACTCAGATCCGGCTCCCGTTGCATGATAGCATCACCCAAAGGAGTTCGATTTCCAAAAATTCTCCCTGTCTCCGGCAAGCCCTCGATGGTTTGCCCGAACGATTCCTTGCTATACCCAGTGGGACCGATGAGCACTCTGCTTGGCGCAAATACCGCCACTGCTCCTTGGTAACCCAGTTCGGGTATACGCTCATTCAAAGCAACCATTATATCCTTGCCCACTTTGGCCTTCGCTGGTCTTGCACCCTGATCTGTGAGGTACATCGATCCAGATTCGTCAAATAAAACGATGAAGTTGTTAATTTTTGGTATCACTGTAACTTCGACATTTTCTGCATAAGCAGCCTTAATTTCTTCTACTACTTTATCGCCAGATTCCGCTGTCAGCGCACTAAATGCGAGGATAGCACAGGCGATAACTAGTAATAGAGACATGCGCCCGTATACACTCTTCATACCATTTCCCTCCGTTTTCTTTGTCTCATGCAATTTATAGCTGAAGATATATCTCCGATGAACAAACTAAGTAGATATATAAGTTCGAGGACGATATTGTCAACAAGAAAAACCACCATTGCCTGGAACAATTGGCTGGCTCAAAGAGGGGTGGGCAAACCAAAGATCCCGCAATCCACACTTTCCCCACCAGAAACCTCTACACAAAATGTGGGATGGGTTCTTGGGGGGCCAGAGTTTAGAGCATGCAATCTACAGTCCGACGGACAAGTTAGGGATTCAGAAAGCACCGACTTCGAGGGTGGTCATTCAGCTGCACATCTGAGGAGCATATCTTACTGTTAACACTGTTGGGTCAAGTTTTGAACTATGAGCTTCAGCTAAATACCATTTAAAATACTTCTCTCTCTCAGAGCAGCAATAGTCTTCAGTGCCTCTTAGAGGGATAAAACTATACGAAATCAAAATGTTGCCTGAGAAGTAGGTTAAACTGGGGTAAACGGGGAGTACCCTTGAGGATGCCATAATACTTTCAAATTGTGTTCCATCTTGGGAATTCAGCAGACATGGTGAGTCATTAGAGAGGCCTCCTCTGCCTGCTCTTGGATTCTCGATGCTGACTCCTCCCAATAACGCTGTTTTTGAGCCCAAAAAGAGCATTATTGGCCTCAAATCAGACCAATTTTCGACAACTTTTCTCATTCTATCAGACATTTAACTTGGCCCGAGCACGAGCACAGAGCAAGACGAGCAGGAGCAGACTAATCTATTCGAAAAGTTTTGGATCTATGAACCCCTATTTGACTGTGATGGTAATTGTCGGTAAGTTAATGAATTATCGTTGTGACCTCATCATACTTGAGTGCCAGGAGAATCCCATGAGAAGAAAATTAGTGAAACAAATGAGTTTACTGTGTTGTCTCTTAATCTGGCTGAGCGCTTGCGCCTCAGTGAGAGTTAGTGACAAACGGTATTATAGTGCTCCACTACCGAAAGTCTGGAAGGCCACCTCTTCCACTTTAAAGGAGATGGATATTGAACCAAAAGTCAAAGACCGTGACTATTTCGGCGGTCTAGTCGAGGCTAAGTTATATGATGGAACGTCTCTTACGATTGAACTAAAAAGGAAAGCTGGCGATGTGACTGAAGTCATCGTTAAGTTTGGCACTTTTGGCGACACAGAGAAATCTGAAATGGTCCATACGAAGATTTCTTCAAAGTTGCATCTAAAGACAGAATAGGCCCATCGGATTGAAGCTCCCCGCAGTCCGCCTGCGGCGGACAGGGAATCTTCGAAATGTAAGGAATGAATCCATTTTATTGTAGTTCGCTCGCTAACCCCGTCCGCCTCAGGCGGACTAC